>Ga0065711_1035001_pt1 | contig 22946 bp, 12 predicted proteins | sample Hoacrofraction12_FD_59098 | JGI IMG/M metagenome (GOLD analysis project Ga0065711, IMG submission 59098) | Hoatzin crop microbial communities from Cojedes, Venezuela - Epithelial fraction 12 v2 (version 2) | ecosystem: Host-associated > Birds > Digestive system > Esophagus > Crop | place... | reverse complement strand
CTTCATCTTTCTTGAACTGGGGAGCCCAGAACTGGACACAGTACTCCAGATGAGGCCTCACCAGGGCAGTGTAGAGGGGAAGGAGAACCTCCCTCCTCCTGCTAGCCACATTCTTCTTTTGACAGGTTTGTGGCACCCCACACAGCAGATCCAGTCCTTCGTATGTATGGTTTAGTGTAATCTATCCTGGGGAAGTATAGTATCACTCTGTATTCACCAAATTAATAAATAATTAGCAAGATGGCTGCTGGTAATAAGCCAGTTTTGTCCTGGCCAGTTATGAGGCACCTTAAGGTGATAGGTTGAGATGTTTGCTGAGCAAGGATTGCATCAAATGTTTGCTAGAGCTTGAATTGTTTAGCAGGGGCAGAAGCTGTGGCCTTGCAGCTTGCCCTTGGAAGTATGCATTAGATAAGTAAATAAGATTCTGCAAGTTTTAACATACCTGTGCTTAGATTCGTGTCACCAAATTTTTTTAGCCACCTAACTGGGATGTTCAAGTTACAGGCAAGTTAGGCTGCTGAGGTTTTCAGTACTTTTCCCTTTTCCTCCATTTTCCGTCATATTTTTAATATGTGTGTATGTATATATAGAGCAAATACAACCTGATCTCACAAATTAAGCAAAGTATACTGTTCATCAGAAGGGAGCTACCCGTGAACAGCGTATGGCTAGGTTTTGGCATGCATGTTTTTAATGTTGCACAGGGTATAGTGTGCATACAGAAATGGGTATCTTATTATTAAAACTGCAGATGAATTCTGATCAGTTAAGTAGGTTAGTTTTTATTTAAAATTATTATTAATAATTTATTAAGTGGTATTTAATATTATTAATAATTAGTATTGTTTTGCAAGACACGTTTTAGAAGTTGGTATTTGTAGCACAGATTAATGGCACAGATTGGGCTATTGCCTGTGTTTTCAGCTACATCTTGTATTTTCTCCCAGAAATAATTTCTTTAAATCTCAACAGACAGGAAGAAAAAATAGCAGTTTTGCTTTATTGAAAAGTTTCTGTATGTCAGGGTTGTACTTCCTCAACCAAAAATCAAGAATCTGTTTCTGTAAAAGCCCTTATGCTGGATTTGCTACAATCTGCTCAGTGAATTCACTCAGTCCCATGGTTTCTAACTTGGTCATCCAGAGACACCTGCCAACCTGTGACAGACACTGAGGCTCCAAGATGTAAAAAAGAAGTCTCGGCTGTCAGGTGAAAACATAAAGTGAAATAAGCAGTTGAAACTGGAGCATTGTGCAGACAGTCGCTGAACATAATTAACCATCTTGAGCTGGACTCAGCGAGTCCTTAGTCTTGTCCTGCCTCTTCCATCTCCCCTCTCGCTTCTGCTGTGTGTTCCCTCCCCGTGTGACAGGCAAGGTGTACTAAAAGCAAGCTGCCCAGGTTTAGAGGGGAGACATGCCACAGGGTTTACCTGCAGTCCTGGTCTCCTTTCCTTTCTTGAAATTTAGATGGCTAAAGTCTGAGCAATAGACAGGTGCTTCTGCCATTGCAAGATCCAAGTCCAAATATCTCTTAGCCCCACTGCTGCATGGCTTCAGAAACAGGAGCTTTGCCTTCAAAACCTCCATCCAAGTACTTTTCTAGGACTGGTAGGTCTTAGGTAGGTAGCTGCATTCCATCCCTTGCTCTCCTGTAGATCTGACTGAACTCTAACCACTCAGTTACTCTTGTAGTCCATTCTCCTCTGATAGATTTTATGAGGGTCTGGATCCTACAGGAACGCTGAACGTGCTTTCTGGACTGAGCTTTCTCAGGGGCTTATGTACACTTCTCTAGCTATTTTGTTGACATGTATAGTACTTGTACAGCTTTCTGTTGGCAGTTGCGAGCTGCAGGAATTTCCAGGTCAAATGAGGAGAAACCTGCAAGATTAGGGGCCTATGGAGCTACAGTTAGCTGCTGAGCAGGTGTCTCCTAGACTGCAATTTATGATCTTGGTTAGGGAGGGAGGAGGAGAGAAACAGGAATCTGGACCCTGAATCCATGTTTTTCCTTCTAAGCAGTTGACTTGATTTTTCACTTCTGTCCAGAAATGCTTAACATTGGTGAGATGTATCAACACATTTGATATCTTCTTGGTTAACCTGAAGTTGTGTAGATATTCTCATTTTCAGAGTGAGATTGATAGAGTAAGAGAGTTTTGTTTCAAATTACCAAACCATTTCAGGAGGCCTCTCAAACCAAATTCCAGCTTCTGCTAACTGCAAGCAAACTGTGGATTGCTACTACAGAGATATAGATGAGATACAAATTAGTTGAAAGGAAGCTGGCTCTTCCAGCTAGAAGCTGGCCCTTTAACTTGTGGGAGAAATACAGAAGAACTTCCTGAATTAGACAACGCTGTGCTGGCCGAGATTTCATAATACACCAGAGTGTTGTTCCGAGCAATGCGATTTCCTACAAAAATCTTTACTGTAACATTTCTTCAGGGTTGAATTATTACACGCACACCCTGAAAGTGATAAATCTGATCTGGTTCTTGATTAACTGATTTCAATATGCCACACATATACAAGATAAATTACATAGATTAAATACGTCACATTTCATAATGCATCCACATGACGCTACTGTTGTATTAATAGTTGTGACTACTTACCTGTCTTCTTTCCTAGTTCCTGTAGCCCACTGTTACTAATTGACAAGCTGTGCTGGTTTAGCACACCAATAATTGAATCAATTGCAAGATAGTATTCTTTTTGGTTTGAGTTGTTCTCTGGTAATGGAGAGGACCTATATTTGTGTCAGGCAACAGCTAGGCTAGCTTAGCACCCTTTTAACTTTAAAGAATAGATTTTATTAATCTGTTGATCCAATCATGCAGTTGATTGCTATGTTGAAGATGTGTTAAGAGTTGTAAATTGCTTCTGCCCTGGCTGAAGTGCTGGTGAACCACTACAATAGTAGTAGTAGGTAGTAAATGCTATCTGTAGTGGACTTTGAGTTTCTTTGGAGGAGAGGGTGTTGGTGGGTCATTTTTAGGACCTTGAAGATATAATTGAGCTAGCTAATGGGAAGCAGCATACACTGATGTCTGCACTCTGAGCTCTCTTGGAAACTTAAGCAAGTAGCATACGTATATGTGTTTGGGATCCCAAACCCCAGAGTGTTCTGTGAAAAGAAGGTGCTTTCAGCTGTTCTTTCAACAAGGATCAGTGGTCTGTCTTGCATTTCAGCATTTCTGCAGAAATAAGTGATTATGATGTCACTTAGCAACATCTAGGGAACAGAGTCTACTTTGCTCAGCCTGAAACTCATGTTTTATCAGTGACATCTCTGAGCTGAGATTTAGGGAACTAGTCTGCAGAGTGTTTCTCCATGCCTTTTGTTAAAACTGTTCCAGTGGGCAGCTGGAATTGAAAAACTTAAGACTCTTCTTGGCATCTGATGTGGAGTGGCAGGCCTCAGGCAGGAGAGGGAGAGTTAGGCTCTCAGACCCACTCCTAGCATGTTTGGAGAATCCATGTGACTCCCATTGAGCAGCGCTGTAAAACCTGGGGAGCCTGAATCACATGTGCTTTGATGAGCTGCAGCATTGCGTGCTGAACCTCGGCGGGGTCAGTGATGCCTGCGAGCCATGTCTCACTGGTTTGGTTTCGGGTCTGCGTTAACTGTGACAAGAAGCAGATCTGTGACTAGCTAGGGAAACTTCAGATAGGGGAAACTTCAGATTTAAATAATAAAATCAGAGAAGTGTATAATGAGCTTTGCCACTGCTTAGGCAGCTGCAAAATTTCTGTCTTACTAGAGCACAACTTATGATTAAGGTTTGAAAGTTTCTCTGATATCTGGTCCAAAGTAACTGTAATTCTCATTCCAGGCCTGTCTTGTATCTGATTATAAAATCTAGATGACATACATTGTATTGGGCTTTTGAAATATTAATTTAAAGGTAGCTGAGGTTTGTCCTTAACTTTCTGAATATGGAGAACAGAATATAAGGAATGATACGGGGTGTAGATCTCCAGCCTGTCTGGGCTTTGCAGGTGGAGAACCTGTTATCAAGGTGTTTTAATCAGTGTTTACTGAAGGAGCAGTAGTTCCAGAACTGGGTTTCATAGGTTGCACTCTCACTTATGTGGCAGCTGCTATTAACTGGAGAGAAATTTCAATGCCTGCCTTCAATATTTCCTTGAAGTATTTCCTGTTGGTCACTTGTTTACAGCAGCTGGATGAGTGTGATGCACAGAAACAAGATGAGCTAGCATAAAGTATTTCTTTGTGACAAAGCAAGTCCTACCTGCTTACAAATCTGTATTTCTACCAGGCATGTTCATTTACCGTACTAAGGATATGCGTAGTAGGATGAAAGCATTCAGTCCATACTGTGACTGGGTCTTTTTTCTCCTCCTCTTCTTGAAGGGCATGTAACAAATTGTACAAGAGGATATCTGACCTTTGAAAAAATGGAAAGATGAAAGTAGAGCAAGTAAAACAGAAAGCCTCATTTAAAAGCTTTAAAATATGTGAATTTCAGACTTCTTACAGCTGTTAAGATGGAGGGGAGCAGTTCTATGAAATCTGACAGTTTTCTGCATTTTAAAGAACTTATTTCTGTGTGTAGCAAAAAGAGAGAAAGCATTTTGTTTAAAAAGATGTTCCCAAGAGGGAGCAAAGTGGGAGTTGCATTCATCTACAGGGACAGCTTAAGAGTAGCAAGTATGTGGTTAGAGGAGGAGCTGCCTTTCCTACTCAGCTGGAGAGATTTGACTTCTGTCTCTGAAAGAAACTGTTCAAGAAGTAGTAACCAGCCATGCTTTTTCCTCACTCCCAGTACTTTTTCTCAAGTGTCTCTCCTGTGTGTTGATCATTGAGGAAGCAGACTTGTATGCCTTTGTTTTGATTTGCTCTTATTATTTTCTTTGTAGCTACCAAATATATCACTCAGTGCAATCCCTGCAGAAAACCAAGAACGATACAGGCTAGACAGATAACTACCATGTTTCCACTGGCATCCTAAGCTGGGGTTTGGGAGCTGTTGGTTTAGAAGCAGTTTAGAATGCTGCCTTTCGCTTGGGAGCGCAGAACAAAGCCTGGCGTTGATAAAGTACACTCATTCTTTGAGTTTTAGAGAATTTCTGGCTTGCAAACTGTAATCAGTTACAGAACCTACTCTAACTGAAGTGAGGCATTCATATTGCCTCCCTACCTCTCCCAACTCCTCCAGTTTATAAAGGTCGTGGCAGGATTTTGTGCAGTGGTAGCTGTGAAGTCAGGAAGAACACCATGATCTACCCTTGCTCAGTATTGGCAAGGTCAGTGATAGATTATTTGACTTGTTCATACACACTGAAAATCAGACCAGCTGGAGAAACATATGTTCTGCATACTGAAAGATAAAAAAAACAAAATAAAATTCAGTAACCACAATCCACATATGGCTAGAGGGAGTCTGCCTGGCTTTGAGAGACTGTTTCTCATGACTCTTGCTTTCTGATGACTTGCTTTGCTTTTCATTAAGGTAGCACAAACACAAGCTCACATAGAGCACATTCCCAGAAGGTCAGCTTCAGCAAGCAGAGATCCCTCTGTCATATGATACCTCTCCTGTGACTGCCAGTTTGTCCAATTTCTGTTGCATCCCGAGTTTTCTGTAAGTGTTTTCGGTGAATGTTATTAAAATGGGATTTCAATTACATCAGTCATATGACTTTCCCTTTCACTTTATGTAACTGTAGAGAATCATAAATGCCAATTAAACCCTGAAGAGTATTAGTTTTGATATATGCCTTTTTGTTGTGGTTTAAGCTCAGTAGGTAGCTAAAATGTTCAGCTAAAACAGGCTGAAACATCCATGAAAAACTACGTCTGTCACTATGGTTGTAACACCACAGATTCGCGTGTTTATTCTTCAGCTAAAGAAGGATACAGATGGGCAAGTGAAAAGTAAATGAAATCACTGAGGTGTTGAAATCGGAGCCTCTATGGAAATGAAATGTTGTTTTGTCTATATTTAAAGTGTGGTTTTGTACAGGTGGTGTTTTAAAGCAAATAGGCTTCAAGGAGAGCTTGTTGAGACTTTTAATGATGGTCTTGTCAGAAATTTCCAATTAGCTGCAGTTAAGCAGATTTTAACTTTGTGGGAACATACTGGTTGGAACAAAGCTTTTTTTTAATTATTATTGTTGTTGCTGTTGTCAGGAAGGTTTCTTAGATTTGTGATGTTTCAGTAAAACCTGGAAAAAGCTGGTTATTCAGGCCTTTTAAGCACCCATTATGGTCCTCCACAGTCCATTTTGTGGGCTTTTCCAAGGCTGAGAAATTGAACTTGAATCTGCTATATCCAATTCATAACCTGAATATGAAGGATAACAGGAGGAGGAATTCAGATATTTTGGGTCTTTCTAAATGCCTGTCTTTCTGCAACAAGGTGCAGAAAGTCATGAAGTCCGCAGTTCTTTTAGAAATAAACTATTTCTGAAAACGTCAAGCATGAATTATTTGCATGCTGTTTCTAAAGGCTTTGATCTATGTAGAGTAGCATATATATTTAAGGTAGCCTGCCTCACAGATTTGTTTCTGAATTTGGAGAGTTTTTTTAATATTTTTCTGTGTTTTGTCTTGTCTGCTAAAAATTTTTTGGTTCTATGGAAAATGACATATGAAACAGTGTCTTATATGAATGACATTGCACGAGAGGGACAGGGATTTATTTATGCTAGCAGCAGAATAGAGTGAAACATGGGTCTTCCATGTACACCCCAGCGTGCTATTTGTGTTAGTATGTGCAGAAAAGGCAGAATTTTTGCTTGTATTGCACTGTTTTGCATTACCTTAATTAGCTAGCCTGGGTGAGGTGCAGACAGAAGAGGTCTGTTGATAAAGTCATCTTTTTTTGGAAATGGTTTAAATAACAATTGTAAAACCAGTGTGCTATTTACAAATATCAAGGTGACCAGTGAAGACATACACTATTTTGTCTGCAACTGTTGCTTTTGCTGATGGAGCAAGTAGAAATGGACTCACCTAGACAAGATAGCCCCATCCCTGGAAACATTCAAGACCAGGTTGGACAGGGCTCTGAGCAACCTGATCTAGTTAGCGGTGTCCCTGCTTGCTGCAGGGGGGTTGGACTACATGACCTCTAGGGGTCCCTTCTGACCCAAAACTTTCTATGATTCGATGATTCTAAGATAACAGTTGCAAAACAGCCTGCTTTTGCAGCAGACGGGAAGGGATGTGGCCAGCGTCTTCATGCTCCTTCCTATTTCTAGAGAGCTGCCTTTCAGAGCCTCCGTAAGGTACTTAAAATACCTGTTCCAATTCAGTTCTGTTGGATTTTCCTCCTTCTGCGCAGGAGATTGCATGGCAGTGTGATCATCCTGAGAGCTCTTCATCAAATCTCCTGTAAAACTGCTGTGCAGGAGGCTGCACCCCAGTTAGGGCTCAGAATAAACCCAGGTCAGTAGTTGATTGCCAGTGGCCCTTGGAGTAACAGTTACTTGCGTGCGTTGACCAGTCTGTTATGTGTTGCATGTCTCTACTTCCATGCTAGTTTATGAGTTAGCTTCCTGTGTTAATGGCCTGACCTCTGAAAAAAACAAGCTTTCTTCGTGTAGGTGGGTTGGGTTTTATGGTGTTTGTGCAGCTACTGTTTGCTGCAGAATCGTGCATCGTTTTCATAACTTAGTAAGCTACTGGTATTCTTTAGAGAAATGTTTGAACTTTGGGGTTTCAGGGAGTTACCAGGGACGTCTTACGATATGAATGTAAAGTGGTTACAGCTTGATTTAATGACTTCACCTTGGCTGAGCTGTAATAATTGACCACATCAGAAGTTACAGTGCACTTAATGTGTATTTAGTGTGGTCTACTCGCACATACAAGAACAGGCACTACTTCAATCCCACTTCCCAGTGTCCTTCGAAGACCATTGTAGATGATAGTACACTAGCATGAAATAATTTCAGCTGCACTGAAAAAACTGAAGGCAGGTTCTGAACTCCAGATGTTGTTACTGATGTTCCTGATGACTTGGAAACATGATTCTGCTTAGAAATGCTAGAAGCTCTAATGATATCCAACAGGAAAGGGTATAAGACTTGGGGTTTTCCCACTCTTATGTACTTACTGAGTCTTTAGTCTGTAGAGCTCTGAGAACAAGCTTCATCTCCATCCTCATTTTACGGTCTCCTTCCCATATGTACTTCAGTTACTGTTTCTCTGTGCCAATGTATTATCTTGTTTTGGAATAATCACTGTTATACACTGAGTTAAGACAGGATAAAAGCAATTACTTAAAAACAACTGGCTGAAGTTTTTAGATACTTAAATCCAGTTAGGTGAGGTCTTGGGTGTGGGGCTGCTTTTTACTGAGTTTGGGTCATTTGACTAGTGTCCTGGACTTGATTTGTCTAATGAACTGTCACTCTTGGTTAAAGTAGGGATAGCAGGGTGTACAGCACAGCGGTGTAGTATTTTATTTAAAATCTTTAGTGAGTGTGAACTACACTAGTAGCTTTAAAGAGGTACTTGCACTTGTACAGGAAACTCCAATCTGTTGGATTTATTGCCATTATATTAGGCTGCTGTATGTCACAGCTTTTATAAGAGATTGATCCAGGAATGTTTTGTGCAGCTTTTGGCCATCCTTATTCAAGTACGTTCAAAGTGCAGAAGGAAAATACATTGAATTGAGGAAGCCTGTCGTCCCCAGGCAAAAGCAGTTTGAATTGGTGTCTTATAAATAATGCTTCCACACCACTAACCTGCTCTGAAGTGACTCTGAAGTTTCTTAGATTCCACACAACTTAATCTGTAACTGGAAGTGCAGTTTGTTGACTCACTTGTTCAGCTGGAAACAAGAAAGAGATTTCTTCATAGTTACCCAACCAGTGGCAGTGTGTGCAAAGTCTTTGATGAAGCATTTCTGAATGGTGACTGTGCTGGTGTTGTACAACACGCTGCTAATTTGCCATATGAAGCCACAGCTGAGCCTGAGCCTCACGTGGAACAGACTTTGTGTTTGGTGCATACAGAGGAATGCTTTACTGATGCTGTTTATTCTGCTTGGGCTCAGGAACTAGGAAAATGACTGAATAGGTTTAAATCTCCATCATTAGTTTTAGTCCCATGAACCTTAGGCAGTGACTAAAGCCCTGTCTGTCCCTTTTTAAGTGGAAGATGGTGGCATGGGAGGACCCTCACCGTTACAGTTAAGGTTCAAGAGTAGCAGTAGCTGCTGGCTGGAACAGTGCTCTGCCCCTTCTTCCCATGGCAGGTCTCAAGCCTCGCTGTTCTGTAAGGCAGGTGTCATCGTACTCGCCCTGCCTGCTTGTCTGGTTCTTGTCCTCTGCAGTACAGTGCCTCGGTGTTTGCCGCTCTTGTTGCTGCCGGTGTTTTTTCCAAGCACACCCGTGGGGTGCCGCATTTCCTGCAGAAGCGTTAGACCGTAGCTGTGTGAAACTGGGTACAATGGAACAAGGGAAGACGAGGAGAAAGGAGATGAAACTTTCTTCTTTCCCAGCTAGCTAAAAGTCAGCTGTTAAGTAAGGATAATGTGTGATCCAATATGTGAAATATGTTTTTATCTATGGAAAAAATAGTGTGTTGCAGATTTGACCAGAACATGTTTCTCAAATACTCCTATCTGTTAAAAAATGTAAGTATTTCCGCTGTAAATCTCACTACTCCTGTAACTCATGTAGAAAAAAGGAGTACTTTTATATGAGACAGTATTACTATTTTTTTCTGTGCCCCTTTTTGTTTTTCCCTTTAACTAGAGGGAGGGTTTCCACTGACTAGAAATGGAACCACTGTTTGGCTTAGTAAGAGTAAACATGAGCTGACTCTTAAATTATTTTCCCGGTAGGAATTCAGGTTAGGTCTTAATCATTTCTTTGGCTCATCATTAACCATGTCTGACCTGTTCCTGAGCACGTGACCGGTCTGAGAGTAGCCGAGTGGCTTTCATTAGCTGGTAGTTATGTGTTATGAGATCTAGATCGGGTATGCCACAAAGACAAGTGAAAGGTCTTCTTACTAATACGATATTTCTTCTTACTAATACAGTATTGCTTCTTTTTAATACAAGACTCATTTTCAGATGTGCAAAAAGTGAGATTCTTTTTCTTTTGCATGCGAGACAACTGTCACTTGGGGAAAATCCATTTTGCCTGCATGGTATCATGCATCCTACTTCCTGCGCTGCCCAGGTCCCAAGGTGGACTTACCTTCTATGGTGGCTCACTGCCAGCCCATGGCTGACAAGGTGCTGCTCGAGCAGGGTTACAGCATGGGCTTTGAAAGAGCTGTTCATCTTCATTATATGCAAAGATCTGCCCTGATCTTCAGTGTAGAAGTGGCTGAATGGATAAGCATGCTTCTGATGGAGGCTGCTGCCATATCCTGGTGACTTTGGTGAAGAACGCCTGCGTGCACACGGTGTGTACCCGTCTGCAGGTCATGAGCAAAGTCCAGCAGCTAGCTGCACGTACCCAAGGAACCTGAGCTGAAGTGTCAGACTTTGCACTGAAATGGATTAAAATCATGCACAAGACCCAGTCAGGCTCTGCTACATGATTTGTAATGCCCAGAAGGACAGGAGGGGCCTCTGGTGGTCCTGTTACTTCTGTCTTCCAGAGCTCCTTGGGAAGCTGGAAGAATCGGGAAACGGGGAAAGGAAAACAATAAAGGGTGAGGTAACCTAGGAACCTGTCAAACCTGTGCTCTGATCTTTGGTCTCTGACTGTTAGCAGTATGTCTGCAGTGCAGTGGTAGGACTTTGAGTTGGGCCTGAGCATTTGGCCCTCCAGGACACTTGAGCATTACTGATGAATTGAGAGGCACCAAAGCAGCTCCCAGGTGCCTGGATGTGCCAGCCCCAACCCTCTTCACAGGGTGACTAGCTGGGGTAAACGCGGGAGGCAGTACCATTATAAGTACCACCATCAGCAGTGAAGCTGCTTAGGGGCCTCTGTTTTACGAAAAGTAATCCCGGGTTTCCAACAGTTTTGCTCTTCCTCTTCAGTGCCGAGACCCTCTCCCTGCTTGTTTTCCAAATACGGCAGTGGAAGCAGCCAACAGAGATGTTTCTACATTCTAACATTTGGGAGGAGAGGGAAAGGCCACCCTGCTTTTCCCTTGAGAAAACAAAGGGGTAGCGACTTTGACCTAAGAAGTTTCAAAGCCAGTTCTTGCTTTGAATCAATTTCTGTAAGATCTCTGTGTGTACATGTGAGGGAACAAGACACTTTACCTCTGTGATCCAGGTGGTACTGTCTTGAAGCATATTTTAAAGTTTGTTTCTGTCAGAAAAGCTGTACAAGTTCAGAATTCTGGACACGTGTCTGTGACTTAGGTGGTTTGGTGATTATATGTATAATATTATATCAAATGTTTGAATGAGTAGTAGCTACAGTAAGAAATCTGAAAAAAAAACCCCAAACCCAAAAAAACCCCAAAACCAAACCCTAAGCCAAACCAAAAGAATTACAAGGCTATAGAAGAAATATATTTTTCAGCCTGTGTACACTCTAGAATGTTTATATTAATATGAAGGACTACAAAGGATGGATTTCTTTAACTCATCAACCTGCAGATATGTACTGTAAATCAAGATTTCAGGGAGGTCATCTCTCTGCTTCCTGTGTTATCCTGGTCCTACCAACTTGCTTTTGGCTTTTTTATGAGGATAGCTTCAGGAGTGCAGCTGAAGACTGTTAGCCGTAACTTACTGCTCCACCTTTTTTCTCTTTGCTTACTTGAATAAGTGATGTTTCACTTTTCAATGCAGAATACTTTATATGAACAAAAAATTGAAGGGAGAAATGCGATTTTTTTCTGAATAATATCCTTATTGTGACAGGTTAAGGTGAAAAATGCTAAATTAAAGGAAGCCCAGAAAAATTTGTCAGTTCAGTCCTTGGTGTTTTTTTCTTTACTTTATTTTTTTCCCCTTGAGGTTTGAAAGCCTGTTACAACTTTGGTATTTTGATGCATACTTACAGATTTCTTGGTAAAAAGTGTTTTAATTTTGTGGTGAACTCTTGAATCACAAGACCTGAACTGGGATGAACTTCCCCCTGCCTGGGATTGTATAGCTGAGCCACTACGCGGTGCTGGCTTTTAATTTCCCTTCAATTATCTACTTGTGTTCAGTTTTAGAAGCAGGATAAATAAATGTTTAACTTGGAATGCAAATATTTTAAGTATAGGCTTTATTTCAGAGATTTTTTCAAGTGAGAGCCTTTATTTAGAACACAAACCTGGTTTTTCATTACTTGCAGTTAAATAACGCATCTCTAGGTGGCGGTAGGACACCCCGGTACTTTTTTTGTCTGCAAAACGGCTGAGAACGGAGTGCTTGCAGTTTGTTTGGGGGGGTTGGGTTTTTTTATTCTCCCTGTGAAAGTACATACAGAATAACTGAGCAGCTTGGCTCTTGAATCGGAAGGGAGAGTGCCTTGGAACAAATAAAGGGCAATTTTTGCTCAGTTTTGTAGACATTAAAACTTCACACTGTTGAAGATAACACCAGCCAGGTATCTTTTTGTTTGTTGGTTGGTTTGTTGTTTTAAAACAATGCGTTATACTGAATATAAGAAGGCGGCTTAATTGCTGGGATTCGGTCTTCGCCAGCGCGCGTGACCACCTCCGGCTGCCATGGAGCAACTCGCAGGCCCTCCGGCCCCAGCAGGTTGGAGATCCCTACCAGGACGGGATGGTGGCAACTGGTGACAAAGTTCAAACATTTTCATTTATGTTTTGCTGCTTTTCAGCTCAATTAAAATAGAAACCACATGAAGCCCATCTTACAGTGCTGCTCCCTCAGTAATTCTTTTAGTAGCTTATGTCGTCTCTATTCCCCCGAAGAATTCTGTCTTGAAGTATTTGATTTTTACCTCATGCAAAATTTAGGTACTAACTTTCCCCTCTTTTTAATGTCTTTGTTACTTTGGTCTGCACAGAGGGAACGGGCTGTAGCAGTTGTCGACATCATGACGTTATGTAAAGCAGTGTAGAAAATCCAGTGTCATCTAATTCCCTGGAGACTTGTTATGAAACAAAGATTAGAATTAATATTCTTTCTAAAAATGCTCTAAGGAGTTCCAGTTTTATCTAACTGTGTAACGTGAGTCACAGGTAACTTTCTTCTTGTAACTGAAGTTCTGTCTGTTACTACAGATCTCTTCCATAGTATATGGAAAAATAGTCTTTGTTATGGTTTTCCTCATTATTTAGAGATACCTTTTACTGCAATTTTGATTGTCTTTAGGGGAAAAAAATATAGCGTGCTAGTAAAGCGAGCATCCCACGTACTATCACACTGTCGTATTTTCTACTGACTGTGGTACACCAGTCTGCCTGGGGAGGGCCACAGAAACACAAGGAAGACAAGTCTGCTAGCTGAGGTCAAGCACAAATAAGTTACTTTGCATATGTATTCTTTCATTTTAGAAGATGTGAGGGTGTTAAGCTGAGATAAAGCACGTCGAAGATACTAGTTTTGCAGGGTGATAAACTGCATATGCTTGAAGTGTCTGTCCATTTTTCTCCTTGCTTTCTCTTGTGACAGTGAAATATATTAAGCTGAAAATAAGGCTCAGTTGATGTGTCACTTTTTGCAGTACAAAGCTAATATATTTTATGAAATGCATTTTAAAATCACTGGTGGTTTGTATCCCATGTTTAAAAATCTAAGGATCTGAAAACTGCAATTTAAACCTGGACACTTGACCTTTTTTTTCTTTGTTAATGCACTGTAAGCCCATGAATGCTTTGTTGCTGTCCCTTCATTAATGCACTCCTTCTGAAATATTTGTGTATGATAATGTCATGGCAGCATTTCATATGGCTTTCCAAAGTGACAAGCATAAAATATGATTAAACCAGAACAAGAATTGTGCTGCTTATTTTAAAAATTAATGTTAAAAGGACTGGTTTATCCATATTATAGTGAAACCATTGACTGATCTTTAAATTGCCTGTTTCTACCTAGACACTTCAGTACACTCCCCTCCTTTGTAAGAAAGCCTGGGCTTTGTCTTTAACTTGTCAAAAACCATTCACTAGTTGTTCTGAGATTTCTTAAGTGAAGTCTTTGTAGTAGGTTGAAAGAGTCTTGAGTTTCAGTTTCTCTCAACTCCTATTGCTTTAGAAATGTCAAGCAAAAATGCATAGAATTAAGTGGGAATTGTCTATGGCCCATTAAAATTTCTTTTCCTCTTCACAAACAGCTGCTGAAATACAAAGAATATTACATCAGCTTGGAACACCACAGGACACGCCTGAGTTGAGGCAACAGCTGTGAGTACTTCACATGAAAACATTTAATTTCATTGCATTGTAAACAATCTCCTAGTAGGTGCTGAGGTGGGTTTTTTGTTAGGCAGAGTTCTTGATCTCACCAAGAAAGGTGAGTACAGAGAAATACTTGAAATTTAAGTATTGATATACCCTTTTTAAAACTAGTCTTGGATAGCCTGTGTAAACTAGAGGCAGCTCGTTTGCCCATGTACATTGCATGCACTATCCATACATCTATAAAACCTGTGCTGTATGTCTGTGTTGTGGTTTAACCTGGCAGCTGGCAACCAAGCACCTCACAGCTGCTCGCTCACCCCTCCCCTTCCCCCCACTGGGATGGGGAGGTGAAATGGACAAAAGGGGCAACTTATGGGTTGAGATAAAGACAGTTTAATAAGTCAACAAAGGAAATACTACTAGTAACAATTATGATAAAGAATAGCAAAACAAACTATATACAATACAGTTTTTTCACTGCCTGAAAATGGGTTTGCAGCCAGTCCCCAAGCAGTGACAGTGGAACCTGGAACTCGTGGATTTTGAGAATTTTGCAAAAGTCCCAAAAAATAACTAACTCCCAGAAAAGTTTAAAACTTACAGTCAAGAGAGGATTCAAACTCACAGAAAAAAGAAAAAAAAGGAGGGAAAAAAACCCCAAACATTCCTGCCCCCTGTCCAACCCCCATTCATAAACTGAGCATGACATCTAGGGTATGGAATAGTTCCATTGGCCACCTTGGGCTGGCTGCCTGTCTGTGCTCCCTCCCAGCTCCTGCACACCTGCTCAGTAGCTGCACATGGGAGACTGGAAAAAGTCTTTGATATCATAGCAACAGGTGAAACCGTCAGTGTTACCAACATTCTTGTGGTACTAAGTCAGAAACACAGCAGCTACTGGGAGGAAAATTAACTCTATCCCAGCTGAAACCAGGACAGTCAGCAAAGGGAAGGGGGCAGAACAAAAAAAGGGGCAGAAAGTACTGTTGCTGCTTTAAAAACAAATGTTACCCCCTTCCACCCCAATCAGCTCTTCAAATCTGTCTGTGTAAGTTTCACAAGGTAATAAATGTATTGGGGTTTTTTGTGAGATGTGATACTGTGGAAGAGAGGGTAAAGTCTTTTTGGTGATGAAAGATACAATAAGGGATGACATTATAGAATAAACATGTGCCAGAAGTCCTAAAGGAGCAGGAGTGAAATAAGGTTCCAAGGCAGATTTTCTTCTATAGTTCAGTCACCTGAAGGTAGAGCTTCATGAATATGCCACTGACCAAGAGAGTCAGCTGCCCTCCACTTATCTGCACGGTCTAATGAACCGTTATGATTTTTTTTTTTCCATTTAACTCCTTTACCACATTAATCTTGGCATCATAAATGCACGTAAGCAACGGTTTGTGCTCACTCTGTGGGCAAGAAAGTTGGCAGTCTTCAGTGTGGTTAATGTCATTATGAGGCCATTGAATTATAGGAGGAGGTGTCTATTGGACCAGAGGCATCACATTCATTTTGTGTGAACAATGAAATTGCTTTATAATAGCCTGAGTTCAGGGCCCATAACATTAGCCAGGTTACAATCAACACTGGCTACTGGAGACTGAATAGGTGAAGGTGAACATGCACAGTTTGTGCAATAACCAGACAGGATCTAGGCATAAATTCACAACTAAACAGGATAGAAACTGTTGTGACGGACATGTTCCAATCCCTCTATGGAGGTAATATATATGGCAAGCTTCCCTGAGTTGTCTGATGGTCTCTTTTTCACTTCTCTGAACATTTGGCCATTCTTTTCATGTTGGTATATATCTGAACAGTTATTTGATTATTTTAAATATTGATGTTGATTTTTTGCTAATAGCTTTCCAGGTAAAACTTTTTTGTATACAGTGGGGAGGAGGATGCAAAAGCAGGTAAAGAATTTGAGTTGCTCCAGGAAAAAAATACAATTGGTAAAGGAGCGTGTGATAATATCAGAAGCAAAGAGAAAAAAAGCCCCAAAAATAGCAATGCTGTTGAAGACAAGATTTCTTTTGAAGCACTGTTAAAGCTATTAATAAGTAATGAAGTTTTCAACTAAGTTCACAGCAATTGTAATATGGGAGAAAATAGGTCTCTTTGGATAAGCTTTCCTGTAACTATCAGAAATTGACCTTTCATGGGCTGTATTATATTTAAGCCACACAAAAAAACTTGGTCTTTTCTACGGTTATTCTGAACTCATAATTGACCAGGTGTTTCCAACTATTGGTAGCCTCAAAAGGACTATGAAAAGCGTGTTTAGATACTCATAATAACTAGAAACCTATTACTGCACATTAGGAAAATGGAAGAAACCTTAAAAAAAAAAGTGAGTAATTATATTGTCACATTGAGGAACACACATTCTTCGGCATCTGTCTTGCCTGGAATCCTTGATGTCGTGCCTTTACAGTGAAGAACGTAATAAAGATGGCTTCGTGCGCTTTAGAGAAGCATTTAGCACTGCTGCTTTTTTAAGAATCGGTGAAAGTCAAATGAAGTAACCCAGTGGTCTCTAATGAAACTTTGTATTTGGTTTTAGGCAACAGAAGCAGCAATACACCAACCAGCTTGCCAAAGAAACTGACAAATACATTAAAGAGTTTGGATCTTTGCCTGCAACAAGTGAACAGGTATAAAACCAAAGAGCATGGCTTGTTTGACTGTCGTGTTGCCTAATGTACAGTATTTGAGTGACTTCAGTTCTGCATGCCTATTTTTGTGCTCCTCACCAGACTTCCAAAGCATTGTTTCATTAGTCAACACCTTTGCACAACAGGGACACCTGCAACACAAGAGTATCTTGTTGCAGCCCAGACTTGTTCCAAAGTTGGTTTTATGTATCAGGAATGAGGTAGTTCGGCTGAAATGGCAGGAATGAAGGCAGTGTGCTATGCCTGTGCTTTCAGGTAGCTGGGCACTTTGCGATTTGTTGCAGTGATGCTAACTCTGACTGCTTCCAGGGGCAAGGAGTTGTGTGTCAAAACTCCTTCAAGGGCTGGTGGCCAGACCTGTTCACCCACTGTCCGAATAATTTGATTATGCACATAGATCTGTTCTACATCACTCAGGTCAGCATATATGCTATGTCTTGTCCACAGGCTTTTCCGTTCTGAAGACGAGTGGACAGGAGCTGTTACTAAAACAACTTGGGCAGTCTTAAAACTGCTTTTTTGTGTAAAATCTCGGCAGAAGGTAACGTGAAGTGGCTGTTGTCATTAGCACGCTCCTGCCTGCCATCCTACAGTTTCTTACCCTAGCGAAATCTGTCAGTTAGATAAGGGAAGAGCAGCAAGATGCCAGAAAATGTGAGTTCAGGCTACTGTTGCTCAAACAACTTGCCTGGTCCTTGGCTGGTTACCAAGGAGCCTTTACGAAAATGAATTGTACTGAAACACTGAATTCAAATAGCAAGCCAGGATCCACATGTGCTCATCCTGTCAGGGTGTAAACTTCTAACAGAGATGTTAAAACTTGGTCTTGGTATATCTCTAGTTACATAAAGTATGTTTGGGGTTTTTTTTTCTGTTTCTCTGTTTATCATGGAGCTGAAAAGTTGGCTGTGAGATGTTTTGCTGTTTTAATTTTACTCCTGATGAATTTTACTCATGATATTTTTTTGTTGTGAGCATATTCATAAGAGCTACCTCTCAATGAAATGCATGAATGGCAAATTATAGCCTCTCAGAAGTTTGGAAGGAAGGGTTGGTGTAATGTATACATTTAGGGAAATATGGCGGAGGCTCTCCTGAGTGCCCAGTATTCCTTTTCCCTCCCCACATCTTCGGGAAGAAGAAAAAAAAAAAAGAAGGAAAAAGAAGGAGGGGGGAAAAAAAAAAAGGCCTGAATGGTTAGAACTGGTATTTTTGTACCACTTCTGGGTGCAGCTTAGTACATATTTTCAGCATTTATGTAAAATACATGTGGAGTGCCCTGTCCCTGCCCATTTCTTTCTTTTCTGCACCCTTCCCCCTGCCGCTTCAGTCACCTGTGCATACTTTAGCATCTACAGTATCAAAGTATTTCACACTTGAACAGTAGGTTTTGTAAGCAACAGATAATGAGGAAGGTAGCAGTTTTCTTATCCCTGCCTATTTCTCATTTCCAGATGTTAAATGAAACTAAATACATTTGTTTCCTCTTAAATGCCTTAAATTATGGCAGAGTTATGTGATCTCAGAGGGAAGAAAAATTTGCCCATGCAGTTATGGTTTTGTAGGCAGCCTTCCTGTACACCTGTTAAGAAAAAAGAGTATATGCCTTAGCACTGAGCAGCCTGGAAACGGCAGAGCCTTGAAAAGCCTGAGTTCGTTTGACTTGGTAAAACTTTTTCTCCTATAGCGTCAAAGAAAAATACAGAAAGACCGTCTTGTGGGGGAGTTCACCACAGCACTGACAAATTTCCAAAGACTCCAAAGGCAAGCTGCTGAGAAAGAAAAAGACTTTGTAGCCAGAGTAAGAGCCAGCTCAAGGGTATCTGTAAGTATCTGAAAATGTGCCATTATATTCTGTTTACAAGGGTGTTGGGTGGTGTTCAGTGTCAAGTTTGCCTCTGTAATGAACTTACAAAAGCTCATATGACTCCAAATACTGCAGAATGTGTGCTATATGATTAAAAGTATATGATTATAAGCTTTCTTATGCATAGCTGAATTACACAATTCATTTTATAGTAAAGGCTGAATTAAGTTGTAATAACACACACCCACCCGCTCCATCCCTCCCTGAGAACTGTTACATTTTCCTTGCCTTTGTCACACAAAAGCAAGAACTGCCCCAGGGTTCATGCCATAATTTTGCAAAAGCAATGTTTAGTAGATTTTGAAATGGTTTTGCTGGACCTTTAGCTAGCAACATATGTTTTCCTACAGGGGAGAATCACATGCCAGATTTCTGTGCAGTGTTAAAGTGGAGAAGTGCCAAGGAGCTAGAGATGTTGAGCTTTTCCTTGTTAGCATATCAATTTTGCCTTTTCACTCTGTGCCAAATACACATTGCTGTACTTGTAAATTTTAGCAGGCAGTTACTGAGCTGAATATTTTTGCTTGTATTTCAGCTTTATGCATGTGTAAAGCAAAATCAGGACGAGAACATGTTAAATCATGTTTCAGTTTGAAGTTGGCTTACTATAAACTTTGTAATATTGACTTGTTATATAAATGTTGACAGTGCTCCTTTCAGGGCCCTGATGTTTTTTTATTTTTTTAAACACTGATCATTTAGGGTGGTGCTCCTGAAGATAGCTACAAAGAAGGAACACTTGTCTCTTGGGACAGGTAGGCTGAATTTGTTAATAAGTCTTAACCTAGCTCAGAATGATAAATGGCTTGCAGGGAAGCCAGCTGCCAATTTCTTTTTTATTATTTTTGTTTTTTCTGATCAATTGCCTTTTTCTGAAGGGAGTTGGAATAAGTTGTTCAGTTAGGCTTTCTTCCATAGGGCAAGTATCAAGAAGAGGCTTTGGTGGGATAGGTGGGAAGAAAAAGGAACAATTCACCTCACCTCCCCCTTTTTTCCCCGTGCTTCAGCTTTAGTCATCTCCTTAAGCTGCCCTGAGTCTGTATTTGGACTTTGAGACCCAGACTTAGGTAAGCAGAGTCCAGCCTCTGAATAGAGTAAGACTGTTAAGTTGTGATAAGGGTCCAATGTTTACTGGGATTTCCTATTGCTTTCATACACTCAGAGAACTGCTTCTCAGTCTCAGATTCTGTTTTGTTGGCTTCCTTGCTTTTGCCTCAGATGGATATAAACTCTGCAGTTTGTAATTCAGAGGAAACTTTGCCCTTGTATTCATACTTGGAATTTCCAACCATGCTAGTTCAATGTTGTATGCAGCATTGCTACAGCAACAGCTTCCTATACCAAAGGTGTGACTGCTAGGCCTTCCCTGTTAGCTAGGCAGGCAAGGGTAAAAATGTGCATTTTGTTAACTGATAATATAAAGCATGTGCTATGTATTTAACTGTCATTTTAGTCTTCTGAGTTATTTCTTATTGTTCCTTCTCAATTCTGGGTGGGTTTTGGTTTTTTTTGTTGTTGGATAGTCAACCACAAGCACAAGTGCAAGATGAAGAAATTACAGAAGATGACCTCCGTCTTATTGAGGAGAGGGAATCTTCTATTAGGCAGCTTGAGGTAAGTACAAGTGGGTTTACAGCAGAATATGCTTTTAATGTTTCCAAAGAAAAAAAATTTTAGTGGCATGAGCATTAATTACAGACATTAATCTTGAGGGGTTAGGGTTTGTTTGTGGGTGTGGTTTTTTCTTTCAGAACTACAGATATTGCCGTTAGATGTGAAATGTGCATTAGAAATCTACTGTATGAAAGCCGTGTTTTGACACTGTGTTTAACTTCAGTGGTTCAATTCCAGAATGAGAGTGCTCATGTGATTGCAAGAAAAAAAGCCTCTCATTTTTTCCAACATAGTCATATTATATCACCTTTTTTAACAGTGACTATAAATGAAGCAAAATTAAACCTTTGCTTCTGGATATTCCCACTGTATCGTTCAACATCTTCATTTTCTAAGTGGCTTTTTTGAACACTTCTGGAAAGAGATGCTCCGTTTCATTCAAATGTTTGTAATTCAGGGCTTGTCAAAAATTTAAAAACATTTAAAAAAATTGTCACATGTGATGAAATACTGACACCAAGAGACTTCTGTGAAGCCAAAATGAATTTTTCTGGCCAGCTTGGAATCCACATCTCTGCCATCAACAGGAAAGATGCTGGGACTGGAGTTTGTCAGGAACCCTTACTGATGCGTGTGGCAAAATCCATTCTATGTATAAATTTTTCAGTAATCTCTCCCTTGCCACCAACACATTACCGTCCAGTGAATTGCACTGAACACGTGTCATTCATTGGTTAAGAAGAGATCATATACACAGTGGTAACATGGCATCTTTCACTTCGTCATAACTAGATGATAATAGGATAATGTAATACAGATGCAATAGCCTGGCCATATTGTAGAGGTAATTTCTGTAAGCTGTGCTGCTTACGAAATTTGTGTGTTTTTAATTTGATAGGTGTACTAAAACTAATGCAAAATACTTTCTGCACATGCTTTTATTAATTTGGCTTAAGTGGGTAGCTTTCAAGCAAAGTTGACATGAGCCTTTCCCTTCAGTTAAACTAATACAAGTAACTGTGTAGACAAGCCCTCAGCAATGAGAGATTCTGTTTGTGATGTGAAGTGTACTTTGTGCACATACTCATCTTCAGTTAGTTTGGTTATAATGAACTTGGTCTTGTAGTACCAAAAAAGCCTTCCAAATAAACATATTAAGGTTTTTTTATCCCGAAGTGTAGAGCCGTGGATGCATACTTGGGAGGAGAAGGAGCAGTATCTGTATCTAAATGTGCAGAGATACTAGAATACGGTATGTCAATTAATGCAACGATTGCTTCCTTGCAGGCAGATATTATGGACATCAATGAAATTTTTAAAGATCTGGGAATGATGATTCATGAGCAAGGTGATGTGATAGGTAAGTCCAATTAAAATATTCTGTGAAAATTTTTTTATTGTGTTTCTCTGGAGATCAGCAAATGTAGAATGTCGTTTTGCTGGGAAAATTCCTCTAACGAGAGTATTAATGCGAAAGTAAATCAGGTGCAACCTAGTAATGGGTACACTGGTTGAAGTGACTGGGAATAGATTGGGAAAGTGTGTTTAAAGTGTAGTTTGAAACATTATGTAGTTTTAAATGTTTGTAAAATGTCTTTAAAAGTAGGTTTTTTAACTGTACGTTAAATTGGAGTTTGCGTGGGGAGTTTTACTGTATTGACTAGTGACGTAAGCGTGCAGATTCAGCAAAGTTTCCTGCTTTGCCCTCCATGCAAACAGGTTTATTCTTTTAATGAAATGTGGTTGGAAAATACATTTTCTGAGTCTGCTGCTAAGCCATGCTGTTGTCTACATCCAGCATACATTTGTAGGGCTTTTTTTAATCACCCTAGCCCATAATCTGCTCACAGTAAAAGAGTAGAAGTACTGAAAGTTTCTGTCCCAGTCAGTATGTGAAGTTCAGCCCTGCTCCTAGAGCAAGGGAGCTGTCACTGACATGAATTCAGCCTGGGTGGTTCAGAAATGAACTCAGGAGTAAAGATAGGGTAGGTCAAACTTCCATAATGTACGATATAAAACTTTCGGTATCGATGAAGACACCAGCAGTTGGGGGACAGCTATTGCATATGCTTTAAAGTGTATTTCAGCATTCCAAGTCTTTGGCCGGGTTATTACTAACCAAAATTTGAAATGTTTCCTTTTAAAATAAAGACAGCATAGAAGCCAATGTGGAAAATGCAGAGGTACATGTGCAGCAAGCAAACCAGCAGCTGTCAAGAGCAGCAAACTACCAGGTAATGTCAATACCAGCTGCCAGCTGGGTGTATGTGTCCTTTCTCAGTAGTCCTGACTTCCACTTTTCATATGCAGTTCAGATTTTGCTTGTCAATTTCCTCAAGGCTTGGAGACTTACTTAAAGGTTTATATTAGACTATGGTGGTATTTCTAGGTCACTATAAAACAAAAGTCAGTGACCTCTGAAAGCTTTGGGCTTCCTGTAAAAGTAGCTAGGCTGTTTCAGAGTACCTGGAGTTATACCTTTATTAAAAAAAAAAAAAAAAAAAAAAGGGGAAAAAACCCCC
>Ga0065711_1004612_pt1 | contig 22946 bp, 8 predicted proteins | sample Hoacrofraction12_FD_59098 | JGI IMG/M metagenome (GOLD analysis project Ga0065711, IMG submission 59098) | Hoatzin crop microbial communities from Cojedes, Venezuela - Epithelial fraction 12 v2 (version 2) | ecosystem: Host-associated > Birds > Digestive system > Esophagus > Crop | place... | reverse complement strand
ATATACAAATAGCATGGGAGAAAGTGGCTTTCCCAGCCTTGGGGAACGTGCATATGTATTCGCAGCCCTAAACATGGAAAATGTCCATTCATATTAATACAGTTGCTACCAAAGACTTTCCGTAACTGTAGCAAAATAGAGATAAGCTGTTGCAAAGAACATGGGATGTGCGCTTTGTTTTCTTTCTCTTAGGCTGCACTTTGTCACTGGCTTCTGGAATCAAAGGAAAGATTAGCAACACGTAGCAGGGCATGTATGAAGTAAGCCAGTTTGAGAGCCAAGAACTGGGTCATCTGCCGTCAGCTGTGAAAACGGCTACGTGCTACAGAAAGGAAGGGGGGAAAAACACTGGTAAGATATTTTCTTGGGTTTAGAGCAGCTGACAAATTTGCCACATGGAAAAAACTCATTACTGGGTTCTCACCGAAAGCAACATACAATCTGATTCAACTCTGCACAGAAGATGCCAAATTAGGACTTCATTTAAAATTAAGATCAATATTTGTAAAAGACTTTTTTTCTTTTTTGATAACTCTTAACAGCTGTTTCTTTTGTATGATTCTGTCAGTAAGGTTTGTGAGATACAAGAAAAGTTCTGCAGTAAATTGCCCCAAATCACACACATTAAGGGCTAGGCTGAAAAGGATTTTCAATGTTTCAGTATTCCTCTCCATTTCACATATTCACTCCTACTAGGGATGGCCGCAAAACATATTGAATCTTATCTTAAAATAAACCAAGACACAAGCAGTAGACAGTAAAGCAGAGATTAAAAACCTTGGGATGTTTCCAAATGCTTGGTCTCAGTTAGACAGAATACAGCGCTTGAAACAAGAGCTGGTCAACAATATTCTGACAAATTGCGTTACAGAAAAGTGCTGTCTTAATGAGAAGTCAAAATTGCCATCATAATACCTTGATTCCTCAAATGCCCACTATTACTAAAAGCACGTTTTCCAAGGGAAGCTTGTTCTAATTCAAAGCAACTAGATTTTATCCCAGACTACAAATACCCATTTTTGCCTAGCAAAGGTGTACTGGCCATGGCCGAGGATGCTAGGAGTCTGGAGTTCCCTGGAACAAGGGACCGGGAATTCCCCCAGTGACTGAAAGCATCACTGATTTTTCTTGATGTCGTTTTGATTTTTGTAGTATTTTTTTGCATTTTTTTTTTAAAGAGCATTACTATGCTTTTTTTTTAAAAAAAAAAAAAAAAGAAGCGATACTTTAGTATTCCAGTAAGCCAAATGTAAATAAAAATCTTGCATTCTTATTCATGCTCAACCTATCAATGGGGGGGGCCGGGAGGCCAAATCAGAAAATTGTGCACTAACCACTTATGGTTTTTATAGAACCAAATGTACATGGTTAGCAACACTTTCAACAATCCACAAGACTTGTAAGCAACAGACCTGGTATACGAATGACCCAAGACTTTCTATTCGTTTTGTGTCATGGAGCAGAATGAGAAAAAGAACTTAAAATCCTTTCAAAAAATCATTTTACATTGTTTTTCAGGGTAATTTTGGACTAGCAAAGGAGAATGTGTACAATAGCTTGGATGTCCTAACACATTCAGTTCATTTTGTATACTTTACTGCTGAAATGAAAATTACATTATTTTGTTTGCACTGTATTAGTTTAAAGCATACGTTAAGCATTTTAGAATTAATTACACTGTGCACTGATTTCTTCCAGGCATAATTATTAACCCTCAAAAAGTCTTCTAATAATCAATTTATAGTTAATTAAGCTCCCTCTGACATGCTCTTCAGTATTTCAGTACATACACTTTTTAAAACTTACTTCCAACATGTGTGGATATCTCAACTTCTGGTTATTAGAAATTCATACTCTTGTTTTTCCAGACTGCGTCACCCACATTTACCGGTCCCCTTCACCAACTGATGGGGTCATCTGAACAATGATCTGCAGGTTCATCTATATTTTCCTGCTAGGAAACAAGTCGTTACCAGAGCCAGCCCACCAGCCCTGGGATTTGCAGGTTTAGCCATGACAGCCAGTGCTCCTGCACAGCCCCTAGCACAGGAAGAGCTAATGCCGAGGTGGTTCTGTCAGGCAGCCACCATGAGTCAGAATACGGGACTTTGTATGCACTCACTTTCATTTTAAATCAAAATTTCTTTGGCTTTAATGACAAAATCCAGGGATTACAGTAAATACAAGTCTGCTATCCTTAATCTTTTAAGTCAACCATTATGTTGCTCAGAAAACACTTCCAATGGAATTCAAACCAACCTTTAAATACAGTCAGCTCTGGTTGCAAACAGCTCTGTTAGCTTCTTTGTTTGATTCTGCCTTTTGTTAAGAATAAACAGAAAATGCAATTTCCCGCTATACAAGACAGGGCATGGACTCCCATGAGAAAACGGGGCAGAAGACAGTGGCACCTTCATAGCAGTGGCAAACTTCTCATAGGCTATGTAACACAGCTCTCAATTCTTATGATTTGTTACTTATTGTGGTCCACACAGATGTTTAACAAAATGATCATGGTTCAAGCTTTACACCTTGTACTAGCTTGATCAAAGGGACAGTACTTCATCCAAGTATTACACTGTATAATATATAGTGTATATAGTAGCATATATTAGTGTAACTGTCCATTGAGAAGTAACAAATTAGCTTGAAATTACATGCATGAAAAGAAAGAGTGTTTCCTTACGACAACCACAAAGAAACCACTCAACTGAGGATGAAATGCGGCTGTGACAGGAGGGAGTCCAATTTTCTCTGTGATCAGGTAATGTCATCTCCCTCTCCATGCTCAACAAAAAAAAGCAGCTACATTATCTTGTATGATGCCCTTGGCTCTACTGCATGCCTCGTCTCAAAAAAAAAGCAGGGCAGCCGAGAGCACTGGATGCAACTAGAGCCTCTGCGCCAGGAAGAGAAAAGGCTGCAGCAAAAGCAGGAGAGTGGAAACACTATCGACTGAAAGCTTTCAACGACCGCGCGTCTTCAGCACCCTGCACAGGAGCTGCCATCGATTACAAGAGCCCGAAGGCTGGAACAGCTTTGTGACCTGACTACTAATATTCTCAGCCTCATGCATCCCATTCGCATAAAACCATTCTGTAGGAGGGAAGCCAAGTTTTACTTGCATGCGTCTTTCCCCCCCACCATACTGCCGATTTCAGAAAGGCAATGACTTCCACAGGTAGACCAGGAAACATTGCAAGCTTGTTACTCACACATTAAGGTGCAGCTAATGCAAACTATTCTACGTTCAGAGAGGATGGTGTTTATACTGATGCTGTTCTTTTGCTCTGTATGAGTCTGTACAGTATTTTCTACTTCACATACAGGAGGACACCTCATCACTTTCCACTTTCAGATTTACCTGGTATTTTATCATTAGTATTTTTGATATTTGAAAATGAAGAATCCTTATCAAAACTGGTATTTATTGAAAGGTTACAAAAATCTTGTCAAAACACATTTGATGAATTAATTGTCATAGTGTTTTGTAAGAAATGATGTGCTAATTGCTTTTCTGAAGATTGTGAGAACCACTAAAACACGTGTACTTAACTGCCCTTGATAGTTATTACTGTGCTTGTGTCTATTATTAACTAGCCTCTGGAGTCGTGATTTTCACCACTAGGAGTTAGTGTAAAAGAGAGAAAAATGAAAGCACAATTCACGAACAGCAGTGAATGAAATAAGCCACAGCCCTATCTCATTAGAAGCAGAGACATGTAGGACGACACTTCAATGAGTAACAGCAATAGATCCCCTTCCTGAAGGCCTTAGTGGTCACACAGAGCCTAATGTCTGAAAGCAAGCACACTGCACTGCAGTTTTATCAGCGTCTTGGCTTCCTGTTGTGTATTACTGGGGTGACCAAAGAAACTGTTATTGAAGGAAAGGAAGAATTTCACTAATGAGCTTGGACAATCCTCTCACAAGTGTCTTTCCTCCTTTCTGAAAAACTTCCCAGGGGCTCAGCAAGCCCTGCATGTCAAAAGCTGCTCTAAGCTGCAGACTGGCAATGAGGAATGTCAGGGCTGCACATCCTCAAACCCAAGAGCCTGGACCAGGCTGCTTGTTACGCTCCCTGCACTTGGCACATCTGGCTGTTAACTGACTAGCAGCAAAGCTATACCAGGTTTTCCTCCCCACTTACTGCCAGTTTATTTCCCAGTAACACTGGGACACTCCTGGTTGACAATCCTATTGCCATTTACTTCAAATACCTCTGACCTTCTATTGCTGAGATACTACACGACAACTCCATCCAACTGCAGTGTCATTGTATTCGGTATTGCAGTTAAACACACAAACAAAACAAGCAATTTGGCCAAAATTATGTGTTCTCTTTTTGCACATAGTAGTACCAAACAGAGCATCCCATGTAATCTCTATGGAGCTGGATCATTTATTCTAAAATTGTAGTATCAATGTCAGTCCAGCTTCAAGGGTACCATTTTAAGAGCTGAAGCAGCCACAGTATTTAAGTCATTTACATAAAGCAGCAAATTATACCCTTCTATACCGATATAATACTTCAAATTTTGAAAAGTCTGACTGCAGATTCATTGTAGAGTCCTATATGTTCAGTTACTGGTGTAATTTTATTACGAGGAACAAAATAAACAAAATAGATAGCATGCATTTAATTGCATCTGTCAGACTGGGATCACAGATCAAAAAGAAATTATTTAGAATGGCATTCCAACTATATGTTTTACTTCATACTATTAATTCACAAACTTCACACTGAAATTTTGTAACAGGCATCTACCGATCAGTGTTGTCCTGATAAATCGTACATGCTACAAAGCTTTGGCAAAAGTCATATTCACAGTAACTTACCGGGCTCTCTCTTTGTGGAGAACTTCTGCACACTGGTCTCCAGAGAGAACTTGTTTGCAAGTTAACATTTATCTCACAAATAACACCTCCCAGGAACCTGGGAGGAAAAAATTCAGATATGTGGATATTCTTACAAAAATTTATTAAAAAGTAAGATATTACAAAATTTTATTATTAAAATTTAGAATTATGGAAAAAATAGTTTGGGCCATATTAAATTCTATACTGCGACTGACCCTTCTGTACTGCTATATTTATTTAAAAAACAACAACTACAACAACAAAAGCTGCACAACACACTGTGGTAAAATGCAAGAGTAGCGTCTTTTATTTCATATTACTCAGAAATCTATTCTTATTGAAGATGCCTATAAAATTTAATTTGCAAACTATAACTTATATCTACAAATTTTAAAGCAGTCTAAAGAATTTTACTACAGATATAGAATTTTCTATTAAATTGCATGGGTTTTTAAAGTTTTATAGATTCCTATTCAAACTCTAGAGAAGACTGTCACAAAAATGTTAAAGGGCTTTTACATAAAAAGTGAGATTATAGAAATTAAATTTCAGTATGTTTTTGATTCTTCAAAGACTTTCTCTAGCATATCATTTGAACATCTGGTAGTCCCATCCTACATAAATTCTGACCCAATGGAAAATAAGAAAAATCTAATGCAAACACTTTGTAGCACAGGTTTTGTTTTTTATTTTGGGGGGTTTTTTTAGCTACAATGATGATCAAGGTCAGTTGGGGTAAATGCTGGCTATATGGTTATACAAGTAGCTGAATTTCTGTTACAATGGAAAAGAGTTTGTTACTACAAAATCATAGTGGAATTAAGTTGTAACCGAGATGACTTATGCTGTTATAACGGCTGAAATGAAAGAAAATTACTGTAGCACATTTGCAACACAAAAGCACACTTTTAAGTGAACAAAACATTGATGATGACATTTTTCAGATAGTAATTTAGTGAGCTCTTTTGCTGCAGTTGTCTTACTGACAACCATTTTTTAAAACAAGGTAATATTTGGGGAATAAACACATAGCTACGCTTTCCACGCAGAGCAGAAGGCACAAAATCAGACACAGTGCAACTTCCGGAAAATCCGCACCAGGGGCACATAAACACGTCACTATTATTGTAGGGTCTTTTTTTCTTTTTCACTGGAGCAGCATTAATCCTTGCTAAGGCACTAAAGATTACCAGAGAGTTTTGCTGACCATTACTATTGCTTCTAATGTGCAAGTATCTACTTTAAAATATTGAATCAGCCTAAGTTCTTTTTCTGCAACCTAATTCTATTGAGAAAATAAGAAGGCTGCACTGTATCTATTCTAATCCTAGTCATTTTAACAAACATCTGTCCGGCATGATTTTTGTAGTGTAACAGCTGGCTACACAAAGTTATTTTTTTGAATGTCCAGTAGAAACAAAAGCATTTACTCTCCAAAATGCACGTTTGTGTACTGTAAAATCCTGAGAACAAATATTCCTGAGTAAATCAGAGTATAAATTCCACAAGGAGGAAGATGAATGTACTTCTTTGTAAAAAACCAAACACAGTAACCACCCCCACCATCCCCAGACTTGGTGATAGTTTAGTACAGCTGGAGAGAATATGCAAGTTACCTGCTTTTTCAGTTAAAAAAACAGTGCATTGAAAGACAGTCTATTGAAGTAAATAATAAATGCAGACTTCTATTTTATTTCAAGCTAACATGTCAGTCAGACATGAGACAAACATCTTGTGTATGCACCACGTATAAGCACTGACACACACACACTTGAGATGCAACACATTTAAACATATATATGTATGTGTGCATGGTGACAGATGTAGGTAGGCAGATATGTGTATTACGGTAAGTTCTAAGGGTGCCTCCAGAATCTCGCAGCTATAGGTGCTGAAACAAATAAGGTCAAGCCTGATGAGCCTTAGAACTAACCAAATCAAACTACTTTCTATATCGTAGGAAATAGCTGCTGGGTAACAACACCACAGAGTTATAAAAGAAAAAAAAAATACTTTATGCTATATTGAAAATATTACCAAAATTCTGTTTTGCAGCTCACAGCAAACCTTTGTTTCGGTGTTCTCTGCTGCACTCATTGAACCCATCTTTACCTAACTGAATCTTTCTTCTCTTTCCACCCAAGAAAGACAGTGCTTCTTCATTTCTTCTCAAGATCTGGCAAATTTTCCATGATACTTATTCCTTACTTNGGCTACTTGGTGCTGTCCTAAACCAGTTACTTGGATGAACAGAACTAATATTTATGCCTCTGAGAATACAATGGATAGTTTTTCTAGGATTCAGTTTCTGGTTGATTGCAGATTAAAATCAATTGCGGAGCTGCTGGCTTCCTCAGAAAAGAGAAGTGAAGAAAAAGGACAATTATTTTCGGGATTCACAGAAGGAAGCAGACGTTTCCTAAGTGAAACCACAGAGAAAAGAAATGCTAGTTCTCATTAAGACCAGCTACCATCATTTAAGCAGCCAAGAAAAGATGACAAATATCCTAACGCTTTTTAATTTAGGGTGAGTGGTAGTCATACTTAAAACTTCTTGAAGCTAGCAGCAGAGTCTAGAAAGTCAGCCTGTTGAAAACCTAATCTCGCGTCAGTTGACAGCAGGAACTTCAGCCACTAGAAGTACATAAACCATGGCCAGACATGGTGGAACTGTGGGATGTGGCCATTCTGCAATGCAGTTCAGCCATGCCCAGACAAGACAACTTCCTCTCATCCCCAAAGATCTCTTCATCTTCAAAGATGGTACCAAGATTTCATATCAAAAACCCAACAAAGCAAAGAAAATATCTAGGCTTAGGAGAGGGTATCTCTTGGTCACTAATGTTACACAGTTATTTAGTAGGAACCAGCAAGATCCAGAGAGGACACAACTTACTGTGTTTGGTCTTCCTAGAATGAAACAGGTACATCTATTAACTTCTGATCAAACCATTCAAGGGAATGAGAAATGAAGGGTGAGGGAGAAGATATATTACATAGGATACCCTGTACAACTTTCAGAAAAAGCAATATTCACAAATTTAAAAGTTAGCTGTAACTAACAAACCTGAAGTGCATTTTCCTTCATAACAAATGAGATGGAGAGAGCTTAAAAATGCAATTTTGCACTTTTTTAGCACTAAACCAATTATTTGGAAGGAACAGCAACTTTTAAGCTCGTGAACCTGAGTATGCCTGATGATACAAGGACCCTGCACACCTGCATAATATAGAAGAAGATTTTATCTTGGCTATTTCAAAATTAGCTACAGGTCAATTAACGGGTCCGCTGAGCTTCAACACACACTGTCCAACCAATATAAAAAAAAAAAAATCTCCAATGAATGGTATGTCGGAGATGTAGTTTTCATATTGCTGATTGAGTAGTTTGTCACTAGAGGTCTAAGTCCATTCTAACATTTTTTTTCTGTCTTTTATTCTTTTATCCCTGTACCGACAATACACTCCCAGCATAGCTAAGACCCTCTCTGTGATTTGAATCTCACTCGTTCACTTATAGTTCATAGGCTACTTTCCCTATTTTACTGAGATGTTATTAAACATGAGGTAAAGTTTGCACAAGCACTTGAACAGAAATCTGGGTGCTTGGCATTCCTTCAAGAAACCAAGACTGAAAGACAGTCAGTGTATGCTACCTAAAATTACCATAAATTACAAACTTAATAATAACTTACCATGTAGCAACACATTCATTTTTGTTTAAAAGAAAATCTTTTGAGAAGGAACCAGAATTATACTGAGGTGCATCCAACCGTATCACTGGAGAATAACAGATCTCCCCCTCACTACATACAAGGACATTTGTCACATAATTACCATGTTTTTCTCACATAATTGTCACTGCAGAAGCAGCATAAAACCCAATAGGTGTTCATTTGTTTTTGCCTGCATTGTCAATAGTAGGAAAAATACATCACAAATTGTCTAAATGTTCTGACAGAGAGCAACGGCAGGACAGATGTTTAGAAGAGGTTTAAAAATTACATGAACCCTTTCAAAAGAGAAACAACAAAGCTCATTTTTTAATTATTTTATGTAGCAAGCTGTTAAGCTTGTTACAGGGGGAGTAGGGCGTAAATGAAACCTTCATTTTTTAAGCCAACATAGCGTTGGCTATATATCTATAGAAAACAATCTGGCACTTCATTTGAGACTAATGCTAATTGAAAAATGTGAAGAGAAGAAATAAACAAAATAATAAGAACAAAAATCTACCTACCTTCAGGCTAGGGGCTCATAAATTGCAATAATTAAAGAGTATCCAAAAATCCATGGCTGTCGTCATACATCTGCTCAGCTTAAAACGTGAAATGAGTCAGCAATTTCCACCTAACGTACTTATCTAGTATCCCCATCACAACTGGCACTAATTAACCTTGCAAAGAAGTGGAATATATTAATTCAAGTGGAGTGCCATGCTAAAATAACTCTGCTGCTTCTCTGTTAGTACAGTTACAGCCTTAATTGCCTCTGTAAGCCCTAATTGGGTGTACAGACTGGATATTCCAGAGAGAAACCCCAGCTTCCCTTTCCACTGAGAAACACTACTCGCAGCGAGACTTTGAAGCAGATTAGTAGGTATATTTGTTCTACTCATGACGACTATGCTTTCTGAATATTGGAAAGCTCTTTTTCTCTACGAATATTATCTGACAACATTTAGAAGCACTACATCCAACTCGGAGATTTCTCATGTCTTCCAAACAAATGTCTTTTTGTGCTCTCTTTTTGTAAGCAGTGTATTAATTGGGGGGAGATGGGGGTGAAGGGGATACACTTGCTAATACAACTTTTTCATTTGTCCCAGGAGGGAGTAGCTCAAAAGCAAAAATACCCCCACTCTCAGAACCGAGTCCCCCACTCTTTCCTTCTGAAGGCACAAGTTTCCCGGCACCTGCAACACCTTCCACTCTGATAAATTAAGTTGTATTTCAAGAACTACCAACGTGAACACCAGCAAATCTCCAGACCCATCTCCACACTCTGCAGAGGTGATGTGGTCCCCGTCCCTCCTCCACTGCCTACATTAGAGCGGAATGCAAATCTTACGTTGTGCCCCAAAATGCCAGAGTAGCGGCAGCGCCTGAGAGGGCCTGCAGCCCGCTGCTCCCGCGCACAGCCTCACCTCCTGGGCGCCTGCTGTCTCCTCCACGCATCCGCTACTACAACCACCACCAAGCGACAATTACACCACACGTTTTTAAAATCTTGGACTCCAAGCTCTTTTTGACAAGGTCAATTACTACTTATTGTTAAACACAACAGTCTAAATGAGCCGGCAAGCTCTCACCGCTCTGGGCTGCGGTGCCCAGGCTGGGGAGTGGGGGCTGCGGGGCCCTCCGTGAGGCGAGGCCGGGGCTCACCGCAGGGCAGGGCCCAGCCCGCAGCAAAGCTGGGGCCTGGGGGAAAGGTGTTCTAGTCTGTGTCTTTGTTTCTCACCATCCAGTTTTAATTGGCAATAACTGACAACGGTTTTGTGCAAGCCAAGTCTGCTTTGCCCAGGACGGCCATCGGTAAGCGATCTCCCCACCTTTACCTCAAGCCATGAGCCTTTTCATCTTCTCTTCTCCCCCTGTCCTCTCGAGGAGGCGGAGTGACAGAGCGGCTGGATGGGCAACCGCGGCCAGCCACAGAGAACCCACCACAGAAAGGCAGCAAAACTCTCATAAATAAAAAGAATACTGTGCTGTTTCATGGCATCTTCTGGAACAAAAGAAATTCACATTTCATCTGCTGTTTTTCAGTCACACCAAAACTTCGTGCAGTTGCACATCGCTCTTCTCAGCTACCCTCACTTCTCCTCCTCTGTCTGATGAGGATGCTCCTGCCAGAAAAGCCTTTAGGCTGAATTACGGGAGAAAGTCTTATCTCATTCCTACTTTGCTGAATTTTGTCTTTTCTCCCTTTTCTATTTTCTTTCCAATTTTTGGAAAGACAACCTCCCTCATACTCCTCCTCCTGTTCTATTTTTTTTTACTGCCTAATTTCTGATTGTTCCTTTTGTTCAATCCATTTCATCCACAGCTTCTAAACCCAAATTTTACAGGAATAAACAAAATTCATCAACCTGAACTAATTCAGCAGTTAGCTTTGCTTTAAGCAGAGCATTATTAGACCAGCTAACCTCCCGAGGTCTCTTCTCAACCTGAATTATTGTCTGATTCTATGGTATACAGATATACATACTACCTATATACAGAGCTTCTCTGTGACTAAAGCATGTATTCTGCCTCACACCGCGAAATAAATGTAGGTTCACGGCATCCCAGAGAATCCATGCCGGCCCAGAGAATGACCTTGAATTGTTAACATCAGTCTCTGTTGCCCACTCCTGAGCAAGACGCTCTCGTTCAGGAGGATTATTGGAATCAGTAATGGCCTTTGCTCCTGCATGGATTTATAGTATTTGCAAGTATAACTTGTGCAGCATTGAGACAGACAGAGTAAACAAGGCTATAACAAAGGCGCAATACCAATGAGTTCTGGTTATCAATGTCAAGCTTCAAAAGAGAAATTTCAGTGCTGAAAAGATGAAAATCTGAAACAACCGGGACTAAACAGAGTTTCTCATTAGAATAGGAGAAAGTTCAAAGATGTGAAAACTTAGTTATAATGGATATGCTCTTTGCTATTTGTTTTCATGTAGTAAGTTTCTCAAGACAGTGGAAAACTAATTGCTTAGTAACATAAATAAGCACTGTGTGGCATGTTAGAGTATTCATTAAGCTTTACACAAAAGCTAGAGAGAAAAAATATTGTGCCTTCAGGACACAGCGTGATGGTTTGAGCCTGTCATAATGATAAAAGCTTCTAACCTCGCTGTTATGTGATGTCTTGCTCGAAGTGGCTTTGGAGTCAAATTCAATGGAAACCAGTAAGATTAATTCTAGTATGCATGGTTCATTACCTCCCACAGAAAACACCATCAACAAAGTTTAATAACTTGCTTCTAACTGTTTAATTGTGATGTCTCCAATAATAATTATTGATTATGTCAAAAAAATTATATTTTGTATAACATTACTGCACAACACATACAGCAACTAAGTGCCAGCTGATACTTTGCCAATTTGATTTATTAAGAGTTATGTATACACAAGTGGCAGCTAATGTGCTGGCTGCCTTCCTGCTCTGCCTATTCTATTCTAGGCCCTCCCCTTCAATGCTAATCAGCGAGCAGAGCATAACAAGGAGATAATTACACATTGCTGCTATTTGTGCCAAGAGACTTTATGTAAATATTTTTAATACACTCGGTTTCTTTTCTCTGGCTACAGGTTGCATTTTAAGGCAGAAGTTTGGAGAGTCGCCTTCTTATGCCTTGTTGTTTGATAGGAACTTTTTCGGACCATGTTTAAAATGACACTAAAAAATGGGCAATACGCATTTTTATAATTTATCTTTTAGTTAGCTTAAACCATACGGAAAACTTCCTTTGTAGGCAGCAAAGTAGCAAAAAATACAATAGCTAAAGCAACTTATAATGCTGAATGTCTGAAAATGAACCGTTCTGGAGGCCAGAATTTGCTCAACTCTTCTGTTATTTAGAACAAGGTATATGTGAAGTATTATTTTTTTTTATTTTGTAAATATCCATATGAAAATTGAGTTTTTCATTCTTCATTCAAAAAAGCTCACAAACTCTGAGAACAATGCCAAATTCTCTCAAAGTTAGTGCTATGAAAAACTGTTAGAAAATTGGCATGTACCACTGAAAACACGGATAAACATGACAATGAGCTTAGCCGGCACAATGTTCATTTGGAGAAGAAGCAACTAACCCAAAAAAAAAACAAACCAAAAAACATAAATAAGATGCTAAAGGCTATTACTAGCAAAATTTGTTTCCTTTCTTCCTCATTTAAATGTTAAAAATAAGTTGGGAAGCAAATTAGATTCCAACTTATAGCTTTTAAAATTATGACAAAACATAGTAACCGAAAAAAAAACTCAGAATAATTCATTCTAATTTGTGTCTACCATGAAAAACAAAGTCCCTTAGAAGCAGACCTTTATATAAAGTCATTAGACTGTTGCTATTTCGATGGGCAAAGTTTTTAATGAACCAATGGCAGCTTGCTGATAACAATTAGACGAGATGAAATTAAACCATGCACACTCCCTAAAAGAGCAACGGTGCTCCTGATAACAGAGACTTCATCATTGTGTTACCTCATCAGCCGCCTGTCTGAAATTTACTTCACTGCAGGTTGAACTTTAGTACTAAATGTCCATCAATAACAGTGTGCAAATAAAAATCATGTAAGCAAACTGGTTTAATGTCAAACTAATGAGATTGGAAACTCTGCTCAAGGAATTCTATTTTAGCCTGTATCAAACAAAGTGTTTCAAATGGAGGGGGCTTCCCTGAACTTCCTGGAGCAGGAGATTTCAGTGGTTAATGAGAGGATCAAGACTAAAAGTCAAACTAAATAATATCATAAAAATCTTTATTTCTGATGCTTGCCAATTCAGTCACCACTTTCATATACCCTATTGCAAGTAACAGGTTCATTGGCCTAATTTGAACTTTCAGCAACAGTGAAACCTCATTTATCAATGTTCAGACACTAATCTGAAATCCCAGCACACTAAGAAAGCTTAGTGCAATAATTAATCACAAACCAATTACACAGTGGTCTGAGGAAAACCAAATTCCTAAATTCACAGTTATTTACAGGTTCTTATGGAAGCTGTAACAAATATTTTGAAAACCTTGAGATATAAAAACATACAAAGATCTTAATGACTGCAGAGATCTATCAACATTGTGTCTGTGGCATGGCATGAATTAAATTAATGGTAGCTAACATGAGTTATCCTGTCTGCCTGGTTATGACTGTAACTTCTCCCTAAACTTAATCAGGATCTTAATCTTCCCCATAATGGGGATCTGCACCTGATCCACGTTCAGCAACAACACGGAAACTTACAATCTGTTTTAGGAATCCGACAGATTTACCTTAAGCACTTCGCTTTCTTTCTTTCTTTGTAAAGCAACAGAATTCTTTGATATTTTTGGCTGGTCATTAATTTCAGAAAATCAGTAATTTCTGGAGATACTACCATCCTCCCAAACACTCAGGATGGAATTTCTGTTACAGGCACTTGCTTGCCATCCTTTGATTTCGCATTAAAAAAACCAAAAGGCATCCAATCAAAAATCAGAAAAAGTATGATGTGACCTAGCTAAGACAACACACAAACCAAGCAGAAAACATGTCACTAGCAAAACTAAAAATTCCAGTTGTTCTGTGTTCACTGAGCTATGGGACACTGCCATAATGGTAGCATATGTATGTCATATGTACATATACGTATATATGCATGTGTGTGTATATATATATGTTATCTTTCCCTAACTAACCTGTTGTGAAGGCACAAGGTTTTAATTTTATGGGCCTAAAGAGACCTACAATAGTGGATTTAATGCTGAAATCTATGCCACAATGCCTTCATTGTCTGCGTTACACAAGATAAAAGCCAGGTCAGGCATGCTCACATGCTGATGCACAGCTATACCCAGAAACCAAACACGTGTCCTCCAAACCTTTTCACAACTCTTTGGATCAAATGCAAAGAAATTCTATAGCGAACTGTTAGAAGCAGGGCTACAGTAGTGAGAAAACTTTTTTTGATGAGGTGAAGAGCTGACTCCCACCTAGAAGACCAGTACAAGGCCTCTCCATCAGCTGAATCCCAACGGGAATTCCAGGAGCTAAGCAGTGCTCAGTTGTCAGGCTATGGTCAGCTTCATCAATAACGAGTGATTCCACACAGGTTGCTGCTGGCTAATACTCCAACTGCAAAAGTGGGCAAACTTTTGAACATAAATAACCTTATCATTTTACACCACTGCATGCCTACAGCTACCACTCTATTTCTCAATAAATTTTCAGGCGTTCTCATTTATACTTCAGATTTCTTCTACCCAAAGGTACTACGTGGGACATTTTTAAGGATTAACCCCGGATAAGATGGCCTTTAGAAATAAACATTTGCAAGATGATCAGTACAGGAGGAGATGATGAAGAAGAAAGGAAGGAAAAATGCAACTTTCAGATTACCTTTAAAAATGCTCAGGAAGTCCAAAAGGATAAAAAAAGAGACATTAAAAATGCTGGGTTTTTGCCCTCTCATGTTTCAGCAAGGGATTCTAAATATCATCATGGGAGAAATCAATTTGCGGCAGCTGTGGACAGCCTTAAGGGCTTGAACAGCTTAATTGGAGAAATGTTTTAAAAGTTAAAAGGCCAGAATCATGTCAAGTACATGAAGCAAAAACTCACAGATGCTTCTAAATTTATTCATCAGACAGTATTACAAAGGACGGCATGTTCAAAAAGGATCATTAAAAGCTGGTTTTATTGATGAATTCTAATCAAATACCAGAAATATTAATATAATATTATAATAAGGTATATTATATTATATACTAATCTATTCTAAAAGTTGCATTAGTAATTTTTAGAAATTATCCTTTAATATATATTTAATGTATAGAAGCTAAATTTTCAGGTACTTAGAAACATAACAGCCACTTAATTAAAGTCAGGATTGCAATTTAGCAGTTCACTTAAACTACTCATATCCTAATTTAGTTTTCTTCTTTATGTTGAATTTAGAGTTCATGCAGGGAGACAATCTGACTTTCATGAAAGTTGAAGCCCAAATGCATAGAATATGAATGGGCAGAAAATATCTGGCTTCTCACTTCAGAGGTAAAATGCATATTTATCCTTTGGCTTAATGGCACATAGAAATAACGGTGCCTTTGAAAGCACCTGTTTGCTGAGTAACTCAGACCTTCAGGATGAAAATAGCACAGGAGGAAAATAATGTCCAGATAAGAAGCAGCAATTCTGCTGTGCACTATCACCTCCCTTTATTAAACGTGTGTATTTTACCTTTCCCATCATCATCCCTCAGCGAGGCTGCTTAGGAAGGAGACAACGTTCAGTACAAGCCCATCACTCCCAAGAAGGAGAGGTTCTTCAGCTACTGCTCTCTCCAGTGAACTATGATCTGAAATGTGGATAAATTCATAATTCAAAGAAAATGCTACTGTTCTGGAACTACTGTAAGCTTACTAGAGGTAAAGAAGGTCATGAAAATCCTGATATTCGGCCCCATGCTCACTCTGTAGCTCAAATCACTTCAAGGTGCTATTCCAGGTTTGCAATGGAGGGAAGTGGCAGGAAAAAACCTCCAACCAATCCCTGTTTGGCAGAGTAAACTCACAGCACCACAGAAAAAACAACAGTTGCGCAACGACGTCATAGGTCAGTATATCTGTATCTGTATTAATAATATACTTTCTGAATAAATACTCTGCTATTTATCACACAAAAAGGTATAGCATAGATTGTCCTAGGGATGATTAGATTTATACAATATTTGTAGGTAGTTTTATTGAAAATAATATCAAGGACCCCAGTTCAAAGTGGTGTAAACTGTAATATCCTCATTGGTCTATTTCCAGCTTCTCAGTCTCATGCCAAGCACTCTGTTACACTGGATTATTTTTTCAGTACTGATTCTAATATTGGCTTCTGTGCTATATTTCCATGTGTTGGATCATCCTTGAGGCACCCTTCTGCTGGAGTTAGTCTGGAAGCCTGCACCACTGAGGCTCCTTCCCCAGCTTCAGACTGTGCCACAGGGAAAGCCACCCAAATCCTGTTACCTTCTGGGGTTCTCCACATCTCCACGAACTATCGTCATGTGCTATGTCTAAAAATCAGCATATGAGCTGATGCAATGCCAAGACAAAAGAACCAATTTCAGTCACTGCAATACAGAGACTGTTCTCTTTTTAACTACTAAGGTCAATAAATGTTTTACCTAAGGCAATCTTCAATTCAGGAGCCCATTTCTACTCAGGAAATATACATTTAATCAAGTATTTGCCTAAGTTCTGTTTTCCCATTATAGCAAGCCATATTTAAGGTTGATCTCTTTTATCATCTCCCAATCCATCTGCTTGCCAACTTATCTAGTCTTTATCAAAGGCTACTAATCAAAAGCCTTTGTTGTTCTTTCATGTTGTACAATAAATAGCTCTGAAGCTACCTGTTATAAAAACTATGAACAGTAGTGAAGCTATGACATACAAGTCCTCTACAGTAAGAAATTAGAGTTAAAAGACGAATTTGTGTTCTAATTGAACTAATTATTGGGAAAAGAGATTGCAAGAAGTCCCAAACATTGAACTAATTCTCTGTGGAGTGCCTTCTGGTAGAGATGACATGAAAAGAGTCCTCACCTCATGTCAGTAATCATTTTGGAGAATAAAGAGCTGAATGTAAGGTAAATGTCCGAGTGCCTGCTTGCTTAAAGAGATATCTAATTAACAATTAAAAAACCCCCCAAAAAATAAGTCCTGTTGTGTAGAGCTTCCTGAAGTCCTAGCCTTTGTCAGAGCCACAATCTCAGCTACAACTGTGTGGCCTGTCTTCTGTTCTAGGATACATAGGTCAAACTCAGACAGTCACTGGCTATAACGTTATGCCTACAGCTAGCAGGAGGCTGAAAAAGATGTAGGGTGGGAATCGGGTGGTGCAGGGAGGCACCACTGCATTATTTTAGAACAGCTGAGGAACCACTTTATCCTCATTAATAAATATATAGGCTACATACAACGGACATGAGCCTCTAATGTGCTACTCCAAGTTTCTGTCCTTGAAATTTCTCCATAGCTAGTTCCAGTACAAGTCCAAAAGCTGTTCAGAAATATACCTGAAAGCTTTTTCCCCCAAAGAACACTTTTTCTCTTTTCACATCTTATTCTAAAGAACCTTGAGCATCTCTAGCTTTAGGGATTTTTCTGCATTTAGCTTTCTCCTTGCTAAGAGATGCTACAAACTGTAAAATACGCAACTTCAGAGCTACAAGATGCATTTCCTTTTTTGTCTTCTGCTCATAGCATCAGAACAAAATGACCCTCTGCCTTTTGCTTAAAAGATATAACTGGAAAGAAACAGTTATGTTTGCAATATCCATCTTCCTGTATTCAGACTATTAATTGGACAGCACAGTCCTGTCATTCTTTTTTAGCCTTGACTAAGTTTGTACTCTTTATTGCTCCCTTAGGCAGCAAGCCCTTTGTATAACTTGCTGGGGGCAGTCCCACATTTGCAGTCTCTGCTGTTGCAGTCATTTGCAGGTGCTGCTTGGCTTCCACCACAGCAGCGAGCCGCTGTGCTGCCCACACCCTGCCCAGTCGGCCTTCTCCCCGCCGGCACGGACAACCCCCTGCTGCGGGCTGGGGCGGCAGCAGCCAGCAGGGAGCGTGTGGGCAGGAGCAGCACTTCCAGAAGTGATCGCTTTAATCTACCGGTTGCTTTTTTATTTACGTACCTTCAAATTTGTTTTATTGTTTTCATTTTCTACTCATAATACATACAGGGGGAAAATGAGTCAAAAAAGACCTATCAAAATAACCTTTCAGGTTTTTCATAGGTAGATGGGATATTCTGATAAGGGAGTCCATTATTTTTCCATTTAGGCATTACAATATCCTTTAACTTACTCCCATTTTCCCTGCCTAATTTGCCATCTCTTAGATGCCAAGAATGTGTAGAAATCTCTGAAGAGCGTTCTTTCATCAGCAGAAAAGGAACATTGGAATAATGACTTTCAGGCACTGGTGGCAAGCATTGTATTCTCAGAAGTATAAAATCAGAAATGGAAAAACTCCTAATAGGTCACCTAATCTATCTTTCTGCACAAACTGAGATCTGCATAGTTGAAATACCCTCAATTTCGTTAAGAAGTTGCCTGTTTGGGATTCCACACGCAGATTTCTTTCCAGTAATACAGTCATATGCTCTTCCCCATGTCCCCTTTCTATCTCAAGGAGTCGAAATTCAGAATATATAAGGAATAAAGGACAAGAATGTCAGAGACTTGTTACACTAAACCCAACTTCGCCTGACATAACTCAGAGTTTTGGGCTCTGTATTAACTGCAAAAAATATTAGACTGGCATAACATTTCTGTGGCAATAATTACTTTCTAAATGTACTGGAATAAATGTAATCTTGATGAAATTCCATCTGATGCCAATGCAGTGACTACTGCCTTTCCAACAGACCTCTCTAATTCTCTTATCAGGAGGATAAGATCTTGAAATTCCTGAATAATGAACTTTCTTACAGAGTGAGATTACTACCAATATCTAAGGATACACTTTAGCAGTTGCTCTCAGAAAAAATAATGACCTGTTTGCAAAAGCTAATAGGTCTATATTTGCTCTCTGCTTAGTTCTGCAACTTTTCCGTTACACCACTACTGTATTTATGCTACTGTCATCAGCAGGAACTTAAAACATTAAATGGCTTCTGAACTGGACATCTGTTTAATCAAGTTACACTATTCAACCAGTTTCACCAGCAGAAGTTGTGACAGAATATCTACCCACATCCATATGGTGTTAGGAAACATCTCCAGACCATGGATCACCAAAAGGTGTTAATACTGTTATTAACTGTATTAATACAGTTCTAGGCCACACAGTCTCCTGCTACCAGTGGAATAGCTCTCAGTTGTAATGTGCCTTGAGGGTGAAGGAACTAAAAAGCTTATCTTTCATTCAATACCTGTTCAGTGGATCTGGAGAAAACAGACACCTCACGCGTTCAGCTGGGGAGCAAACAATCACAGATGGATGAGAAGCTGACCTAAAGCATCATTCGGCAGAGCTGAATTAGCACAAAGGTATAAATAACCAGCTATTAGGATTGCAGCAGAAGCAGCCATTCTGTCATACAGAAGGCAAGACAATCAGATTTTATTATTTGTATGTAACCACAGTTGCCATGGGGTATATGGGAGTGAAGAAAGACAAATAAATTATAACCTTTTTTCAAAAGTAAAATCAAAGTAGTTTTGTGGGAGCATTTAAAGCCATAAGAGTTCTTCCCAAATGGGGCTTCTTGCGTTCATTTTGACAGCAAGGGAATTTTTTTCAAGATCACATAAAAGCAAAAGAGAAAAAAATTCTGTCACAGCTTAAGCCAGTAGTTTTCTCCTAGAAATGTGTTTACAGTTTTAGTCTCAACAGGGAGGCATGTTTTGCATGTAAATAGCAGGTGGTTATGGAGAGTTACTTTGACAGCTAATGTCTTGAGCTGCCTTGACATCTGTGGTCTAATAGAGTGGCTCTGTAGTAAGTGAAGTTCCTGATGAAAGGCAACCAAATTAAGTGGAGTTTTTCATCTCAGTTTCTAGCCGGCTATACCATGACCATTCAAGGGGGAATGAAGAAATGATTAAAAAGAGATTGCACTCTGGCTCCGGTGGCAACTGACATAAATGAACTTGAAAAGACAAATAAGATGACACTAATTTTAAAGTCATAGTGGTTCTTCTCAGTCAGCATCACGGGATATTGCATTGCTGAAAGCAGAGGTGGTCTGACTCTTGCCCAGAAAACAAGCAACATCATGCTGTGGCAGAGGGGGAATGTCAAATGCACCCCAAAGAGAGGTAATTAAAGTCTTTGTCTTATTTATGCTTCTTCATAGAGAAATAATAGCTACAGTATTCCTAATGTCTCCCGGCTCCTGTGCTTAGGCTTAATTCACATTTTATTTCCATTTCCTAAATTATAACCTGAAAATCACATTGCTGATCTCAGGAAGATACATGATTCTCAATAGTAACGTCTCTGGGCCAAAGAACTGAGGAGGCCAGAATTTTTCCACACTGCAGTCATGGACTTTTCCCTTCCAGATGATGGCCTCTCCTGCGCATCCTCTCTTAGAAAAACCTGTGACATGAATCCTACAAAAATGCTTGGGCAGAAGTGTAGTACACTCTTCAGTCAAATGTATCCAAGAACTGTTAGAAGACTCCCTAATCTGTAAGGCTCTATAAAACCAAATAGAATTTACAACTAACTCCTCCATAAAGGCATTTACTTGTGTTTGTCTCGTATGCAGACTAGGACAAGGGGTCTTCAGGCATTTCAATGGCTCACAGTTCAGCCACCAACCCATTCAAGTCCTTCTGACTGGATCTTTGCATTTAACTGGGTAGCTTTATCCTAAAAACAAATCTTACTCTTGAACACCACTTCAGGTAAGTTTGCTGCTACAGCTGCCCAGGACACATTTTAAGCACAAAGTATTCCTGGAAAAAAGACCGCCTTTTTGGCAAACATGGATTTTCTTGTTCTCTAGAAAAGGTTATGACCAAGATATTGCTGCTATCTGAGTTTATGGCAATAGTTCAAAACAGAAAACTTTAAGCATTAAACTTTTTCCTCAGAATTTTAGGAATTCCGGACGTTACATCCTATACAACTGTGAGATGAAAGGGAGTTCATGGAGCAGCTGCTGTGCTGCAGCACACTGCTCACATTTCCAGGGAACCCTCTCTCCGGAAAGCTTGTGAAAGCCCAAAGTGCGAATGTGACCATCTCCTCATAGATTTGCACATTTCCATGCCACCAGACCCTGCAGTAGTGTGAAATATTCTTCACAAGAGAAAGAACAGTGTCACTGCTAATCTGTTTTCTCTGAGAAACATTCCAGTTGAATGTGACCAAAGGTGAAAGCCGCATCTGAGACATGCAAGATACAGCATCAGTCTGCTAAGCTCTGAACAGAATGACAGTCCTAAACATTCCTTAATTATTCTGATTCTACTTTGCCTTCATATTGGTTGTTGGCAAGTGCACTCTATTTTGCCTACAGTTCTGCTTCAGAGAAAAATGGTGTTCATCCTGCCTCCACTGCCTGTCAGAAGGATGCCACTGCAGACGTGGTGGTCTTACTGGGATCTGTCTTGACAGGTAATCTATTACGTGATGCTTACTGAGCCTGCTCCCGCCTCTTCCACCAAATTGCAGGTAGGACTAGAAATCAGAAAAACATCGTGCTGGCTCCTTCTTTTTTTCACTGTGTATGGCTGTTTGCATCAGTTGTGTGATGTCCAGGAGCATTTCGAAGCTATGTACATGTAAGGCTTAGGGTCTGTGGGGAAACAAAAAGAAACCCTGATTAGATTAGACTCTGCAGAAAATTAAAACACTGAAGCTCCATGACCAAACTCTGAAAATCAAATATTGACAAGAAGATAGACCATAATAATCTCTTAAGTGTTTTTGCTCTGCCAATTATGTGCTAAAAATACTAAGAGCCCACATTTCACTGGAGGCAAAATTACCATGCAAGTGACATTTCTTCTTTTTGCATCTCATGACAAGACTTTGACTTAGAAGTCACGAACAATCATAAGAGTTTGCTAAATCCTTGCCACTTCCTTTTGACTCCGCAGCCTTGACATAACATCGTTAGAAATGATACAACTATAAACCCACTGCTCAGCAAAACTAGGTAACCACGCATCTTCCAAAGAGCACGAATTCACAACGGACTATTCCAACACAGGGAAACAAACGTGCTTGAAAATGCACTCGAAGAAGTTTCTGTTCTGCTGAGAAATACAGAGGTGGCAGTAAAGTTGCATGTGGGAACGCACACAAAGACGATGCAGCCCATCTAGTTACACAGAATGATTTCTGGGGTCTCATTTCAGTACTGCAATGCACCTCCTTCAAAGAGAGCTCTTGCGTTGATCCAGCTCCTACTCTGCACTACCCCTCTCGCCTTCCACAGCCTCCCTCGCCCTTCTCGCCAAGCTGGTGACTGTACACATCCTACTCCAATTCCTTCTCCAGAAAATTAAAAAACCCTCCTGTAATGACAAATTCCAGATCCCATCCTTCCTGAACTGAAATAAAGTTGCACCCTCCCAAGCCAACAGATGTCTACTCATTTTGAAGGAGCAGATGGCCTGCACTTTGTTTTCTTTTTCTTCTCATCAGATCTAAAACATCTAATCCGTAACAGATCACTGTGATAACACTTTCTATGCTTTGGTCAAAAACTCAGCTATAACCTTACGTAATTCCTCATGCAATGAATGGTATAGGATACGTACACAATCACGTCTTTCCAAGTCACAGTGCCAGGTATATTTTAATAGCAAAATTAGTATGCCAGGAGCAGAAAGCTGCCAACTTTCTCTCTCTCTCTCAAAAAAAAAAAAAAAAAAAA
>Ga0065711_1006668_pt1 | contig 22947 bp, 20 predicted proteins | sample Hoacrofraction12_FD_59098 | JGI IMG/M metagenome (GOLD analysis project Ga0065711, IMG submission 59098) | Hoatzin crop microbial communities from Cojedes, Venezuela - Epithelial fraction 12 v2 (version 2) | ecosystem: Host-associated > Birds > Digestive system > Esophagus > Crop | place... | reverse complement strand
TGTAGGTGACCCTGCTTCGGCAGGGGGGTTGGACTAGATGACCCACAGAGGTCCCTTCCAACCCCTACCATTCTGTGATTCTGTGATTCTGTCTCCAAACCTCCGAGTGATCTGCCACCACGTCTGGTGTGCCATTGAAGTCCCTGAAACATACCCAGAATACTGTATATACAGTGAGTCCAAATGCTATGAGGAGGTCAGGACAGGAAGGTCCTCAGTGTGCTGGCAAATGTCACCTGGAGACGGTAATGGGAGGTGGGGGACCTCACTGCTGGCCTGGCCCTCGTGCTGGGGGTGCCCTGTGCTGGCTCGGAGGGCATCAGGGCGGATTGGGCTTCGCTTAGGCGCCCTCCTGCACCCCCACTTCTTTGTCCGTGTACATGTCCTACCCTACATGCCCCCTGCCAGCAGCGTGAGGAGGACATTCAGCGTGTTACACTGCTGGACGCTTGCTGCTGTCTGAACTTTTCTCCAGGCATTGCCTCCCAGTGTTGCAGCATCTTCTTTGACACCATCGGCACGGTGCTGAGGGTGTGCTCCCAACAGGGTGAGAGCTGCCCGGCCGCTCCTCACGGGTGGGCCCACTTGCCAGCCCCGACAAAACCTGTGAACTGAAAGTTTACGTGTGCTGTATGGCACTTGGTCATCCCCATGCAGCCTGCCTCTCATCCCCATGCAGCCAGGTGTCCTCTCCCTCGGCCTCTCCTGTCCACACCATGCCTTAGTCTCGCTGATGCTCCTGGGGAAACACTTCTGCTCTCCCCTACCAATCCATGCAACTGAAACTGTTCTCTCATCTCCTCGTTGTTCAGCTACTTTTCATTTTCATGGTGATAAATGAAACCTGGCCTAGCTGAGCTCCGTGCGGGTCACTGCTGAAAGATCATTTCCTACCCTATTGGTTTGATTGCATCCCCCTTTCCCTACCTCCTCCTCGGGCTCCTTCACTATATGTCCAATGCAAGAAATTTCCTATCACTCTCAAGGCCTTTTATTTATTTCCAGCCTCTACCACCCATCACTCGGTACAGTGTGAACCTGCTGACCCGGCGAGGGTTGTCCTGACAGCTCCATCACCCACTTGCTGAATTTTTGAGCAAACACCCTCATGGTTTTCCTGTGCAAGCTCCCAAGCTGGAGGAAATCCCCCTTTCAAGTTTACTAAGCTATTTCACTTTGCTCCTTCAGACGCCCCCTTCAAAAACTGCCTTTAAAAACCTAAAAATCCCACCTTTCCCTATTTCTGAGCCACTGATGGGTTGATACTAAAACCTGTCATGTTGAGCACCATTGTTTCTCTGATTTCTTGTACTGCCTCCCTGTGTCCGCCAGTCATCTCTTGTTCTAGGTGTAGTTTACATATACATTGAGACAAAGATGGATTCTTTCCGTTGTGTGTTTAGATGGCATCTAGCATAGTGAAATTCTAGTCTTTGGGGAATTATAGTAACAATGTCAACAGCAGCTACAACACCAATAGATTAAGAATGCAGCCCCGGACTTAGGTACTCCATGGTGCTCTGGGACCAAAAGCCAGGGCACGCAGCAGCAGCTCCAACACCTGGTGGCAGTAACACTGCAACGTAGTCTTTTCTCCTCCTGTTCTACACGCTCTCCATAGAAACATATTTGAAAATATCAGTTAATATGGGTGTTGTGGATTGTGTCCCATTGTGATTATTTGCAAGAAAATCTTGATTTATTACACATTTAAGAACAGCCTTCCTCTGCATCCTGCTCCTGTAGTGTGTCAGGCTAAAAAGTGTCCTTTCTTTACCTCATCTCAGGTCTCATTTTCAGCCACCCTTCCATCTTCCCAGTCAACACAAATGTGCGTGGTTCCCCAGCCATTGTCACACGATTTCTTGACTGCAGCCAGGAGTCCCGCTCTTCTCTCACCCTCCTCCGGACTCTCGCTCCGGGAGGGTGTGCAGAGCGTGGGCAATGTGCTAAAACTGAAGATGAAGAGGCACTGGCAAAGATGGAGAGAGAAACCAAAACTGATTATTCCAAATCTGTTGGGAAAAAGAAACCAAAACAAAACCCCAAAACAGAACAAGGGAAAAAACAATGCTTCAGAAATAAACCCCAACTTGGGCAGCTCTGGAGGTGCAGGGCTCGCAGGACGCCAGCTGATGGGAAGGAGGTCTCAGTCCCGGCGAGGGCCGGATGTTCACTTTTTTGTGGCAGAAGCAGAGTCCACATCCCATTTCCCACCCAAAAAGGGTTAACTGGATCAAACAGGACTGAAACAGAGGATAACCAGCTAAGAGGTCACAGAGCCCTTTCAGCGGCTACGTTCTGCCCCTTTGCAGTGTCTGAGCCCAAAGGCGAGCAGAGCCACGTGGCTCTTCCCAGCAAGACGCAGCATAGCTGCTGCTTCGCCATTGCCTGTGGCAAACAGACGTTCCCCAGCCCTTCCTTGGGCTGCCAACGAGGTGGAGTTCCCCTGCTTGGCAGGAGCCAGGGGCTGCCAGGAGACAGTAGGTGGGGTTTTGGTAACAGGTCGGGAGCCAGCTCCAGTCGCTCCCATAATTTCCACTGCTGAGGCTTCCAGTGCTAGTACTGTGAAATCGAAGGGCCTCCTCAAACGGTGAGGGGAGTGAACTGGGGGAGGGTCACGAGAACGGGTGTTTGACACGGAAGGAAAATGGGAAGGGACAAAAGCCAAGTGGGGCAGGCGTCTAACGCGGCCCCAGCAAGCACTTGAGCAGAAAGGTCGGTTCACTCCCACACAATGCCTTGCCGGCTCCAAATGGTTGGCGGAGGGTTTCGGGGTACTTAGGAATCTCTGAAGGATTTTAATCATCACTGGTCGTGGGAAGGGGATCTCAGCATGGGCCCTGCGTGACATTTAAGATGTGGGAGGCTTTTGTCTTGCAGAATACTACATGTCGAGCATACTGCTGGAGTTGGTCTCTGGTTGCACCTACATTTCCACTGTGCACGTCAGCTCTGGTGCCCTCTTGAGAACCTTCTCCCCGAGACTGCTTTGTACTGTAAATGGAGATGGCGTCGTGCCAGGGAGCGCGTTTTGGCTTGCACAGGCGACAACAGAGTGCTTTTTCTGAATAGCAATTTGCTGTGCTTTGGAGCACGTGGACTATGGAACATATGGGCCTTTCTGCACAACTTGGATGCTAGGAAAACAAGCCTTTGTAGGGAAAGAAATAGTATTGTATGGGCAAAGGGACAGACCGAGTGCTGCGCCGGATCCCAGGACAGAGCTATCGAATCAGGGAGTTACTGAATGAACGGCAGCTACAGTGAAACGGGGAGAAAAAAAAGAGAAAAGGCAGAATACAGACTCAAAAAATAAAAACAGCGAGAGTCAGTTGGGGTGCACGTAAAAGCCAAATCCAGAGAGAAATAAACTGCAGGTAGCTGAGGAGACTGAAGACAGAAGTGTTTTAATGTCCAAAAGGAGGACAAGTGTGAGCATCTATTTCCCACGGCCGTCGGGACTTGGTGACGTCTGTCCCTCACCATTGCTGAAGTCCACCTCCGCCTGCACCCTCCACGATCTGCTGGGGACTTGGGGCTGGGCAGCAGCGGCAGACCCACTGCAGCACCTCCATTCCTGGCTACAAGATGCAGAGATTAGGTCGTAGCAGCTTGGGACAGCTGGCTGGGAAGTCTCTCCCGCTTTCATAGCCCTTACGCGGCTCTCGTGAAAGGCTGAATCATCTTTTCTCGCTGCCGTGGTTAAATGAACAAAGGCAGAAGAAAGCTCCTTGGGGGTATCTGTGGATTTCTGACTGCTCTACCCATCCTCTGACAGGTGGCTGTAGTAAAGCATCAGAGAAATATTTTCGCCTGTTCTGGAAGCTACTGACTCAGCTGGCTGATTTTACACATATGCCAGAGTCCAACCATGTGTCTCTTTGCTTTGCAAAGTGAGGTCCACGCATCGCCTCGCTGCCTGAACCCCTCGTTGTTATGTGGGCAGTTTAGGTCAACCCCTATTGTAATGAATTTATGAGCATTTTTCCCCATGTTTCACTATTTGAATATTTAGTATTGCACACGTGGAAGGTATCCATATGGTCACCTTAGTCCTGTTTATTCACAGGAGGGGTAGAGTACACGTACTGGCAGATTGCTTTGTCCTCCAGTCTTTCATGATACGCCTCTGGTGGGTCCTAGGGCAACCAGAGGCTGTACAGATTGTCCCAGCCTCAGCCCTGAGGAGGTCCTTGATCTCCACTTCCTTCAGCCCTCCGTCCATCCCTCACGCCCCTGCACATCTGCTAACACACTGTGAAGATGAAAGGGAGATAAATATCAGCCTGCAACTGCTAACGATGAAGCCTTCGTAGGGTTTCGCTATCACGTCAGCTACTGCTGCGAATGAAAATGAGTACATTTATATCACAATAAGGCCGGAGCTCTGACACTCGCTGCTCCCGTCACTCCTGCAGCCGGATTAGGGCCGCTGCTGGAACCAAAGGAGATGGCCCAAACAAAAGCCTGCTTGCTCAGCTCTCACGTGTTTTTTGGTCTGCGTACCTCTTGCTGAACCAGTAAAGAGGTTTTAGTTGATTCAGAGGTAATGGAGGCAAAACCCACCTTTGAAAACCTCAGTAAAAACACAGAGCCTGGGATGTATTTCTACTACCTGATGTACACATTTGTTGGAGAGAAAGTTGGATGTGAATTGAAGACTCGAAAGAAATTAAATGACTTGAGAGGGTGCTGTAATTGAAAAGAGAAACGTGTGTACTTGAAACAAATTTATTTACTACCATGGGAGAACTGTAATTGAAAAGAAGAGAAACTAGTAGAGTGGAGCATTTGGAATTGACTTGAGAGGGAAAGAAAGTACGGGGCTTCTGTGCTCTGAAATGAATTTGTTGCTTGATTTGTAGTACCAAACTTCGGAAACATCTATACCAATTAACTTGAAAGTGTAATGCTTTGCCCTAGGGAGTCAGGCACTGCCATGTAAGGACAGAAAAATAAGATGCTTGAAGCTTGTTCCTCAGCTCTTACACAAAGCGGAACAAGGCATTGACTAAGATATAACCGATGGCAGCACTAGTTCTAGACTTCAGGCGCAGTGTCACCAAGGTTTTCTTCTCTGCAAGTGAAAGCCCAGCTGTGCCTAAAATCTGCCTTGGGGTAAAACTGAGTATGTGTCATCCTGAAATGGCATACGAAAACAGAACTCAGAGAGCCCCATTACACGAGCAAACAACGCTGTTTGCCAGCGTCTGGCTGGTCCTTGATGGAGAAGGCTTGTCCTTCTTACACCAGGAGAAGATTAAGAGAGGGGTGTCGCTGAGCACCATGGGGACTTCTCTGTAATCGTGAGCTGGGAATGTCTCTCACACTCTGCCCAACATGGAGTTCCAAATGCCGACTGCTCTGCACGAGAAGGTTTGGAAGGCTGAAAACAGGTGAAAAATAGCCTTGCCAGATCTGTGCTGGCTGTGCTACAGATGCAGTAGCTTGGCTCACTCTGGAAAAGATCTGCGCTACGTCTTCTCGGTTGCAAACCCTGCGAACTCAGCCTAGGAGCGTAGGTCTGAGATTCATTTTTTTCTGCCTCGCACATCACCGCGTGCATTCGGGACGGTGCAGGGCGCTGAAGGCTTCCATCGACACCTCTGCAGCCACGGGGCGGGTGTGATTGATTGGCCGTGCCATGGGAACCTGCGAAAGGAGCCAGCTGAGGGTGCACCAGCCGGAGTGGATGCCTTAAACTGCTTTCTCTTACTTGCAATATCTCTGTAAGGTAGCCCTGAGTCAAGTGTTATTACAGTTTCATTTTGTCACAAAGCTCAGTCACTCTCAGGCTTCAGGGCTTCTTCTCATGGCATTGTGCTCCAGAATCCCCTTTTTCATTAAATTTACTTTTTTTTTTAGTGTCTACATTTATTTTTTTCTGTAAGAATACAGAAAAAATAAACAGATGCACTGAGTCTGACTGAGGGACAGTCCTATCCAATATCATATTTTCCCTGATACAGCTTTCTGACCTCTGACAATTTCTACCCAAAAGAATCAGGGTCAGAGGATGGGATCACTGGGTAATTCAGGTTGGAAGGGACCTCAGGAGGTCCCTTGGGCACCCATGCTCTGAGCAGGGCCAGCTGTGGGATCGGACCAGGTTGCCCAGGGCTCTGCCCAGCCAGATCTTAAAGCCCACCAAGCATGGAGCCTGCCCAAGCTCCCCGGGCAGCCTGTCCCTCTGCCTGCCCCTGGCCTGCCTGTCCTCACGGGGAGAGGTTTCGGCACCCAGCCTGAACCCCTCTCCTGTCAGCTTGTGCCTGCCGTGCCTTGTTGCCCTGCCGCGCACGGCTGTGACGGACCCGGCCGTCCCCTGCGCGTCCCCTCCCCGTAGGCACTGGGGTGGCTGTGAGGTGCCCCTGAAGTCGCCTCTGCCCCAGGGCGGACAAGCCCCGCTGCCCCAACCCCTGCTCACGGGGCGATGCTCCAGCCCGGAGCACGGAGTGGGTCCTGGTCATTGGTGTCTTTCTGCACCAGGGGCACCAAGCTGGTCACGGTACCCAGATGTGGTCTAACAACAAGTGCTGGGCAGAGGGGACAGCCCCTGCCCCGAGCTCCTGGCGGTGCTCCTGCTGAAGCAGTCCCAGATGCTGCTGCTGGCCATCTCTGCAGCCAGGACTCGCTGCCGGCTCCTGCCCAGCTCGCTGCCCCAGCCAGAGCGTGTATCTGCACGCTAGTTTTCCATAGCCCTTCACTGCCTCCCCTCCATTAGTTTGTTTCATTATTTTGGAGCCTTTTTATAATTTCTTTGCCAATGAGCTCCACAAATTCAATATACACCATGTGAAAACAAATCCTCCTTTTTGTTTGCTATCTCTGACTGTTTCATTTGGTGACCCCTGGTTTTGTGAGAAACAGTGAATAAATTTTCTTATGCAGCACATAATTTTACAGAGCTGTATCATATTTCAATCATCTGTTTTCCAAGCAGAGGAATCTTATTCTGTTCAGTACTTTTTATGAAGCAGATCTATACAGCAAATTCTAGTTATTCTCTGTACCTTTTTTTCATTTCCACTATAACTTTTTGAGATGAGATGACAGTGTGTGAAAAGAAGACACATCATAAATTTACAGTGTAATGATGCACCCTGGTATGTGCTCCCTTCTTTCCCTAGTAATTACCAATAGTCTCTTTACTACTTAACCCTGAACTGATGTTCTCAAAGCGTTACCAGATCTTTCTTACGTGGTTAGGGGATATGGAGAGCCCAGCATTACCTGTATGTATGTAGTTAAAATTGTTTGCCCTGCATGAATTACCCTAAATATAATAACACCAATAACACCATAATAACCTTCATCTCTGACTTTATTTTCAGTTAATCAGTACCATGAGATCCTTCTGCAACTCTCAGCAGGTGGTTTCAATGCAGATAACTCTGGAGAATTTTGTATGACCAACAAACCCTGTCACCTCACAATGGATGCTTTTCTTCCTACATTACTTACAAGTATTTTGAATAATGTAGGTCACAACATAAATTTCTTTCAGACTTCACCCATATTCTCTTTCCAGCTGCTTGTTATCCCTACTTTCATTCACTACTTTTAAAGCTGCTCTTAAAGCTTTCCTATATCCTCGTTGCTTCAAAGGTCTTGGATAAAGGGCCTTATCAAGAAGCTTTGAAAGAATCTGCTTGGTTAAATAGACCTGATGACACAGGATTAATCCCCCCTACAAAATCCACATTGATTCTTTCCTGTATGCCCTGTTCATTCATGTGTCTCCTACTTCTGTCTCTCATGAGCCTGACAACCAGACTGTCTTTCAGAAAGTCAGCTCGCCTCCACGATCTCCGACCTGGCCATTTTAAAAAGAGGTGGCTTGCTGTGGCTAGCTGTGCATGCGCTGGTGCGGTCTGACAAGGTAGCCTCCGCACCACGCTCTGCCGTGATGCTTCCCTCTCTGCATGGGAATCACTGAAATACGCTGTGCTTTCTACCCTCCCAGCCTCTCTGACCCCCCTTCGCTTTTCCACGTCCCGATCACCACCTTGGCCAGACGGCTGCTGGCAAAGCCCCGACACTGGGACTCGTGCGGCTTAGATAGGGCACTGCTATCCGTGGGGTACCCCGCTGCCAGCTGTGGCACCCCTACCTGGCTTCACCCTAGGATGCCTCCTGACACCTCCAGCCGTATTCCCCAGCTGGAGAGAGCTCTTGCTGAGTCGATCCTAAATGCTTTGTACCTCAGACGACCGCTGACCGAGCCCCAGCGGCAGCGTTTGCAGTGCTACAGCACCCAGGGACGATGGCCTCCCTCCCTCCCGGCACCCGAGGCTCCTGCCTTGTCCTCACTGGGGTCGCGCCAGCTCTGCGCCCTTCCTTTCCCCTTGGGCCCTGTTTCGTTAAGCCCTGTTGGAACAGGACTCTGATTGTTGTATCTGTTCTTTGCCCATTTGCTTTTCTGAATTTGTCAGCTTCTGTCCTTTTCTCTCCCCGTTCTCCCTTCGGAACACAGCATTTTTAGTATATTCATCCGCTGAAGCCACACCGCTGTAACCTCTGCACTTTTCCCTGCCTCTCAGCTTTCCCCTGGCCTTCCGATTAAATTGCCCCAGCCTGATTCCATGGTGGCTGCCAGGGAGTGGTGTTCTGTAGCCTGTACAGCTGGAATGGGAGTGAAAGCCACAATGGCTGCTTTGCCATTGCATATCAGCAGTTACAACTTTGAATATCTCTATGGGACACTTCTCTGGGGTGGAAGGTGCTGCTATTCATTTAGTGCTCATCAGACCAAAGGACAGACATTTTGGAAGTAGTTTAAAGAGTAGCCTGCAGCGCTTGTTAGGGGTGGCAGGCTGGAGTCTCCCTCCCTGCCGTACTCTCTAACAAAGTGTACACATGGGCATCCTACAGCTCAGGACACTGCAGCATCTGTTTCATGGGCATCCTTCAGGCACAAAAACTGCACCGTTAACCAGCAGCTGGGAACAGTACAGGGAATGGGGTCTAGCATATTTTAACACCTTTTTTTCCCTCCTCTTCTTCTTTTTTCTTAAATAGCTGCTGGAATAGTTAATAAAGTAACCAGTGGTCTATCACAAACTGCTCTGCAGCATTGGTGGAGAATATGGGTTTCTACGCACTTGGAAAAAAAGAGGTGCTGCTTCCCACTTCCAGCCAAAGCGGCTGGTTTCCCACAGGAGCGCTCTGGGTCAGCTGCTGCTCTCAAATGCACTTCGTGTGACCACGCTGCTCGGAGCAGTCTTGCCTTGCGTTCCCTTACCGATGCGGTGGTTTGACTGCACTGCAGCATGGGCAAAACCCCCTTCATCGAAAAATCAGTACTCTTTAAAATCTCTCTCGTGGTTAATGGGTGTGACCTAGGGGAAGAACTTCAGAGCAGCACTGTCCACGGGCCTGCACCTGACCTTCAGAAGATGGTCAGTCTGCACCAGAAGGTGCCCACAGTCTAAACCCACACCAGCAACCACGTGCAATGAAGGCTCTAAACATGTATTTAGTACAAGGTTCCTTTCACCAGGGTAGATGAGAAGTGAGATTACATCTGTGCAGCCCTGGTAAGAGGAGAGCTGGTAATGTCCCTTCAGGCTTTGCACGCGAACACCTTAGAGAGGACAAAAACCTCCTTCAAGAAATCTGCAGCTGGATAAGCTACAGGGAATGATGTCATACTGTTACGCCTTGCGGGGAGAGCGAGGGTGCCTGCTCGCTGGGTCTACAAGAAAAAACGGTCTCATCTTCTGAGCAGGAGGAGGACCACCCGTGCTGCTTTGTGAGGGCTCCGGGCTGCCCAGTTCTGAACTGGAAGACTCCACGGGGACTCTCCCCGCGTGCCTCTCCACAGGCGATTGACACGTACAGCTTCGTTAGGGAAGAGAGAGGGTAGCCTCTACCTGGAACAAGCCCAGCCTTTCTCCATGACCTACCTGAAACGCAGGTGGACCTCGTGTAAATGTGTCGCTTGCGTGCCTTTTGCTGTAACATTTGAGAAACGGTTTTACATATGAGGAGACATAGCAACTTAACAGGGAGAAGCAGTGGGTTTTAATTGAAAGCCGTCCAGATAACTCACTTAGAAAAGGTCCAAAACAGCCCAAAGGAGATGTCAGTTTAGCAGCTCCCTGACACTGGCTGGAACCGTGCGGTTCTCACCCTGTGGTCACCGTCCTGCTGGGTAATTCCTCTTCATGAGCGGAGCAGAGCAGGAGCGCTGCGGAAGACGAGGGAGCGAGAAGGCTGGAAACGTGGGAGCTGATGCCATTCCTCCGGGCCGTGAGACGGACTTGTTGGAGCACAAAGACCTCTCTGCTGCTAGTTGTAACAACGCGGGCCCTGACACCCTTCTGCTGCAAAACCCCGAAGGGGTCACGTGTGGGAGCCTGGGGCACTGGCTCCAAGGCGGCACTGCATGAAGTCCGGGCGCGGACATGCCGTGGAAGCTCGTACGCGATCAGTCAACCCCCCGTCCTTGCTCCAGCAGTGGCCTAAGGAAGGCATGTGAGAGAGCTGGGATGGGGACCTGGGAGAGGAGCCCTGAGAAACATCTCCTGCAACTTCGCAGTGTCATCAGTCCAAGAACAGCCCGGTCGAATACGGGGTTAAACATGAAGCAGCATGTTACCCACTAACTGGATTCTCCTGCAAGCCCACCACCCTCATATGCCTGCAGGGAGTCAGAATAAAGGAAGGACCACTTGATTCTTCACGCAGAACTTTTGCAGGACACAAATGGTCCTGTTCCTCCAGCTTTTCACTCAGCACAAGGCATGGGGACCAGCTTGTCATTAGGCAGGAGCTCCAGATGTTTCCAGCCCAGAGCAAACATCGCACCCCCGTCCTACACCCATCACATGCTGCTTGCTCCTGGAGCTGGCTGGCTGCAGCAGTGAGCCAGCAGGCACGGCTGTGGTCCGTCGCTGGTCTCACATGCCCGGTGACAGGGGCAGCGTTTGAAGCATGAGGGATTTCTTGAGCTACTCTCCACTTGGAGGCTACCAAGAGAAGAAGAAGGAAACTGCTGTTAGCCCTGTGCCTTTCACAGCACAGACAGAGCAGCTCATCCTCTCCTTTCTTTTTTTGCCTGTTGCTTCTCCTGCAGCCTAATCTAAGGTCTGCAGAACTTGACTCCAAACTCAGCACACAATATAAGACAGAGATCTGCAGCTCCTTCAATTTTTATCACATTACAGTGCAAGAGGGAAAAAGATCCCTTTAAATAAAAAATAGTTTTACTTTTTTGTTTACTATGCTCTAAATTATGTTAGCATTGAATTTTAAAGGTCAGGGCTGGAGTAGTACAACTCACCACTTAGGCCTTTGCTAGCCTCTTATTGCACCAATCTGAGAAGGAGAAATCTGAAAAAATTGCCAAGGGAGATCAAGGTTGGGCTGGTGATAAAGAAGTCGAAACGAAATGATGAGGTTCATTGCAATGGTGACTTTATTAGTTTTTCCATTTCCCTTGAAAGCCCGCTTCTCCCATGAAACTTACACCCCAGTGCTCTGGGAGCGAAGCCCCGGGCACTCGGCGCACCAGGTCAGCCAGCCATCTTACCACAGTCGCGGGCAGCCCCTGGGCTGACACGAACTGGGGAAATAGGAACGTGTCAAGGTTGGGGGTTTTAGAGTGTACAAGCGGCAAATTTTCATGCAGCTCACCAAAAGGTTCCTATTGTCTCTGGGAAGAGAAGCCAAGAACTGCTGTCCCAGAGGGCTCCTCCTGCATGTGTGATTTGTGAAATGTTAGGAAGTCTGCTGGTGGTTGCAAATCACTTGACTCTTGAGAAAATGGGTAAATACATGAGGGAAAACTCAAGGACCCCCTACTCAAAAAGCTCACATATTAAAAATACTTCATTAGGATTCTTACATAGTCAAAAAAAGTGGTGTGGGGAATGGCTAAGCATCAGCACAATAAGGAGTGCTCCACATTTGTACAGCAACGTGCTTTGACTCTTCAGGAGCAACTGTAAAATGTCGATGTGCAAACAGGAATGTAAAAAGGTGAGAACAGGATCCCTCACTAAAAACATGTTGTTTGAAGTAAAGCAGTGCCGAGGAGGGAGAACAGCTAAGGAGAAGAACTGCTAAAACACATGATGAGTGGCAGGTGCAGTCTTTTGTAAGCAGGCTAACACTTTACACTTCCTTAACATTTTACTTTGATCAAATAAACCTGTTTTACTTCCATTTTGAGTCTTGCCTAGTAATAAAGCAATCTCATAGTGAGCCAGGAGGTGGTGATGTTCCTTACAGAAACAGCAAACTGCTGAATGGGGTGGCTTGGGACAGGTACTGTTCAGCGTGTGTGTTGGAGCACAGCGATACATGCTTTTGGAAGTCATCTGGCAAGAGTGAGACCTAGGAATCTCAGGTGATAGCCAAAGGAGAAAGATTTCCGCTAACAGCATCTTTGGCAAAAATCTGCTGCTTTTCCACAGCTGAGAAAATATGTCCAATGCTCAGTGAAATAATAAATAAGCGAGTAACTCCCACAAGAGGTGGGAGTCCTGATAGACATGGATGAGTTCACTGCTGGAGCCTGTGTGTGGGTTCCTTGCCTTCACCCACAAGTTCTGTGCAGCCTTTGCTTGCGCTTTGGTAGGGGGGTTGGACTAGATGACCCCCAGAGGTCCCTTCCAACCCCTAACATTCTGTGATCCTGTGATTTGCCTAGCAAAGAAGTCCTGGCAGTCAGCCCATGGCCCTCCCAAATGTCTCTGATGGAGAGTGACTTGCCAGTGAGGGTTCTGTCACTTCAGGGATCCCATTCTCACCTTTTTTATTCCTGTTTGCACATGGACTATAATCAGGTTGGTTTATGCCATTGGAGGATTTGGACAATGTATGTGTCTGAAAAGTGTTTGCACTATCTCTGGTCTGATGGCGGTTAATAGCCTGACCTTGATATCCATGCTAGGGACTGCACTGTATTCAAAGTGCTTTCCTCAAGCACTCTTCTTTGGTTTTGGGGAGTTTTGGTAGCTCTTTTTGAAGCCCTAAGAGATGGCTGAAATATCACATCTTTGGATTTTCCTGCCTTATGTTAGATAAACTTTGGACTCTAGCACTAACGAATTACTACACCATCACTTCTGAACCTCAGCTTTTCAAGTATAACATGTTAGACAAGAACAGAACCATGTAACAACTCCTGAAGATAGATTCATGTTGTGATATTAATGTCTTGTAATTCTTTCTAGGTCAGCTTTGAATGGCATTTGTGCATTTGTAACGTAGGAACACCTGGCTAAAAAATGAAGTCCTGGACTTTTAAATGGCTTGGTACAACTTTCTGGGCCTGAATGTCAAGTCTAGCTAAATACATCTTCATGGATCAGATTTCAGTTTTCAGTTCTCAAAACCATGTTCTAGTACCAACATCCCTTATGCTTCTGTTTCCTGGGGAATGTGGAATGATCATGCTTTGCCAGTGTGATATTTTAGCTCCTAAAAGTTTCTGAAGAGGTAATTCCATCAAAAGCAATGTTGTTTGGTTTGTTTGGGTTTTTTAAATTTGATTACCATTGAACCTTATGCTGTACTGTGGCCCACTGTGTGTGGACCACACTGCAAAGTACCACAGAATCCACTTCACACATGATTCAAACACTTGAAAACTCCAGCCAACCTATCCAGACTAGACAATCTTGATCATTCATTCTCATTTTCATATACTGAACACATTTGGATACCTTATATCTGACCATTTCTTCAGTGACATTGGGATGCATGGAATTATCTGATTTACTCTTTGGGAATTGTGAACATTTGTGAATGCCACCACTAGTTATGAAATGCTCTGAACTAGTGGCACTAGGAAGACTAATTACTGTGCTGTGATTCTAGGTGTGTTACATCAGTCTTAATAATTACATGCTTGATTTAAGATTAACATATTGTGGAACATGCTTGTATTAAGATACTGTTTGTGGCAAATGAGGCATCAAATATAACATCAATTCTCTCCACAATGTTAGAAGGCTAATCTTTCTCTTTTTCCTATAGGGCATACTAAATCACCATCAGCACAGCTTCAGCGCTGGAGTTTTCTGACATTGTTGGAAAGTCAGAGGGCAGCAGGGCTGCATAAAGAAATTAGTAGGTTGAATAGAACAGATAGCAACAGTATGACTTAATTCAGCAAGAATGGTGCTTAGTATGAGAAAGGATATGCCAGTGCCTGCATAGGTTTAGCCTGGATTAAAAGTAAAATATCTGGGTAGGTCTCTCTTTTCAATGGGATCCCTGAACAGAAAGTTGTTTTACTTGCAAGAACTAAAATGAACCATACTTCAGAGTATGGCATAAGGTAAGTACTTTTCAAAGTTGCACAACTCTGCTTGTGTGTCCTTTTTGTTTGGAGGGGAGCTTTTCTTTTTGCATGACTGGGTTTGTAACAGCAAATATCAGCATCTTGCTGAAAGGGAGAGACTGCAGTTCTCCCTTGACTTTCTCCTGCGCGCACGGGCACCTGGCTGCATGCACAGCACGCAGTGCGTTGAAGTGCCACCCTGAAGGCTCTTCGCTTCTCCGTGGAGAGAGGTGGCCCCCAAGAAGCCCTTGCATGAGGCAGAGATCCGTCTGCGGCTGAAGCTTTACGCCCAGCCAAACCAGCAGCGCTGCCCGTGGCTGAGAAAAGGGAGCTGGTCCCACTTCTGCTGCTGCTGGCTGGACCATCTGCCTTGCACCACTAGTACCTCTTCAGACCCTCTCCTGTGCCCATTTACCTGCCGAAATGGAAAACCTACCCACTGCTTTTGCTCAGAGAGGGTCCGGTGCGTAGCATACCTAGCATGGGTGGCAGTAGGAATTTTGGCCAGGGGTTGGGATGGGAACCATTCCCTTTTGGCAGCAGCAAGCCATTACGTTGGCTCATGCCACCTTGTGATACGTTACCCCAAGACAGCTGAAAAAGGAGGAGCAGCACAAATGTGAACCAGGAAAGAAGAAGGCAAAGCAGCTTCTTCCACCTCAACCTGACTTTTCTCATGTGACAGCCAGCATTAAGAAGCTGGTGAGAGGAGAAGAGTAGAAAGAACAGCAGCACTAGACACAGATGCTTGACCAAAGTGTAGCACAAAGACAAAAAAGCAGACTGAAGCCCCATGCGACATCTCCAGCAGTGTGTCTTTTCAAAAAGAATCCATTTGCACCCGGGAGTGAAATGTAGCTTACCGTATGGAGAGGGAAGCACAAAGACAAGTCCTCTGGGTGACCAAGAGCTCGTCGGACTGCCCAGGAGAGCATCCCTGCTGCGAAGGCAGTGTGTGGATGCTTGGTCGTCTCCTTCCTGGCACGCAGGCTGCAGACTTTTGGTGCTCTGCAGAACAGCCCGTGGGACATCCACGACTGTGAGGGAAATGGCATGTGCGGGTCTGGGGACAGTTCCTAAACATCTCCGCACACAGTTACGTTGCTCGTGTGTAACGCCTGCTACTTTGTCATGGAACAATTAGTCCATGAAGTCTTACTTTTCATGAGAAAAACGAAACAGGGCTTTCAAAGTAGCCTTTGACAACCTGCTTCCCATCAGAAAAAAAGGAGAACGGCTTTACAGTTCCTTGTCCCAGGCAAGCTAATCAGCTGGAAAAGGTTTGATTGAAGGTGACAGCTTGGTTTCTGATTAAAGCATATGGGCTGGGTGCAACTGCATCAATTCCACCTGGGATTCTGGGGCTGGTCAGTGACCAGGGTACAGGTAAGTTAAGGGACAAAACCTCAGTCAGATTCAGAAATCCCTTAAGACCCAGGGGATACTGGCAGTAGCCTTGCTCCTACTCCTTAACTCTCACTCTCTGTCCCCCTGATATTTCTTCAGTTGATATAGATCCATTTAAGATGTATAAAGCAAATAACTATATCTAACAGCCCTAGTTGAGAGCAATCAAAAAGCTCTTAAAGATCTCAGAATTTGAATCTACAATGTTTACCCTCAGGCAGGAATCCCATTAATAATTGAAGATGTCTGTATGCAATTGAACAGTAATGGTAATTTTCAGCTACAAGGGATCAATCCAGTTGTCTGTATGCTGTGGAAACAGCGCTTCTCTGGGTAAATGCCACCTTTATGTACAGTGAGCTCCGAAAAATTACAGCCATTTTCCTCTACGGTTAATTTATAAAGCTTTCTTGAATCCTAGGAAAAGCCCTCATGACATGACCACAGCTTGCATGTGTATCACTTGCCTTTGCACAGCCAACAGTGCTGCTGCTGGCTTGCCCTGCGAGTCCGATGCTGCTCAAGTGTCCAAAGCCTCAGAACTATGGGTGCTGGCTTCAGCGCGCCCTCCCAAACAGCCACATCATGGAATCACAGAATGTTAGGGGTTGGAAGGGACCTCTGGGGGTCACCTAGTCCAATCACCCTGCCAAAGCAGGGTCACCTACAGCAGGCTGCACAGGACCTTGTCCAGGCAGGTCTTGAATATCTCCAGAGAAGGAGAATCCACAACCTCCCTGGGCAGCCTTTTCCAGTGCTCCGTCACCCTCAGAGGGAAGAAGTTCTTCCTCCTGTTCAGATGGAACTTCCTGTGCTTCAGTTTGTGCCCATTGCCCCTTGTCCTGTCGCTGGGCACCACTGAAAAGATTCTGGATTCACCCAGAGCGGGGTCCTCTGCTGGGTCCAACCCAGGGCACAGTTACACATCACACATCAAAGGATCAAAGGTGCAGTTCACGCTCTTGCTGCAAGAAAACATCTTTCAGGAAGATGTCTGGCCACCGGTCTGGTCGCACAGTGGGTTCTGAGGGGACAAATCCGTGGTGGGTCAGGTGGCCAGCACCTCTGCTGCACAGACCTTCACTGGAAGCCCAGGGCTCCCACCACACGTGTGAAGACTCTCGGCTGGGCAGCGGCTGCAGCGGGATGATGTGCTGGTCAAGGATCTGCTGGTGGTCATTTTGGTTAATGGCGTGTGCAGGGGGAAGGCAGGAGAAGCTCTCAGTGGCCCTTTGTAATGCCACGGCCATGCTGGGTGTGCAGGAGCCATAGGTAACGCGTGCCAGGCCTGTAGCCCTCACAGGGAGGGCTGGTCATGCGGGTACGGAAACAGTCCCTCAAGCCAAGGGCGGAACACTCTGCAAAAAGTATTTCAGGAAAAACTTGAGTTCTCGATTCTTGCAAGGAAAATATGAGCGCAAATAAACCCCACAGGAAAGTACCAGCTGTAAAAACACCGGGGCCGGGCAGTGCCCGCAGGCCAGCCGTCGCAGACTGTGCCACCGCAGGGCACCCAAGGCAGCTCTCCTGCTCCCCTGTAAATAAAACACGGTGATGTCCCGCGTGGAAGCAGCACACCACGAACCAAGGCTTGGTCCGATGGTCTCTGCTGGCCGCCCCATGCTGGAGGACAGCACCCGGCCCTGCCTTCGTCCTCCTTCACACACTGCCAGATGCTTTACGTGCCGGCTGTCCCTACCAGTGGCCTTAGGGCTGTGGAAAATTTACCAGATGTGGTTGGCACTGTAACAACAAAAACCCGCCTGACAGACAAGGTTAATGGTGGAAAAAAAAGAAAAAGATCAGTTTCTACTGGGTTTCTCTGAATTCATCCTCCCTCAGCAAAGATTATTATAACTAATTAGGCAGAGCACGCTAACAACGCTCACATTTGGAAGTGCAGTTTCTCAATGAAAAGGGAAATTAAATAGGATGCGATCAGAGAGCTGCAGACAAAGAGAAAATGAGGCCAGTCCAAACCAGGAGGTTTTCAGCAGAGAATAGATGAATAGATTCAGTAATTTATTTTGTTGTACCTAGAATATTAGTAAGCCTTACATAGCACTATAGTTTGCATTTACAGTAAAAGCATCTGGTACACTGTCCTTGAGGACTGTTTCCCTCCTGCCCTCAGCCCTTTCTTCACTTTAACTCAGTTCAACCCCTCCAACACGCAGAGCTTCTTCAGGTGATGCTGAAACACCCAAAACGTTCCCCAAAGCACGGGAAGGGTTGGGGGAAGGACAGTGAGGAACGGGAGATGGGAGTCTGGTGGCTGGAGTCTCTGTGGGAGCTGTGTCTGGCCGAGGTGCCCTGGCCCGGGCAGTCGGACGCTGCCCTCCCGTCCAGGCTCGGGGCTGCATCCTCGTGGGGCCGGTGCCTGTGGGTACACACGGACACACGTGCACAAGCTTGCAACCCACCGTCGGAGCCTGCTCCCCCTTGGCTAGCGAAAGTCCCCCTGCACCCTGTGTCCAAAGCCAATGTAGGTGTTCCACGCCCGGGGTTGTGAAGCTGGAAGGACGCCGGGGCTTAGCGAACTGAGGAGCAAAATAAGGAGAGGAACCATAGGGTCATAGAATCGTTTAGGTTGGAAAAGGCCCTTAAGATCGTTGAGTCCGCTGAGGAGGTGCAAGATGGAGCTGGTGACTGGGCACAGCAGAGGCACCAGTGGCTTTCGCACAATTGGTCACAGCCTCTGGCATCTCAGAGCCACCCTGGCAACATTTCTGGAAGACGTTTGAGCCAGAAATGGAGCTCTAGACGGGAGCAGAGACTTGTGCTGCTTGGTCGCTGGCAGGTCTGATCCCAGCTCTAAGAGGCACAGCTCTGGCCTGACCGTCCTGTGAAACCACGTCCCCAAGCTCGTAACTGCTCTTGGGATCACAGGTCTCCAGGCTAAGGTCTTTCCTACATCGCTCTGCTGTATAAGAACTGGGAAGCGTATTAAAAAGTGGTACCTTGAGCAGTCAGTACCTTTTTCTTGCCTGCTCTTGGCAGGACCCCCGATGTGGTCGGACATGTAGAAGTGCGGATCGGGCTCTTTGTCGTGCCTCTGTGGTGCCAGCAAACAGCAAGACTGCATCTAGTAGTCACTATTTGCAGGCATGGTCAAACACCAAACACCTGCCCCATATGCTGCTAACTCAGAAAGCAGGGGGGTGAAAAAAACGTCACTGATTAAAAGTAATGCTGGGGGAAATCCCTCTGAATTCTCCCTGTGAATTCTGCACAGCACAAATCAGGGAATTTCATCCAGCAATTCCTGTTTCACCTTCTCCCTGTACCAAAAATGCAGGGCGCTTTCAAGCTGGGCACCTGGCTCTGAATGCCCTTCTCAGGCAGTGACTCTCCTCCTACGAGCTGAAGGAGCAAAATCATAAACGGGTGTATGAGAAAATTATTGCCTCAGCAATAGCCTCTCCATAACTGAGCTAGTGGCAAGGAACCATGTACAAAAAAGAATCTGTATTTAGATATAAAACGATTTCCAATAAAAGCTGCAGGCCGTGTCACTGAAGATGTATATTATCTATGGAGTTTACAGAACTTATTTTAATTTAGCAGCTTCCCTGAGGATATGAATGAGGCAAATAAAAGGCTCCAGAGGAGCAGTCGTAACAGCGAAGCTACAGAGGCGTCTGAGTAGGGACTGGCAGCTCAAGCTTGAGGCCAGATCATAAATAACTGAAGATTGGAGCTCAGTCGGGTGCGGATTCCCCTGGGTGCCTCGTGCCACAGCGTCGCTGCTCGCAGCAGAGCCTGGCCACCGCCACGTGAGGAAGGCAGGCGATGGCTGCCTGTACCGGGCAGGCTGGACAGCGTGCGTGGAGAAAACTGTCCCTAGGCTGAGGGAGAGGGCATCACTCCCTAGGGCTGCTGGCCAATCCTTTCTGCAATCGTCTTGCTTGCTAAACAGTATTTTAAATTGGAAATATGTATATATTTTAGCCAAACCTCAAGATACAGGGAAAAAGTAACAACAGTCCCATTTAAAAATACGTTGGCTGCCAAAACATAAGCTTTCTTCTGCTCTGCCCTCCTCTGAATGGGCTACAGGTTCCCAGCTTTCTCCATCCACAGCCTCCCATCAGCTTGCTGCGCCACCCCAAATACATCAACACTACCTCTGTACTTCAGCCTTCACTTTTATCTAGGGGTGGGGAAAGGTAAACTTATTTTTCCAGATCACACAGAAATTCTCAGATAACAAGTTGTTGGTCTTTAAAAAAAGCACTGATATTTTTCAACTCTTCTAAAAATAGTGGATTTCATTTGTCCTGACACCACTAATATTTTTTAAATTTTATTTTCCTAGCACAATGCAGAGGAAGAAAGAGGTAGAGGCGTGAAAGAAACTGCTTGAGTGGAGCTGGACCAAGAACATCAATATTCAAAGGGGGACCTGGCTGTTCAGACAAACCCCAGCCCGTACACATTTCATTAAAGCACTCCTAATCCTGCCTGTTTGCTGAATTGCTTATTTCTAAGAAAGGGAAAACCTACGTAATACCTTGTTCAGACAAAGAAAACCTGTACAAACTGTTTACGGGGATGCACCAGTAGATCAGTCCCACTGGGCTGGGGATTGCCAACTTGCAGATCGCCATTGCCTTGTGGGCGCAGAGGGGGCGGGGAGAGCTGAAGCGGGAAATTAAGGGAAAAGATCTGACAGTCAGCTCTCCTTCTGGCCTGTCTCCTTGCCACCCAGCCCAAAAAATTAAAGACGTGGTTCATAAGGGCCTATGGGTCACCTGAAGATACCCTACTGCACGGGGCCAAAGCCAGCTGAGCTGTGCCCACCACGTGGGGGGACAGGGGCCGGGGAGCCACAGAAGGAGGACCCTGATACCAAGAACGAAGGTTGCCACCAGCCCTCGGGCACACGTCTCCATGTCTAACGCTTCTGCGAAGGGCTCTGGCTCGACAGCAGCTTGCTGGTGCTCCAGGCGTACCACAGAGCGAAACGTCACTTTCGAAGCAAAGCGTCCCTCGTGCCACAGCAAGATGGCTGGCAGCCACACGGCTTACCGGCCGCGGCGCCCAGCTGAACCGGCTGGCACCGCGCCTGGGCGCCCGGCACGGCGGCTCTCCCGAGCCCCAGAGCTCCCGCTTGGGAGGACACCAGCGTCCCAGGGGTGCTANGGCCGCTGGCCTTCACCTCCTTAGTTTGTGCCTTGGGTAGCCCAGCTCAGGTGAAGACCGGTAGGCAGCGCTTGGCCTGCGTGATACCCGGCGGTGAGCACAGACAAGGGGCTGGGAATCCACTCCAGCAGGCTGTTTAAATGATTTTTTTTCCTGCTGCTGCCTCTCTCCACAGCTGCTGCATCCGCATAAAGCCGGTGTGGAGGAAAGGTGACGTTCACTCAGGCAGCTGAACTGCGGGGAGCGGCGGTACCAGCAGCAGCCTCGGGAGCTCGTGAGCCCGGAGAAGAGCCAAGTGAGTGCTCGGAAACACGCAGCATCCTCTCTGGAGCCCCACGGTGCCTTTCTAAAGCGGGACGGAGACAAACCCTAAGGGAAAAAGGGAAGGATAATCCTTGGGGCTCCATGCACTGTAGTACAGCTGCAGCCTCTCACCATTTAGAGGGTGCTTCTCTGTTGTAAAGGATACGAGGACTCCTCCTTAACTGGCACGAAGGAATTTCTCTCTCGCATGACAGAGACGCGTACTGCGGAGGTTTGGATAAAGGCTGAAATCAGAGGGGTTTGCCCATGTTGTTCTGACAGCCCTGCCGCAGCATCCTTCTACAACTTTCCCTTCCTAGAGTTTTTTTTTATTAACCTCCCTTTCTTCCCCTCTCTTTCTCTGCCACTAGCTGCTAGCTATCTCTTTTGTTTCGCAGCTTCCCTAAGGTTGAGCGAGGTGTGACCCTGGCAGGTCTCGTTCCCGCACAACGGGCAGGCGAGGCGGCCCTCGCTGCTGACGCCGGTGCCCTCGCTGCTAACGCCATCCCTTCGCTCTCCTGCTGAAAGGGCCAGCTCGTCCCCCGCGACACCGACACGAGGTCTGCTGGGGCAGCAGCAGGGAGACGTGTGATAGGGCTGCTGCTCGGCGTACTCCTGTCACCGCGCCTCACCTATGCGTACTCATCCGGCTGCTGCGAAGGAGAGCGTGGGTGGCCCCAAGGAAGGGGCTGGGGGTAGCCAAAAGCTTTTCCCTTCGCGTGTCTCCAGACCCTCCCTTACCTTTGCATGGGAATGGGGGCTTCCGTGGGCCCGGTGTGTGCCGCAGGCAAGCCCGGTTTTAGCAGAAAAAACCTGCAAAACCACAGCAGAGGGGCGGCTGTCTTGCCTTGGACGGCGGCGCGGGAAGCGGGGCGGGGATGCCTGAGCACGGCGGCTTGGCACGGTCACATCTGGTCTTTCACGGTAGGAAACCTAGGGCTTGGGTCACAACACAGTGATAGCTGGAGAGGTTTTGATGCCGATACTGGAAGTTAATCTGATGTCAGGCAGGTGAATGTAAACAGGTCTTTGCTCTGGTAGGTGATGGGACACGAGCAGAGACAAGTTTTTTTGATACGAATGTCTCAAGTTATCTATCTGCCTTGACTTCAATCTTTGATTCTGCCCTTTTTTAAATACTTAGATTTTTAAATTGCTATCATCCTATTATATTTGTATTTTTAACATTTTAACTAGCAATTCCAGCTTACAAACACCACTTTATTTTCCACGTTGGTATATTTAGGAATTGGTCCTGTACTTTCCCCATGGTTTGACTGGCCAGTCTGCACTCACCCAGTTACTGTGGGCAAGACATTCCATAGTGACAGAGGGAATCATGTGAAGAAATTTAATGCGTCCAATCCCATAAAAGCCTGGCAACATACGCATCATGGGAACCTTAGGAAAAATCAAGACCCACTATTACAACAAAATGAATCCCCACTTGTGCTGGATCTTGTGAAAACAAGACTTACTGGCTTAGACTATCATGTAAAATATATTTGAAATTCCAGTTGGCTTTGGTAAAAGCTGTAGGGGTTCATCTGACAGCAGAATTGGGCACGGAAGGATTGGAAGGATGGCATGGACCTGGAGATAAGCCATTATGCATGTAGATGGCCAGAGACAGAATCATAGAATCATAGAAAGTTTTGGGTCGGAAGGGACCCTTAGAGGTAATCTAGTCCGACCCCCCCGCAGTGAGCAGGGACACCACTAACTAGATCAGGTTGCTCAGAGCCCTGTCCAACCTGGTCTTGAATGTTTCCAGGGATGGGGAAACATTCAAGATG
>Ga0065711_1035000_pt1 | contig 22948 bp, 13 predicted proteins | sample Hoacrofraction12_FD_59098 | JGI IMG/M metagenome (GOLD analysis project Ga0065711, IMG submission 59098) | Hoatzin crop microbial communities from Cojedes, Venezuela - Epithelial fraction 12 v2 (version 2) | ecosystem: Host-associated > Birds > Digestive system > Esophagus > Crop | place... | reverse complement strand
GGGGTGAGGGGGTGGTGTTAGTTGGGTTTTTTTTTTCCCAAGATGAGTCCACTCTCACATAGGTACTTATTAACTGAAGTAGATCTTTCCCCAGGTTACTGGCTTCTAGGGCTTTCTGTTGAGAAACTATGTTGAAAAGCTCCTGAAAACTCGTTTAAGAGAACAAAAAATTTATTAAAATCTTGGATGGAAATGTTGACTAGGAAACACACAGGAATAGCTTAATATGGCCCGATTTTCATGAAAATGTAGTTTTATGAATAATTACATTTTTGAGAAAGGAGATAAGAGTTGTTAAATGTCAAGTCTTCAAATTCTCACCACTGTTTAGATTTGAAAGCCATTGCTGACAGACATCTATAGCTGAGTGGCAGAAAATATGTAAATCTTTTTTTCTAGTATTTGTACTTAAAGCTGTGGAGCTTGTTCTTGCTTTTACCTGCATACCAAGGGCTGCCCCAGGACTTGTTTTGTCATGTCCTGAACAGTTTGTCCTGCTGTACTGTCTCTGTCCCCAAATGCTGAACAGGGAGTGTACAAAAGCTAAAAATCTTCTTATAAGCCTCAGAAGCAAGTGCCTAATATTCATATTGCTGACATGAATATCCAGGCAGAGGCTGGAGCTGAGCAGTCCTCTGGCCATATCCAGTGGCTGCTCCTCATCATTGCTTTGTCTCGTGGCCTGACGACAGACCTTGGGAAAACGTGCCACTGGGAAAAAAGTCCTTAATTCTGAATTTAATTTGGATTATTTAATTTAAAAACCTCTGAATTTCTAAGCTTTGTAATTGACTTAAGATGAATGCCATGCTATATATCCTCTGCCTAACACTAGATACCTACAAACTGTATCTAAGCTAGCTTGTAGTCAGTGGAGAGGAAAAGGCACTTTTTGGGTGCAATTCAGATGGCATGTGTTAGTTACCTGCCTTAGATGTTGCTGGGGGCCTGATCTGCACTAAATAAAAAGCAGGTGCAGATGCCTCTGGCCACCCCATGCAGGTTGCTAAGGGGAGCAGGAACAGCTCAGGATGTGCTCCCCTCCTCACTCCTACACTCTGTTTATAAATAATTATAAACCATATATTCTATAAATAATGGAATTGTCATGAAAATATTTCCAAATCCCACCTTTTTTCATAAAGGTGACTTAAAACCACTTAATGAGAGCAGCCCAGTCTGAGTGGCATTGTGCGTTTCTGTCTATTTTGCCAGCACCTGACATCTTCCTGAATTTTGAGCTGGTGAGAGAATGGTTAGTATATAGAGAAATAAATAACAACCAACCCTACCTCGTTTCAGCAAAAGGTGTGGAGAGTGAGTTACGAGCTTAGGACCTATTGCCTTCAGCAGGATGCCAAAAATGTGCATTGGGATTGGTTCAGGTGTCTTCCTGAATTGCAGGGGGAATGTGTTTTTTGGGTGGTTTTTTTTTTTTCAGGTGAATTTGTTAACATGGATGAAAACTGACCTGAAAAGGGGAGTGGTAGTTGCTGGGGCACCCGCTGGCAGAGAGTAAAGAAAAGGAGGGTGAGTCACAGCAGAGTGATACTGGTTTTGATCTAAAATCCTGAAAACCCCCTCCAGTACTGTGCAGAGTAACAGGTGTAACCACAGGCTTTTCCCACTCCCTCCCCCAGCCCAAGCTGATTTAGGTTTCTAAGCCCATGGAATGAGTACACCATGATGGAGCCAAAATTCATGGAGAAAGTCCATGCTAATATAGGCTGTAAAATAAATGCGAAAGAAAGCTAAAGTAAACCAGCTTTTATTCACATGAAAAAATAAACCTGTTAGCTCTGATAATCAATTAATATATTATAGAATCAAGCAATCGCAGATGTAGAAGCTTATCCTCCTTAAAGTCATTATAAATCACATCCTTTCCTAAATCTCCCTGTTCCCTCTTATTGCTTACATTGTAATCCCTGCCTGGGTATCATTTTCATTGCTAAACATACTGTTTGCCAGTCGATTTATTAAGGTTTGTCTTGATAGTGCCAAAACAAATGCTCTTTTTTAAAGATAAAAGGAAGGCTAATATTAAAATAATAACTTCAGTTCTTTGCTAGCAGAGCCTAATTATTGAAGAAATTGGCACATGAAATCTCTGAGGTGATAGGGAATTAGTATGTCAGTAGGAGCCTGCTTTGATGTTGACCCATACTGTTCCTGGTGGTGTTGGGCATACCCAGTCTTATGCAATTTAATGTGGGGAAAAAGAACTTGTCTTGAGGGGGGGAAACAACCAACAACAAAACTATTCTTCTTTACTGTTTTTAATTAATTAAAAACTTTTATGAAAATAGGTGGGACACATAGAGGACACAAAAAGTAAAAGCAAACAGAAGAATTATAGACTTGAGGCTGATAAGAATAGCAAAGAGGCTTTAAGGGCCTGGGGCAATTAAAGAAAGTGTGAAACTTTTTTTGGTTTTGTATGGGAGCTGTTGTTTGGTGACATCAGACCTACAGCAATGATGTCAATAAAGCACTTCTGAGTACTGTGAGTGCAGTAGGGCTGAAGACCATTATTGGACATAGTGAGGAGTGCTGTAAGTTACTGTTACAAAAGCAAACACTTGTATAAAGCCTAAAACTTAGCAGTCAACTTGAAGCCTGGAGGAAGCATGAGCCTAACAGCTTAACAACCCTACCGATTTATTTGGAAAAGCTATTATGAGCGAGAAGCAGAGGTACTAAAACATGTCCTAAAACAAAGCTTGAGAACAGACGAGAGGTACATGAAACGTGATTATTTTTTCTATACTTTAGTTGGTGGCAGGCAAAGCCAGTGCCAAGGAAAGCTGCCAAGGTCATGGCTGTGCTAGTGCTCAGCAGCCTGAGCAGAGATACGGAAGCTGATAGTAAGTGGGAAGGCTTTTCAACCTTGAATAGACAGTACCGCTTCAGTTTGAAATCCTTAAGTTACATGAAGATTTGATGAAATAAAATCTAAATAACATGTCATCCAAATATCTAAAATATCTGCTTTATATATATAAGATTATATATATAAATATATAATTGTAACAAGAGCGAGCCTATTTGCATGGGTAAGGCTATGTCAAATAAGAAATAGAAATGGCTCCAGTTCATGGTAAACAGCTGATGGATCACTATGGTTGGACATGTATGGATATTGGGGAGAAAAAAAATGACAGCCTGGTCTCTAGTAGACCAAAACACTGGGAATAACAGCGCTCAAGATAGAAATAAGTCAAGATGAGGTAGCATGGATGAAATATGTTTAAAAAAAAACAAACACCAAAACAAAAAAAAAAAAAAACCCAAAAAACCAAAATAAAAAAACCACAACAGAACAAACCTTCAGTTAAGAGCAGTCAAGTGTCTTTCTATGGAGTTGCATTTCACTTCACATTAAATGTGAAGCTCTATGTTCTTTGATGTTCACAACTTCCCTTTAGGATCAAGACAGCGTTAAACGAGTGATGGTTCATGATTTTGGTCCTAGAAAGGTGACTTCAGTGTTGTTATGTCAATTTATACCAATTGGTAGTCTGGACAATGATATGGATCCCCCATATCTCCATCAAGATTTACAGTAGCTCAGAGAAAGGGTAATGTTAAGAGTAGAGTAAGGAGTTAATTAGGGTTGAGCTTAGCGTTTGCAGTAATGTAACTGTACTGATTTTGGTGTAATTCTTTCAAATTCGTCTCTTAAGAATAGACTGTTGCGGTTTATTAGTGGGGAACTACTTATTTAGCTGAGGGAAGGAAGTCTTTAATTTAGAAATACTTCCCCCCGCCCACAACTGAAAATGAAACACAAAATTTATCATCAAATTTGAACCCGTGGTATTGCATTATGGGATTTGGAGAAGAGTGCATGATCTCTGGGGTGCTGATCCCAGTGTCCCAAGGCTTTCTTCTGCTTTGGATATGTCACCCAGAGGAGACAGGACACTCTGTAAACTCAGTGTAGAGGGCTGAAGTTCCCTGGTTTTTTAAGTCCTCATCACATTAGTTACATAGAAATCTAATTTTTAAAGAAATGTGACCGTCAAGCAGATTTGTTTTGTTTTCTGATTTGTTGTTAGATAATTGGTGCACAGTTATATTTTTCTGACTGCTGCTGAGTTGAGCCTAGACCAAAGTTCCCATGAGGTTGGTTGTTTCTGGCAGGCCTCTTAATAAAACCCTGGTTTTATTAAATTCCTGGTCTCTGAATGTAACAAATTCCTGTGTCAAAGCTGATGGGACTCCAACTTCTCCTCACTGTAACCCTGCCTCAAGGCAGTGAGTGAGCTATAAATGTTCAGCTACTTCAGGACTAGGATGAATCAGCCATAAAGTTTCATGTAAAAAGATATCTTAAGTTAGTCCTGTTTTTTAGTCACAATTCTTTCTGCCTGACACTGTGAAGACCCGAACATCTTGGTGTCCCATTCGTTTAATGGAGCCATTGGACATTCGGTGATACTGAAAGCTGCTTTCAAGCTGCTTCAGTGTGAGTAACTTTAAGCCTGCAATGCAGTAAATCTTTGCTTGAATGTATGTAGACCACTATAAAGAGGTAAGTGTGCTACCAGTTCTTTTCTCGAACACGCTAACAATGTACTTGCTTAGTTGAATTTCTGGAGCAACTAGAAATTAAATTTTTAACATTCTCTTGACCAGAGAAGATGATGTGTGTTAAGATTGATCTAAACTCTGGGTTATACTTTTAGATGTATTTTGATTCAGATGAAGTAGTACTCTGTGTGTGCGTGTGTATGTATATAAGTTTGTTAAGCTTTCTGCTTTTAAAGTCATTGCTTTGCTGTAGAGGTAAGGAGAAGGGCTGTTGATAACTCAGTTTGAGATGCTTGTGGCAGAGAGGAGTTGGCCTTGTGATGGGCACCACGCACTTAATATTGAAAATACCGCTCTGACACTTTTACTGGCATGCACATTCAGGACAGAAGGATATTTTGACATTTTTAATGTGATATGAAAACATATGAATATGCTCTTGTGAAATACAATCAACTTCTGTGTTTTATTTCACTCTGCTTTGAGACAGCTGGAGCTGAAGACAGGCTGTAACTATAAACACCATTAGTCCTTTTCTCCCCCCATCTGTGTGGACCACAGCCGTCCCTTCTCCTGTGCTTTTAGACCCATAAGGATGACAGTCTACCTGCCCCACCTGCACACCACAGGGGCACTGAAAGGTGTCAGGTAAACAGAACTGCAGGCAGCTAGACTCTTGTGTGTATAAGGTTGTGTTAATATTTCTTGGCTGTGCAAATATTAACTGAAAATTTTAATTACTGCTTATGCTGTAAGATTTTTAGGGAAAAGTTGTAAGAGATCCTTCAGGTTAATATTTAAAAAAAAAAAAAAAGACAAGAAAAAAGTCAGACCTAGTTGCTGTCCATAAAGAGATGCTTTGGATCTAACACAAATTGTTTCATCAAGCTCTGAGAAAAGTCTGTGGGCTTTACTAGGCAGGTGGTCAGGTTGGTGCTATCTGGTCCTAACAGGAGTTTAATCTCTAGTAATTAATCTCTGTTGACCAAAGATGAATTTCAGTGTCTAGTAAGAGTGCTGCAGTGGATTTTTTTTGTGTTTTTGTCTTACATGGTGTAAGATGAGCTGACATGTAATGGCAACAGGAGCCATTTCCAGGGAAGAGAGGAGATGTGCCCTTGGGAGCCTTTTTGCAGAGACTGGGATGTCCCCGAGCTTCAGGGCAGGGGGATGGGGACCACGTTATGGGCAGGGTCGTGGGAAGAGGAATGACCAATGGGGCGGGGAAGTCCAAGGTGGACACATGGAGTGTAGGGGAGCAGTTTCTCAAGCTTCCGTCACATAACATCAGTAGTGAAGGCTGTTGTCTGACTTTGGGCACCATCCCCAACACCAGCATTGGAGAACACGTGCAGTGACACAGCTGGTGACCAGCAGCAGGTACTGCAGCCCTCCTGGATGGTGTTTGAGAGCTGCCAGCAGAATTGATGGCTGTTCAACACACGTGCACCGCATGCGGATGAGCCCCCCAGCCCAACAGCTACTTAAAGCACTCCCCGAACTCCCCCAGAGGAAGGGGAGGGCTCCCCCAAGGCAGAACCGAAAAGACTTTTGTGTTATTAGGGCTGTCCCCCGTGCTGCAGGCTGCCTGCAACAAGCATGTCAACATCTCTGCCATGTGCTCGGATTTCAAAGGCGGTCCTCCCAACCAGCTGCATCTGAAGAAATGGAGTGATTTTTAAAATTTTTTTTTTTTTTTTTTTGAAGATACCATGCCAAGCCTTTTGAAATGAAAGCTGGGGCAGGCCTAGTGGAGATTAATGTAGGAAAAATGCTGCTGGCTTGATAAGCTGCAGATGTCTGTGAGATTTGCTGAGGCTGTTGACAGCTAGTGATGGTCTGCAGCTTGCGAGGTCCCCCTGCACTGGGACCAATGCACTGGATACGGGGCTGGCGGCGCAGGGCAGGGTTCGGCCCAGCACGGTTGTGAGGTGAAGGGTTTGAGGAGACCTGGAAGAAAAACTGATGAAAGTTTTAGACCTGGTCTGGACCCAGACTGTGGTTGCAGGGGTTTCTTACATGCTGCACCTATTTATGCAAAAGGAGTGATTTTTATTTTTTTTTTAAAGATAATGTCAGTATTGGCAACTGTTTTCGTAACACTGTAATGGGAAGATACAAGCTGTGAAAGCATAAGATGGTGGTGGAAACTCAGCCTATTACACTGATCTTGGGGGACTGAAAAAGTGTCATATGTTGGTGAAATCATTCCCAGTGGGTAGATACGAGTTGCACTTCTGTGAATTCTACATACATAATTTAAACTATGCAAATTTTTAGAGAAGACCTTCACTGAGCCCTGTTAGGTAGTACCAGTAATACTAACAAATTGACAGCAACTTCTTGTGTGCTGCTCTTAAATTTAAGAGCATCCTGTCATCAAACACAGCCACAGGAGCTGTGCGAGTGACAGGAGGTCACCCTGCAGCCTGTTAGGAAACGGCATGGTCCGGGTGCAATGAGAGTTTTGTTCAAAGTCAAAACGATTTCTTTTCATTCATCCTCACTTCCTTTTCCTGTCACTCATCCTGCTGCTTAGATTTTGGTAGATTGACAGAAGGGGTACTAAAACTCTTAAAATCTCAGCCTAGAATAATAACAGACTCTGAAGTGACTGTAATTTTGTGTATGAACTTAGGAGTTCTCATCTCTATAACATATATATAATTATTTATGTAAACTATATAAAAAATATATTGCTTAATTCTGATTTCCTCTGCCGCTTTATCATCTTGTCATTTAGGATTTCAAGTATTGGGTTTTTTAGAAGAAAATATTTTTTAAATTTCTTCTGTCAGCTCACGTTTGTGTTGCTTTGTTTTTAGAAAGTTACAGATGATTGCTTATATAAAAGCATGATGAAATTCATCATTAGTTGACTTTTTCCACACATATAGACTACATTCTTTGTGAGATACTGCCAGTTAGACTATTTTTGAATCAAGCTCTGTTGTCTTCATGACATCAATGTCAAGTACTTCACTGCCTCATGGAGATGATGTACACATGAAGTTATCCCTTGCACGCTGTCGGTGACCTTTCACACACAAATGCCCTGGGAGTCTCATCCTCTGCTTGGATTAAAGTTCTTCCAAAGCTGCATTCTTGCATGTCCTGATATTGTACATTCAGTTTTATTTTAGTCAGAAAGTAAATTTAATTAACTTGCTGTTAGTTTTAGTTTTGAAGTGATGCTTTTTTCATCACTATAAAACACCTTTGCACATACTGGTGTTTGTATGCAACTTCTTGGTAACAGTACTTTCCACATCTGGATAACAGAATTGGTACAATCCCAATGTCCAATGAGGCTCAGGCAGATGCAGAAAATTGCCAAAATATTTTGAAAATAATTTGAACCAAAATAGTGGGTTTTTTTCCTCCGAACAAGAGTTTTCTGTAACATTGTGACAAACACTAGGTAAGAAAGTGTATTCACATTGTCTTGAAATGGATGTAGTGATTTAAATGCAGATTTGTCTATAATATGAATCTGTGCATGTGTTTGTAAATAAATTAGCAAAGATTCAGACCTTTCTTGTCATTTTTGCAATGCTGTCCTTTTTTCCTAGTGGCAGCCTCTGTTGCGTACCCAGGCTGGTAGAGTTTGCCTTCTATCTAAACAGCATCTTGTGGTGCACTTCGGAGGCAGCTGATGCTTAACATATACAGATTTATTGGGAAAACTTGTACATTGGTAGCACACACAAGTTTGATAGATGATGCTGAGAAATAATTTCCATAAGTGATAAGAAAACTTTTATTCGCTGTACCATCAAAAGTAGCAAGAGCTTTAGGAGAATTTTAAAGGAAAGTGGTATAAAACTTATCAACGATGTGACCTTAGTTACCCAGAATGTTTGGACGTTTGAGGAAGAAAACTGCAAATTGTTTTAATTTCAATTCTTCTGTAAAATAAAGAGGTTCCAACATTTTTTGGAGTAGCTGGGAAGGATGGAGACTGGCTGTGTTACCTATCATATTATGTATAAAATCACTTTCACCTCATAGACCTTTCCAACATCGTGTTCACAATTTGGGGGGAACAATAAGAAGTATTCTAGAACATATTCATCTGATTCTTCTTTATCCTCGTGAGCACCCAAGAGACTGGCATACCAATAGTAAAGTAAATAACTGATGCCATCTAGCACCATCACACCATCATGATATTAACAAAGGAAGTGCTGTTATCTGCATTTGCAAAGGGGTGACAGAGGCACTGCTCAAGTGAGCCCCAGCTCCTCTTCGTGGCTTGTCAGTGCAAGAAATCTCCTGTTCTTGTTGGGTTTGTGGCTCCTGCAGGGCTCTTGATAAAGCTCCTGGCTTACTGTCTGAAATGCTGTATCTTTGAGTGACTTTAAGACCTTCGTTATTCAGGACATTGTTTCTCCTTGCCCAGAGGAATAAATTATTAGTTCATTACCTGTAGATTGGTGTGTGCCTCTGGGGAAATCCAGCAAGGTAATGTAAATTCAACTCTAGGAGATTTGTGATGGGTGGCAGGGTGAAAATGTTCCCCCACTTGGGATGGGAACGTGCATCCCTGTATCTAGACAAGGTTTCTTTTAGGCTTGTCTGTTGTGCCAAGCTGACTGGCAGCATGGGTGATTTCAGCATTGTTTATAGCTTTATTATGCAAGTCTGTAGGGTAAGACATAAACACAGTTTAATGAGGCTCTAAGAAAGAGTTTTGAGTGACTTATGTGTTTACTGAGGTTTTTGACAGACCGCTGGGCTGTAGCTGAACTATGACTTCTAAGTAGTTCTTAGCGCCTTGAATGTTATTTTCATGCTCTTAAAGGTTATGTTATTTAAATCTATTATTTGTTGAGTAGAATGGGTCTATAATGTGAAAATGTCTTAAAGAAGCAGGTATCTGAATAAAATTGCTTGTGAAGTTTTCTTTGTGGAAACAAAAATACAAAACTTACTGTAATAACATGTCAGAAATGACAGTGCTACATAAAACCCTTTCAGGACTGTGTGTTGGGGTTTTTCATGAAATAAAAATAAGGGAAAAGTGTAATTTATGCCTAGATAATTAGTGGTGTTTTACCACTGAAATGTACACCACTTTGAGAAATCGTCACCGGAGCCTTTCACACCTGCACAGGGTATGAAATTCCAAACAATTAAAACAATTAATATTTCCTCCTGAAGTCTACTTAGCAAAAAGCATATTGCAGGAGTAAAAACAAATGTGGTAAAACAGAATGTGTGATAAATGGAAAATGTACTGTCAAAGACTTTGACACATCTTTTCATTCCCAAAATTAAAGATGGAATAACATTGTAAGCAAGCATCGATTGCAAAGCTGCACTTATTGTAGTATTCCTTAGGAAAGGCTTTTGCTTTACAGGAATGGTAACAAGGAGTTATGTGGGTTTGCTTGGTTTTTAAAAGCAAAACAAAACGTGCAATGCCATTTGGATATTTGATTGAGAACCAAAAACAAGTAGTATGGAGTTAAGTCATCTTACAAATGAACAACTTGTCTGTATTCCTACTTTTCTTCTAGCTGAAAGGAACTGTAAAAGAGGGGATACCACACAAGCTTTTATATTAAATATTAGTTCACTTTGTCCTGTACTTGCTGAGTTAGGTGTTCAGTCTTTATTTCTCCAAAGGGCGGGGAGGCGGAAGACTGCAGTGTATCAGTCACTTCATTGTTACACTTGCACATTCCATGGATGTCATTAGATTCTGACTGTTACATTTAAAAAAATTTTATATGTACCTTGATAAAATGAATACCTAAAAAAATGGATCTTAGCTGACAGCTCCAAATGTCATTCCTGAGTGTTTGTTGAAGTATATTAAAATTATTTCTTTGGAAGATGAGTTGTTTGATGGAAACAAAAAAAATAAGAAAAAACATTTGACTTCCATTCATTTGTGTTTTCATGGTCATCTTTGTAGAGAAAAGGTGAAAAAGCATTTAAGACAACAAAACCTGAAATCCTTTGCATCCCTGGTGCAAGCTCGGAGCTTGGAGAAAGACTAAAGCCTGGAGCTGCAAGCTGCCTATACTCTGCAGGCGATCAGTGCTGTCCCTCTCATGGTTCCCTATTTTTGGTAGCTGCTGTAGAAGGTCAGTGGGAAACATAACCCTCGGCTCCTAAGGCAAAAGCAGCCTGGATTATCATTCAGGAGAAACTGAAGATGGATTGCTAGTAGAGAACAAATAGTTACTCCTGTTAGTATTTCCTAGATGAACACAAACAGCTCATATTTCAGTTGTTCAAAATTAGTTGCTGAATTAAAAAAGATGTTTAGCTTCACCCTGCCCTGGTCAGTCATTAATTGCTTGTATCTAATGTTTGAAGTCTAACCACTGTTGCTGAGCAAATATTTCAGGAAACTATCTAGACAAAGCCTCTTAATATAAATTTTAAGAGAACAGCTATTTGTGAATTTTATAAATCATATATACATTCATAAATATATACTTTGTTCTGTTTTAATGTGCAATTGATGCACTTATATCAGGAAGCAATAAATACCTCTATTGATACCTTATGTGTTTTATTAGAAATAGTCATTGGAAGAAAAACATACAGCAGATCACAAAAATGTTATTTGGAAATTCACGATTTCCCTGGTGGTTGTCTTGTACTGAGGCTTCTTGGCTCTGTGTCTCTGGTAAGACTGGAATGCTCTGGACAGGAGGTTGCTTTCTGTACCTCTGAGCTGTGCTGGCTGTTGTCTCTCAGGAAAAAAAAAAAAAAACCACCACCAGGGTGAGGGACTGGGATGCAGGGGAATGTCAGGGTGAGATACATGGAGAGTTTGACTCGGGGGTTTTGGTCCCAGTGCCCTTGAGCCCATCCTACTCTTTAGCTCTAGCTCCCTGGCAAGCGTGTCTTCATGGGTGTGACAGCACTTGGTTTTGCCTGTCGTGGCTGGGGCTCTGGCCCCCAGTGCAGCTGTGGCTTTGTCCCTCTTGTGCCAATTGGTGACTGGAACTCTCGTAAGAAATCTCAGTACATGCCTTCTTCAAAGAAAGCTGGATTTGTGTTGTCTTTTAAAAATCTTTTTAATATGAAATAAAACAATAAAATCTTAAAGTTTAAGTAAAATCTTATTTAGAAGTTGTATTTTAAAATTCTAGCCCTTCACAGGGGTAGAAAGTGTCGATTTCATCATTTGACAAATACCAAAAGCTCATTTATGGCTTCTTTTTTGACATTCAGTCATCTGGTAGAGGCAAAGGAACAGCTGGTAATGTGACCAGTAAAAGTTAAAATAAAGGGGAGGAAATGCTATATAACAGCAGCAGAGGGGTATTATTAGCTCCTGCACTCTGCTATAGAAGATCCAGGGAATGAGAGAAGCTCTTTAGGAGGCCAGGGACATTTCCCTGAGGCTCCTGTACCCATCTCCCACACACCAGCTTTCAGGACTGGTATTACCCAGCAGGAGCCGGTCTGCCACAACAGCGACGAAGGGTGATAGACGCAGAGAGGGGCTGAGCAATCCCACAGCTGAGTCCGACGCTTGCAGTGGGGTTTTGCGAAAAGGGATTTCTTCAGTCCAGTTAAGTGTGCTGGATAAGAGATAAAAATGTCATGAGCTGAGGCAGCTTAGGGAATTTAAACTGAACTATTTTCTGTGTGTTGCATTAATCAAATTGGGCAGGACCACAGTAACCCTTTATTTGAAGGCACGTGGCAAAGTACAGGCCCGCTGGACAGACACTGATGATTGCACACGGACTGCAGTGTGCCGAGGATGCCATGTCAGCAGCACATAGAAAATCGGGATTCCTGTCCTGTACAGCCTTCTGTCGTGTGAAATGTGAGGCAGTCCTGCTCCTAACCTTACCAAGCTTGCTCTTAGAGCCTTGAGTCTGGCTCGTACACGTCTCGGTGAGAAACTCCTCCAGACTTTGGTTGCTCTGACAGTGCAACTTCCTTTTCTTTCCTCACCTTCTTCCTCCTGTTTGAGCACCCGCTTTGTAAGATGAGCCCTCAACCCCCTGAGCTCAGTAGGCTGGAAAAGAGTGTGAGATCCTGTAATGTGTACAAATTCAGATTTCTCCAAGAAGTGAAAAGGCAAGAAAAGTTAACATTAGTAACATTTAACTGTAAAACGAACAAATAAAACCCCCCAAAACCCAGCAAAACAAAAAACCCACACCAGCAAAATAAATAATCCAAAAACACCTATCACAACTTTCTTAAAACAGGAAGAAGCCCTTCACATAGGAAACTAGAGAAGGAGCATTTGGAAGGGCAAAGAAAGAAGAATTTGAACTCTAGAAAAGATACATGTTACCAAATGAGGTCAGGTCTGGCTCAGAATGGTTTTTGTGACCCTTTTGCACCTATTCCAGATGAAATTCCTCTTTCTTAAGTACTGAGAGAGCTGAACCATAGCCAATATACTGAAGGAGATACCACTGACACTTGTGTAGGGGCATGAATAGTTCCCCACGTCTGCTGAGGACTCCTCTTGTGATACAGTTGTTTTGTTGATGCCAGTAGTTTATTGCAGGATCAGCTAAGGCACACAACTGCTTCTCAATCATTTGCAGCTTTTAATGAGCTATCAAAAGTGTAAAAATAAACACTCACAATTAGTCTCATGCATTACACTATGGCAAGGTCACCCTCACTTTCAATTTTTCTAAAGTTTAGCCAGTTCCTCATATATAGCAGCCCCCAAATTCCGTTCTGCTGGAAATGCTTTTCAACTTAATTCGTTGAAAGATGTTGTATTTTTGTCTCAAGATAGCGAATGAAAATACTTAAAGATCTGTCTCATAGCTATTCTTGACAATTTCTGCCCGTAATTTTTCTCCAACCTGATACTCCTCAAAGATACTCAGTTCCACTTTGTCTTGGCTCAGCTTCTCATGCAATTTACAGTTCTCTTGTTAATCTTTAATCTTCGAGTAATGTTTCCCCTGTGTCACCATGTCAAATGGTTTTTTAATGTCCAAACATGAGAGATCTCTCACATCAGCTTTCTTTGATAAAAGTTTTCTAGAATAAAAAAGTCATTTAATTGGGTACACGCAATACTTAGTAAGTTGGTGTACATTATACACTCTCTTCCCCTTTGTCTTGTCAAGCTTCTCTCTCCTTCAAGATCTCTTCAAAAGCATCAAATACTCAAATCTAATAATTCTAAGTTCTCTGAGCTCTGTTTTTAAATATCAGCATTGTATTCTGGCACTATATCCTTTGTTATCAGCTGGAAGCATCTGTGACCTGGAAAACTTATCATAAATACTTAATATAGCTTCTTCTGCCTGCCTTTCACTTCTCTGTCTGCCAGCCAGGAAATACTAAATGTCCTGAGTTTTGCTTCCATCTTAGTTGTGATCATCTCGTATCCTCATTGCTATTATTTATATTGCCCTGATCCATCTTGAAAACTGAGGTCAAGTTCTTATTTAAAGCTGTATGTAGATCATCCTCCATCTGTGTCCTGTTTGTAACACCCTATATTTTTTTCTCCCTTGCTGTTCTTCTTTTATTTGGACACAACAGTCTTGGTGCTGTTTGTTCTGAAATACAACTTTTCAAATTTGCAAAATGGAATTTGTTCAAACTGTATTCAAAAATAAAATAATCTTCTTTATAGAGGGTGTGATATTTCTCATATGCCTTAAACTTTTTCCTAAGTCAGTTTTGCAGTTTCTAAAATCAAGTATGTATTTGTGTCATCTTAGAAAGTGAGGTACATTTTGTTTATTAAAAGAAAGAGCTAAAAAGGAAAAGCAACAGCTCCCAAACTGCAGATTGAAAATTAGTTTGTCCTTAGCAAGTGAGATGGTTTTGGCAGCAATCGCACTAAACAGGGATTTTCCAATCTTGGCTGCTAACATGAGATTCCTTGTTTAGGATCACATTGCTTGTAGATTACAGAATTGGCCACAGAATAGACACACTACTCAAATGACAGATTTGTCCAACCTGTGCCGTGTTACAGGAAACGAGGCCATGTTTTGTAAACCAGAGCTAATATTTTCCATCTGTAACCAAGCACAAGACTGATGAAGGACATAAAGAATATTCTGCGATGGAGAACGACTGTAAGAAGAAATCCCTAGTCTTTATAAAGAAAAAAAAATGTATTTCATTTTTGTTTATTTCTCTCACGATAATTTCTAGTGTCCTGAAAATGAATGTTATTTTCTAGAGAATCGTGCCTTACACAGCCCAAAGCAGCTATGAGCAGACATATTATCCAGAGACTTTTGTAGCTCTTCTGTATTTCAAGACTAAACATTTCCATTTAGTAGTTGATTTTGTTATGTTCCCATGAAAATGCATTGCATAAGTTGGGCAAAATGTCAAAGATGGCTCAGTTATGATGTGCTTCCTGCCCCCCTCCTGCCTACAGGACTGAACAGGCTCTGCCAAGCTTGATTTCTTTTCTACTGTACCCAAACTTATATACGTTATGAGAAAACCAAGACTTCTGCAATCCACATTGAACATGACAAATCTAGAAAAGACATGCTAGATATTGACTATGAAGAGCTTCCTATTTCTCACACAAAGAATGAGCAATGGTAAATATTTCACGTGTGTCTACTTCCGCAAATGCCTTAGTACTTGGGGACAGTCAGCTTTTGGTAATTGTTAATAGACACTTAGCTTTTTGTAGCACTAGAACGTCCCACTGAAGTGCCACTTCCCATGTGGGGAGGGGGGAGATGGGCTCTCCTAAACCACTGAAGAGACAGCCGCATTGGAGCTGCTCCTCTGTGATAGTCAGTGGACAGAAATAACAACGCATCTCTGCCTGAAATAGGTACCTCCAGTAGGCTGGGTGAGTCCTGCCCTCAACTGGCCGCTGCTTTTTCCTGGCGGTGAAGGGAGAGCTGCAGATGTTTACGTTGCACGTCCCTGGTCCTCAGAGTTGCTGAGCATCTTGCAGCCTGTAAGCATAACACATGGACACCTGATATTCTTCTGATTTGTCCTCACTAGAGGAGAGCTCGCTGGGAGATGCTGTTGCATTTTCAAAACTGGTTTAAAGAGAAGGGGAGGTTCTGGCTGGGGTGGCGGCAGGGAAGTCATCTGTCAAGAGCTCTTGCTGAGCTTATCACGTGTGGACCAAGTGTGTGTGGAGAGGAGTTCACGTTTTCAAGACTGGAACCAGATTTTAGAAGATGGGACCAGAAGCACCAGTGTGAAAGTGAGAGCACTATAAGATTAAAAAAAAAAAAAGTCATAATGGCCCTTAACGGATGCTAGCAGGGTGCAAGAGGGGAGACGCTTACCAGGCTGGGACTTCTAGGGTGCTGAGGAGGTGGATGTACCCAGCAAATGATGCTGATTTTCTGCAGAACAGATGGCCACAAAAGTTTTATACTTGTGGAAGAGGATTTCTAAGACAGCAGAATTTGGCTCAAAGTGTTCCTCTGAGGTTGTGGTGCCTGCAGCAGTCATGAGGCTGTGTTTTAAGCACTCTGTGTAAAGTACTCTATATGTAAACAGTCCTCTGCTCAGTCGTATTCGATAACAATGACTGCGCAAAGCCCGTGAGCGGCTAATGTTTTTTCATAAAGATTGTCACTCCTGTAAACCATTGGACACGCGTCGACCCGAATTTCCATCAGCACAGAGTAGCACATGGCTAATCTAGGACTGTGATGGAGCTGTACAAATTTTTAAAGTGTTCCTTAGAAAGTAGGCTTTATGTATCAAGATTAGCAAATCACTGGTGGGAAATGTAACTCAGTTATGTGTTTCAAGAGAAATAAAGTAGTAGAGGTGACTTGCTTTTACCAGACAATGGACCCAGCCATAAATTTCAGTTAGTAATTATATATTTCTGATATAGAGAGAGACAACTTATTTAACTTTCCAGTGCTTGTAAAACACAAAGATACTTTCAAGTAAAGGTTAGTATCAAACAAAGTAGTTTTCTCATGCTGAGTAACAAAATTTTCTAGGAGGAAGCAACTTGTAGTGTTGTTACAGCCCCAGAGTTCAGTAGGCTATAGAAGAGAAATACTGGTACCCTCTCAAAAGGTAACAGTATTAGGGACTGCTGCTTCACAGAAGCTGTGATCCTCCCTGGAGTAGTCAGTGTCTATTAAAATAATTATGGAAAAAATTAGAGACTGTGATTAGGAGGTTGTTCATCTGGGGGAATGGGTACCTGCTTAAGGTGGCTGCTGTTCCAGACCGGGAGTCCGTGCTACTCTTATTATAAACTAAAACTTTGAGCAACGGTCTGGGACATACTATGATACCTGTAACTACAATTCAAGTGAGTGAACACTAACAATTTGAATTAGTCTTACAGAGAGGTTTTGAGGTGTCTAGCTATAAGGGTTTTTCTCTGCATTTTCATCTGGTAAGAGTGAGAAAAGTTTTTCCAAGGTAAATCTTGAATTTGCATTAGATTGGGGTTTAGGATAAGGGCTTTCCTTGGGCCAAAAAGTAGGGCTACTTGTGTATTTGGTGGCGTTAATTCTTCTAGAGTGAACACTGGTATTGTTTTAATGTAATACCTTTTTCGCCTTATGAAGCAATAATTATTGGTGCTTGGTATTGTTTTTGCTGAGGTTAATTCTAGAATTGAAGCTTTCTTTAGATCCAATTTGAGAAACAAGAGAAATCTCATTATTAACAGTTCACGTCAAGCCGGCCTTGCAGTTCCCACTGCCAGGACCCCAAGCAGTCCCTGTAACTGGTTTGCTAGTTTTGATTCAAGAATGAGTTACCAAAGGCTAGATCTAGCGCCAGCTAAGGATGGAGGTTAGCGGTGGGACTGCAGACTTGCTTCTGTCCACTGTGCCTTTCAGGTTTGGGCTGGACGCTGGGTCAGGCTGTGTGGCTGTCTAGTGACTCATCCTGGGGCAGTGCTTGCAGCTGGGATTAACACCGGGTTAAGTAAAGATATAGGATCAGAAAGAATTAAACACCTTATTTGTTCAGTTCTTCCCATTGTCTCCCATTTTGGGAAATTTACTTTTCAGCCTGTGTCCAGCTCCCTCGGAAGCTCCTTTTGTGGGTGATAAGTGAATCTCTGAGCACAGCTCTGACCCTTTGCATTTCTTTTCAATGGTAAATTGTTATTTATAGCAAGCAGTTTCACAGAGGCTGTGGAATTATTTGCTGTATGTTTTGTAAAGCAAGCCAAATGAGGAACAAAAATAATTCGGATTCAAATTCCTCTAAGCCCAAGCTCTGCATTAGCTCTGCTCCTATTCATGGGATCCATAAAAATCTGCATTAAAGCCTTTCAGATTTGTTCAGTTCTTCCATTATCTTGCAGAATTTGGACCTTTAGCCTAATTAAACCCTGGAAAAATAACAATTTTGTGTAGCTGGGAATTTGATAGCAGACATGGAAGAAGATGGTGGATAAACTGTTAAATTGTTGCCATGTGAGGACACGGGCAGGAAGAATACATGGAGCAAAGCGGGACTGTGGCGTTACCATTTGGGAAAAGCTGTTGCGTTCTGCAGAGTATTTCTCCAGGATGGGGAATGACCTGGGACATTCTGGAGACAGACCCAGGCACCAGGTCAGAGTCATGCACAAACACGTGACGAGGGATGGACCTGCACTTGGCCCTGACCGTTCACTTTTCCATTTGCACAGCAAGTAGGTTGATCGCACGCAGGCAAAGCAAGAAGCTGCCATCTTCCTGTGGCATGAGAGCGGGCTCCTGGGGCCAGGAAAGCCATTGAGAGGGCAGTGAGAAAAGCCGTACCCAGATGGGATTGTAAGCTGCTGGGGAGTTGTAATATTTATAAATATCATCTGCTCCAATTATATGTATCTTGGTGTTGTGAAAAGCATTGGCAGTGCTTTGGGAAGAATGAGGTCTGCAGTGAAATGGGAGCAGATGAAAACTGGAAGCGATCATGCTGAACACCTGTGAGGTTTTACCTTTCCAAATGCTTATGTGGGCCAGCTTGTCTTGTCCTTGTTTTGATCACCTGCTTGCTGCTGAGTGTTTTGCCTTTCCTCCTTGGACTTCAATGGCGCAGCAGTCTAACAAAGGACTGGAGTTCTCTTTCTCCTCTGTTCTGCTAATACCCCGTTAGGAAGATGAGTTAAATGTCCTGGCAAGCAGGTCTGAAGCATGTCCCTGAGCTTTTTGGGAGACTTAGCGAGGGTCCCTGTGTTGTGTGTCCAGCACTCCCAGGGGTCCTGTTAGACTAGAAATAGGAGTTTTGGTGTTGCTAAAAGGTGAGAAAAATCAGTATTTTGTTCCTTTCCTCATAAACACCAAAATTCCTCAGTCCTGCATGTTATGGTGGACCATACTCAGGTCCTTGGCGAGCCTGGGCTTTCCAAGTCCATCCCCTGTCTTCCAGCATACTTGCCGTGTAGTTAGACAGCCCGGGGCTGTATGTGTTGAATCAGAAGACGCTGGGGGCCATTTCCCTCCATGTCCCCACAGTGTGCGTCGTCCACACTTTCTTCTCCCTGGGGGACACTCCCAGAGGCTGATATTTCATATTGCCACGTTGCCACAACCCTCCATGACAAGGAGAAAATTTCAGCCGCTCGCCTCATTGGGCTGCAAACCTTTATGAATACCGCAACTAACAGCCCGGGTAAGTGGAAGATTAATTTCTATACCACCTGGCGGCAAGCTGTGGATTAGGCTGCTGTCCCTCGTGTGGGTTTAATGCTGGAGGAATGGGGCACTCGAGTACCCAGACAATCAGCCTCTTGTTTAAACAATGAGCTGCTTGGTCTTGTTAGCCAGCGCTCTTAAATTTTCATTTTATTCTGGTATGCAGGCTTGTGTGATGTGGAGAATTGCTTCAGCGCAGAAAGTCTGCAAACCTGTTCAATTAAAGGAAATGCTCAGATCCAGCTGTTGGCGTCCCATGAATGCCAGCGCTCCTCATGGAGTAAATAAGGCTGACACACTCTGCCCTTGGAACAGATACGACGATTCGCGCCTTAATTCTCCTGAAAAGAGAGGCTTTGTTAGGGAAGGATGGTTGGAGACAAGGGAAGGAATGCAAATCTTGGTGCAGAAAATGCCCAGCGAGACAAAGTCTCCTGCAGATAACAGTGAAGTCTCTGTAGGACGAGCCTAGTAACAAGGCGCATTAGGCAGCATGTACAGTACAAGCTCCTGTTACAGCTATAGAATTGTCTTGTAAATTTGGAATGCTTTCCTCTCATGAAAAAATACATGTTGCAGAGTAACCTACCCTATGCTTTCACTTCCAAGAAACAGGCTAACAGGTAGAGCTGTGGCGTGCACGCACTCGCTGTGTCTGTAGGACCCTACTCCGCATGGTTTGCGCCTGGTTTTGCCGTTGCCTTGGTTGTGGTGGCATGTTGCTCCACTCACCCATCGGTGACAGGATTGTTTGGGTAGTATTGGCTGGTCAGTTGGTTATGGCAGATGTCTTTGTACAGGTCAGGGAAAAAAAAATGAGTGTATATAAAAGGTCTTTTTATATCTTTTATATTTTTGGTATATCTACACACATAAATATTGGTTTTATATATAAATGTAATATTTATACCTATATTTATATATATAAAGGGCTGTAGCGGTTTCAGTAGGTGCTGAAAACACCTTAACTACAAATGCACAGCAGCTGACCTAATGCTTGTGTCTCAGCCAGGAGCCAAGTACCAGAGATGGGGTCAGGGAAGGGAAGATGTTGGGATGGGACAAACCATGGCAAGAAATGATGGGCCACTGACCCAGGCTTCATCTGAGTGGCATGAGCCATCACCCATGTCCCTGGAGGCCCTGGAGCCTGGAATCCTTGCCCCAGAGCGGGAGCTGGAAAGATCATGTCTGCCACTGGCAACCACTATGTCTCTGGAAACGCAGCTTCCCCCCTTCCTGCTGTCTCATCCCCCTCAGCCTCATTTTGTTGCCTGATTAAAAATTGTTATGTAGGGGCTTTGAAATATCACTGGCCACAGTTTCATCTGCTGAGATGGGAATGGCTCTCAGTGGCAGGATACCTGCTTCTGGTCCTCAGCGTGAGCACTTGGCCCTTTGTCACACAGGCTGAAACAGAAAATGTTGCACTGCAACTTATTAGCTGGATTGCAGCCTGTTGCTGAACTGGGTAATGGAGTGCTTGGTTGTTAACTGGCCACTCCAAGAGTCTTTGTTAGCCAAGCATAGATCCATCTTCAACTTCTATACGTATATACATGTAAATAAATATATATGCACTTAGATGTGGCTCTGTGTGGATATATGGATAGCATTTATGTACATGCACATACTAAAAAAAAAAAAAAAATCAAATGCCTGATGTTCTTGCCAGGCTAAAAGTGCTTTAAATCACTGCAGAAGATGCAGCTGCCATTGGGGCAAAGCTTTGCAGCTTTTGTAACGTGTGGTGCTTATTTTAATCAGCAGCTGAGCCCACAGCCTCTGTGCAAGGAGTTTCGCTGAATAAATCCCCCCTGCCCCTGCCCAGCAGCCCAACTTCACCTTTCCTTGTGGATGATGAAACAGTGGAAGATCTCTAAAGGGCTACAGAGGAGGGAAGGAAAGCGGTACCAGGTGGTTTGGCTTGCTGTTTAAGTAAGGTACAAATAGCATCCCTTGTCTGTCCTTCCTTCATTTATTGCTGTGTATATCTATTTATTATTATGTATTTTAATTATAGATTACTAGTAACAAAAAACAAGTACTTCTAACATTCAACATGATATGATGTATATATGGTTTTCTTTCAGCTAATTTAAAATAGCAAAAACAGAGAAGAGTTGTGGTCCAGTTGATAAGAAGGTATAAATCAGAGGTGTGACGCCAAGGTGAGGGGGCTGAAAACAATCACGTAATGCCTCCCAGGGATGTTCCTCTGTGTTTGGATCAACTGTTACTGCATCAAAACACAAGGTAAATGGTCAAAAGCACTCACACACCTGCGGAGCCAAAGCTCCACCGAGTTTCTGGTTCCTGACTAGATGCTGATGTTACACCACTGCCTCCCTTGACAGGGCTTCAGCTCTTACAGAGAAGGGCTGGGGGGCGAGGGGGGGTGGGACACACAAAACCCTTCCAGCCTTGAAAACACGCCAGTGGGGCTGCAGGCAGGCTCCTGTTGCACAGCAGCCAGACTGGCTGGCACCCCAGCAGGGCGCTTCGTCCCCAGACAGCTGCAGCCGGCCCTGACAACGCCCGAGTCGGGCAGGAGGGAGGGGGATGCCATCGGTCAGCGCGGGCTCAAGGGCAGCTGCCGAGGGGGAACCTCTGTGGCACCCAGGGAATCTTCTTCGTGCGCCACACAAACCTTTCACGAGACACCAATCACTTGTGCATGCCCCGTGTGCATGCCACACTTGAGACACAAAACACACCCCCCTGAACATGTAAAATACCCACAGGTGACAAAGCCCAGCAGTGCACAGCACTTCCTGCACCGCACAAGTGAAAAACAGAGTGGGTGGGTGCTGCACACTTGGGATACAAACCACGCTGGTGACACACTCTGGAGACAGGACCTGCGTGCTGCTCATGCAATGCACAGGCGAGTCACGAAGCAGCGGGGCAGTGCCTGGTGTGTGCTCCACAGCACCTGTGCTTGCTGCACACCCGTGTGCTGCGCAAGAGCCACCCGTGCACCACACCACACTGGTGTGTGCCACACACACCACTTACGTGCCACTTGCACCACACCACATTTGTGAGCACACGTGACAACACGCTTGCATTGCACACTTCTGCACCGTGAGATGCTCAGGGACTGCACGCTCATTCACCACGACGTTTGCTGCCCGTATGAAGCACCACGTGTGCTACACCGCACCATGACGCTGCACATGTGCAATGCGCCACACATCTGCCGCGTACCAGCGACACCACACCACAGGGATGATGGTGCACATGTCAGAGCCCATATGCATGATGCCACACATATGACAGCACACCCATGAAACACCACACCTGTTATACCACACACAGGACGCTACACATGATGTTGCACATGCATCACCCTACACACGTGACATACCACACCACCCATGTGCTGCACGCCCATGACACACCAGACAAGTGCTTGCAGGCATGGCACCACAAACACGTGTTCCATACTGCACACAGCACTGCGCCTGCACGATGAGCCACACAGGACATTCCACATGCATGTGCCAGCATACACACCCACACTGCACTCATGGACACAGACCACAATACCAGTCCGCTGAACACATGCCACATGCCCACTGCACGCTTACCCAACACACCTGCACACAGTACTCCTGTGCCCCACATCCACACTGTAACTCACACACATGGTCCAGCCCTTGTCATTCAACGCTACAGGCTTGGGGAGGAGTGGCTGGAAAGGTGCCCAGCGGAGAAGGATCTTGCGGTGTTGGTCGACAGCGGGCTGAACATGAGCCAGCAGTGTGCCCAGGTGGCTAAGAAGGCCAGCGGCATCCTGGCTTGTATCAGGAATAGTGTGGCCAGCAGGAGTAGGGAGGTGA
>Ga0065711_1034999_pt1 | contig 22948 bp, 25 predicted proteins | sample Hoacrofraction12_FD_59098 | JGI IMG/M metagenome (GOLD analysis project Ga0065711, IMG submission 59098) | Hoatzin crop microbial communities from Cojedes, Venezuela - Epithelial fraction 12 v2 (version 2) | ecosystem: Host-associated > Birds > Digestive system > Esophagus > Crop | place... | reverse complement strand
AAAAAAAAAAAAAAAAAAAAAAAAGACAAGAAATGGAGCAAGAAATGCTTTGGGGGAGAGGAGGCAGCCAGCTTTCTCCTCAGGAGAAGACCCACCAGATTGCAGCTACATCTAAATCCACACCGCAGGATCCCATCTTCATCCCCGCTGAAGCCAAGACCAATTTTCAGTCCCACGGATCAGAACTAAAAAAACTCCCCCCAAAAGCCCGTCTCCCAAATTAATCAATCTCCAGTTATTTATCCTATTTTTGCATCAATGTAGAAAGGAGGGATCTAGCTAGATCATTTTGACGTTGCTGGCATTAAAAGCAAAACCACCATAAAGCTGGGGAACTCGGTGCTATGTGTAGACGCGCTTTGTCAACTGAAAAGCCTTGCGATGTGCTCAACAATACACCCTGGAAACCCGGCTGCTATGGCTAAAAACCACACGTGGCCAGAAAGGGAAAACACTCCTGCAGCAGAGGAGAGGCTGTCAACGAGGTACCTTCGAGTGGAGCTTCTCGATTTATCTCCTCAACTGCACAAAAATCCATCACAGCAAGAGATGAAGTCAAATCGCTATTAACCCCCCAAAAAAAATGTGGAAAAAGGCAGTGACTGTAAAAGCATGCAGGACTGCACCAGCGCTGGGATGCCCCGTTGGCCAGAGGGTCACTAGAGGGCTGACCCATGGGACAATCCCTTCGGCAGCTCTACCCGGCAGCAGTCCTGACAGGAGAAAACGCTTGGCCAAGAAGATGGAGAAGCACAACTCTCTCAACCCAGCCGCCTTTTCTTGAGACAGCTACAGAAATGTTCATCGCCTTTGAAAACATCATCCATCAAGATGGCACCAACGTCAAAAGGCTGAGCGGGAGCAGAGCCAGCAGACACGTAACGCTATCGCCTTTAGGAAACACTTGGGGTAAGAAAAGATCATGGAAAAAAAAGCCCCAGCTTTGAGAACATTTTTAAACAATTTTCTTAAAAAATGATTAAAACCAGGAACATTTCTTTTCATCTGCATCTGGATACAGAAACGTGGATGATGCACAACTTTGTCCTTAAGTGTTCGAAAAGCAGAGCATGATAGCAAGAGCTGCCACTCCTACCCTCCACCTACACACGTCCCCCCAAAACTAGGCTGCCTAACATCTGCTTCATGTTATTGAAAACCCCAGTTTGGAGAGCACGCAGACAACATGCGTTAGTCCGTGTCTTCCAACAAAGGCCTTAACCATGACATTAAGATAATATATATAAATATACGATGGGCCTAAACTAGAATCACAAGATGTGCTCCAATGAACAGGGGCCAAAACCAGGACACAGACTTCAGTCAAAACGTCATGCCTTTTGACTAAACTGATAAGCTTCTACAGTGGAAAAAAAATGAAAAGAGAGAGAAGGTTTGCTTTGGAAACACCACTACGCTCAGCTCTACCCAGCAGGGTCTCCACTCGGCTGCTCTACGGTGAGGGACTTCACTGAGGACACTGCAACTCCAGCTGCAAGGGAATGGCAGGCGAAATGCATTTCAATCAAATTAAAACACTAACGTGCCATCAGTAGCACTAGCAGTGAATATGCTTATTTTATATTCGCATATTGTATTTACATGTGCTTGCGTATATACGTGGTATTTTAAAAATTCAATACTAAACTTTCACTGGCTACAAATCACCACAAATTTCAGCAAATTCTCTTTTTTTATGTATGTTTTTAAGTATGGCGCAGGTTTGGAGATGAGCGCTGTGGATCCTCCCCAGCTCCATCATGCGTGAATCCTCCTCATGCTGGAGAACACTTTGCATCACCCCGTAAGGTTACATAGGAATATAATTAATAAAGTGACATAGCCCACATAAATAACTTCTAAGAAGCCTGCCGCTTGGACAAGAGATGGTATCAAAAGATACCCTAATTCACTCTCATAATGGATTGAGGACAAAATAGAAATACCTGGCTGAAGCATCCATCTTTGCACTGTCAAGTCCTCGGCTAAGAGGAATCTGTGCATCTGCCTGGAAAACACTCTCTTTTTTTCCCCTTTCTTCCCCCTCAGCCCTTTTTGGGGGTAAAAGGTGGCATTTGGGGCACATTACAGCTTCAAGCTAGCATGAAAATGAGCGAAGGCAAAACTTCTGGAGAAGACGGGCTTTCTATTATCAAATGTCCTGCAACGAGTCTCAGGTATCGCCCACCCTTGTCCACCAAGGCTGTCTCCAAACCACAGTCAGACCTGGGTGAGACGCCAGCTGTCAGCCAGGCAAAGGAGCAGAGTTTATGAGGAATCTCCAGGAGCTGCAGATCAGCTATTGAAAGGCAGAATAATCTATAAATCACTCCTTCAAATGAATGGATTTGCCTTTGAGCACAGCAATCTGACAGTCCAGATACACAAACACAACTTGCCCTCAAAAAAGAATTTTAATCCTTTAAATGTTCGCAGCAGCGCGCGTTAAATAATTTTGAAATCATTTAATTTCTACTTGCGCTGACATCAGGAGCATCCTCTTCCCTGTCTCCGGAACCGCTCTCCTCTTCCATCTGTGCTACGAGTGCGGAGCTTCTCCACGTGTCCTTCCTTCCTCCCTGCAACCTTCTGCCTTGGAGCTGCCCACCCAGCAGCCACTGAAGCTACCAACCACTCTAGGTCACCCCGACACCCAGGTCTTTGCACCCGTCTCCTGCCCTCGTGATAAAGCCAACATTCTCTGTTGCTTTGCAACACTCCTGTGGCAAGAACTGGCAGAGAGGGCAAGGAGAAACCACTGTGAGGTCCACTAGGACATCACTCCCACTGTCCCTTACAGAAGAGCACGGAGCATTTCAGGCGATGTATTAAATCTGCAGCTATTACATGCAACAGCTCGAGATTATTTGCTATTTTATAACAACGGAGCATGGGATGCTCTGGCATCGCTCCCACTCTTTGAGCGTAACTAACCTCCAAGACTGCTCAGACTGTCAGGAGGCTGATTACATGAAATAAAACACCGCATCTGACTATTAATTAATATTGACTTCACTGCTTGACCCTCGAACATGTAGAAATTTATAGGATCGCTTTCCAGGTTTATTAGGGCGCTATTAATAATCTGAGGAGTATTCGGAGTCAGTCACCCTAAGGAACTAAAAAGAGCTCTTTGGTATGATGCATAGACATCATCTCAGGCTACTTTTGGCTTGGAGAAGCATTTGGCTAATTTTCAATTTGTCAAGCGAGTCCCTGACAAGTTGGTAACGTGTAACAGAGCAGATCTTCAGGAATCTCCAGCAAGCTTTTTCTCAGCCACGGCTGGCCACAACAGCATGGCACAAGGATATTACAAGAAGCAGGATAATAACCAGATGGAGCAGAGCAATCATCTAGGCTATTTTGGTAGATCTACTGCAGAGGAACATGATACAAAAGCCAATTAAGTCCAAAATATCTGACATGTAAAACAGTTTCAAATTGAAATTCCTTTTTTTTTTTCCTTCTACTTTTTACCCCAAATGCTGTGACTTTTTAATATACAATATTCCAATTGTTTTCAGCAAACATGGAATTAGCCTTTTAAAAAAAACTTCAGCGGAAGTATTCAAGTATGGAACATTTTAAGTCCATAACAAAAGTGGGGGAAAAATTACTACTTTTGTTAAAAACTTTGGTTTCCCAAATTACTCCAAACAAACAAACCCCACAAAACATGAAACACCCCCCCCAACCAAAACCACAACCCCTCCACATTATTTTCCATTATTTTTATTGAAAACTAGAAAGCATCTTAGTTTCTTACATGTATCACACACTGAACTGTGAAGGACCATATTCTTGAGCAGTTTATCCAGTGGCAAGGAGGAGACTTACGAAAACAGACTCCAGAAACCATGCTTCTAAGCCGTCGTGTTCTTTATGAAACACAAAATGCTTTTTGGAAAGGCCAAATCTGTGAATATCAATCTCTAAATATTGCAAGGGTAAATGTAGTAAGTGTGCTTTCCTCTAAAGAAATAGTAAGTAAAGCATGCGCTGAGAGAACTAATAGCCTCCAGCATTTTATCTTCTAAATCTATTTGTGACTTACAGATGCTTAAAAGCAGTGGTCCAAGGCCGGTGAGCTCAGTGCCCGAGATGTTAAAAGCACTTTAAATCCTTTAGGCAGCTTTGAAAAATCTCCGCGTCTTTGCCACGTGCGGATATTTTGCAGTGCGGAGCCAGGAATCAATGACAGCTTTAAACTTCCTTTTGTCAGGAATGACTGAAACCGGGAGAGCACGGAGGCTCCTAAACAAAACTGCTGACACCTCCTGCGTTACTGAAAGCGAACCATGGCGCAGCATTAATTGAACGAGCACCTTCAATCTGTCGAGTCGAACAACACCCACAGGGGCTGTTCCTGGCAGAGCTCGGGTTGATGCTGCAGCCATCGGGACTGTGCCATTAAACCGGGGATTTTTCGTGATACCTAAACAACCATGACAGCGCTGGGGTCATCTCGGAAAGATGAAAGGACTGGCACAGCTGCTGAGACCATCTTCAAGGGGCCGGGGCTTGATTATCAGCAACCACGCGGCTCCTCGGAGTCTCGCTCCACTTGAAGATCTCTTGCAGACCAGCCGCTTGTACCCCACTAGCAGATTGCCACCTCCTTTGAGTCTATGCTGCTCCTCCAGACCAAGAAAAGAGGTTTTCTCACCCTCACACTGCTTCTCCAGCACAAGCAAGTTAGTTTTCTCGCTGACACTGGCCCTCCAGCCCAAGAAAATGGGTGTTCTCCTCCTCCACAGGACGAGAGGAAACAAACTCAAGTTGCACCAGGGGAGGATTATATTGGATATTAGAAAAAAATTCTTTACTGAAAGAGTGGTCAGGCATTGGAACAGGCTGCCCAGGGAAGTGGTGGAGTCACCATCCCTGGAGGGGTTCAAAAATCGTGTAGATGTGGTACCTCGAGACATGGTTTAGCAGGCATAGTGGTGTTGGGCTGACAGTTGGACTTTATGATCTTAGAGGTCTTTTGCAACCTTAATTCTATGATTCCATACCCCGCACGCACTTGTGTTATTTCCACCACGGAAAGTACCGGTTGCAACAGGACAGCTCGGTTGTTCCACCAGGCCGAGAAAGGATCAGGTACTCAACAGGTCATCCCAACACAAAACCCAAACCGTTCCCCTCCAGCATTGCAAAGTCACTGCAGCCAAGGTGCTCAGTTTTGCAGATTGCTGAGATGACCCTGAGTAGCTACAGCAGAAAGAAGCTTTCAGAGAAATAAAAATAGCATCATCAGGAGGAACATAAAAACCAGTGAAGGGCTGGGCCACCACATCCACACGATTGCTCCCACAGAGCTCCGGCCCTCTCCAGACCGGCAGACATCACTGGTGCAAATGAATGATGCACAGCCAAAGAAAAAAGCAAAACCAAAATGTAGTTTAAATGGCTCAGCTGCTTAAAATCAGTGGGGTTTTTTGTTATAGTTTATAAAAACAGGTAACAAGAATGCACATTCTGAAGCTATGCCCATTAGATACAGCTAAAGCAACCATTGAACAGCCAATTATCATCGACATCTCACTAACAAAAACAGTGTTTTTACCTTTCCTTTTAACTGTACTCCATTTTGTCCACTTCTTTCGGCCACGGTATTTTGCAGCAGGAACTTCTGCTTGGCACTAGAATTAACTGTCCCTACTGACTCATTTTTAGTAAAAACCTGTTCGTATGAACACTCGAATTCAGACATTCACATTATTCACTCTTGCAACTCAAGGTACGAGACCTCTCTCAACTCTCTCTCGGAGTAAAATTACTGTTTTTTTCTTAATTACACCATTGGTTAATGCAACCTCTGACAGAGGAAAGGTTGAACGTTTAATCTGGCAAGGTTTCGTGCCAGCCTGCATTAGGCCACAGTGATTTAACCTCTATCTCCATGGCAGTGTGCCTGCATCATTCTCCTAACAGCACACGCATCCCTGCCCCACATATTTCATTGGGATCCCTACGGCAGCTCTGCTGGAGTGCGCCGGACCAGCAGTTCTCACCCATCACATCGATAACGTATTCCTTCCCAACACCAGGACTCTATTTTGGATGTCAAAATCAAGGCTCTCATTAATTAGAAGGCTAACTACACTGCTAATTACACTGTACGCTCAAATACACTGCTTTGCATGTCTCAACAACACAACTCCGTACGATGCCATACTCCGAAGTTTCAAATAGAGAAAGAAAACACGATCTAGCGACGCTTGCAAGCCACTCTCTCCGGTGACTACAGGCATCCAGATCACTTACGGTGTTCCGCACCTGAATTCACCCTGCAAAACCCTCTCCGTAATTTCGATGCATGCACGTATAAGCAAACACAAGAAGTACATAACAGTAGCGATAAAGAAGAAAGATTTGCTGGTCGAGGATGATGCGTCTGAAGGCACTTGTCACGACCTGGTAGCCCTTCCACCCAGCCCAACCAGATGCAACCCCAATCAGCTAGGAAAACGAGTACCTTCTACACATGTGATTTTATCATGATGCCCATTTCTTGTACACACAACCAGGAGACAACTTCAGCAGGCACATGCTGCGTGCATACATAGCCTCCACTTGAGAGCTGGAGTACCCTACACACCCCAATACATTATTTTCAGCCCCCTAACATTTTCTGTGCTTACAGGCTGGGGCTGGGACACCGCAAGGCAAAGTGACTTAACAAGCACGACAGTGGAAAGCCTGCGAGAGAACAGGGCATCAGCCCAGGATCTCCCACATGCTGAGAGCTCCGACGACTGCATCATCCTTCCTCTCATCAACAGGACAAAGCAGAGATGGCCCTCTACTATGGCTACAGTGGCTATAAAACCATAAGGCTATAGAGCATTTTAATGGGAACAAGGTTATCTTCTCATCATCCTTTTTTTCTGACTTCGTAGAGGAGTTAAAGCATGAAGTCTTGTACTTGGTTTCGCCCGTAGTTCAAACGCGCAGTGTGGATTCGATCAGTCTCTCTCCACTGATGCACGACTTTCGCAGCTGCACCAGGAGATGTGAATCCCTTCTGGAGTGGTGAAATTGGGTATGTAGCATCACCGTAAGCAGAAGGTCTTCTGGCTCCCTTCGCTAACTACGAGCATCAGGTGCTCAGAGAACAAAAAACTATGTCATGCCAGGAGATTTTTTAACTAGAAAATACACTTAATACAGTTAAAAAAACCCAAACAGTGTAAAATACAGATATATTGTACCATAATTAGCCAAAGCAGATTTCAGTCTCAGAGCTATCAGTAGCTTCCCAACCACCCTTATATTGTCCATGGACAGGGCAGCCCAGGAGCGCACCGAGTCCTGGGAAGGGAAACACCGCCAACAGCCCCCAAAGTGCTTTTGGTGCTTGTTCCTCACGCGGCACCTTCCACCATTAACGTGTCTTTATCTGCTATCTCTCATTTATTAGAGGACAACACTTCCCTATCAACAAGCCACGCTGCCACGAACGAGCAGAGGCCACTAAGGAGAGGGAGCTCCCAGGGACCAGGCAGCAGTGCTCCGAGCACCTTGCTGGGCTCGGGCTCCTGAAAGCTGGAAGATTTAGCTCCTCCAGGAGTTGTGATTGTATGGGGAGAAGGCTACTTGCCAAAAAAAACATAAACACCATTTTATCGCAGAGATAACAGTGTTTCCCTGAACAGCAAGGTCTTGCTGTCAGAAAAGGTTCCTTGAGTAATGCTCAGCATGCAGCTCAGCATCGCGGTGATGTCGGGGAGCAGCGGGTCCCTTTGCACCCCAGCTCAAGTCCTTACAGACCTTCACGCAAGGAGAGGGGAGGAAAGGCACACAACCACAACTTGGTGGTAATTGCCCGATTCAAATCATCTGTACAACAACCACAAAGAAAAAAAAAAAGAGAAAAAAAAACTTTCAACCTTTTAAATGGATTATATCAAACCAGAGCTGCTCGCTACAGGCAAAACAAAGTACAGGACTTCACGCTTTAATGCCTCTGCTAAGTCAAAATAAGGGGGATGAGAAGATAAGCCAGGTATAGCTGGGCAAGGGCTGGGTTTGCCCGTGCTAAGGAGCAGGCGACTGCTCTGAGCTATCGCCCCGTGTCTCCTTCCAGGGCTTCAAGCCACCTTGATCTCTTGGCATTGCAAGTGATCAGGGACAGGCACACACGGCCAGGCAGTCACCAAGTGCCAGCCACCAAACCCCCCCTAAATCTGGGTTTAGGTTACGCCAGAAACCTCCCTCATCCCCGCACAGTGCCGGCACCAGAGGGAGAAAGCACAGCTCCGGAGGCGGCTTCCAACGCGGTGTGGAAGGTGGTGCTCCCGTGTCCACCTCTTTGCAGACTGCCCAAACTCTCGCTCGCAGTCCCCCTGCTCAGCCTGCCATTTGATCTCCGCCCTGGGTTGGCAAACACCACCGTGCAGCGTGAATCGTCTGCTTTGGAAAAGGAAAAGTCCACCCTCCGCGCCTCAGCTTCATTCAGGAGCGATCCTGCAGCTTCAAATTCCCCTCACGGCATTTCCAGCCCGCGTTCCCCGTCCCACTCCCGCCGGAGGGTCCCACTCTGATCCAGCCACCTGAGGAATCGAAGCGAGGAGAAAAGCCCCCTCGGTCTCTCAAGCCACCCTTCATTTTGCAGCATCCCACAATTCATCACGGGGATCAAAGCAGCCCCGATATCCCGAGAGTGCAAAGAAACTTTGTGCTTCGGGTCCTCCTGCACAAGCTCTCTGTCTCCTGCTCCAGAAGCAGAAATTACAAAATTCCAACTGAAACCTCAATAAAAGACATATCAGCAAATCAAATGACGCAGATTTTTTTCCCTGGTCCTTCTACTGTGGCCACATAAATCAGACAGTGAAATATAAGGCCGTGACACAAAAGACCAATCATAAAAATGGCCCAATTAATTTTCCTCTAAACAGTTCCAATAAACAGAGTGCCGTTTCTGCATTTTGAGACTATTCAATTACAAAAGGAAAAAAAAAACACATTACCCAGCAATATAATCCAGCTATAGCATTTGAATAGCTATGAAACCAAAAAGAGGGAGATTGATTTCTTTACTAAATTAATGCTGCATTATCTGTACTGCAGGACGATCAACGCAATTAGCAGGAAGTTTCAAAAAAAGGGAAAGTCCCCAAAGCAAAGAGAGCTTAAGAGAGCAAACCCCACAGTACATGGCTTTTCTGGAGCAGGCTGTGCAGGATCTGAGGTTATTCTGGGCAGCAGTGGTTACAGGAACTGCTAACTCATTGCATGACACAGCATAAATGACCATAAACAGCTGAATATATTGTTCTGCCATACAAGCAATCATTAACTCACTACCATCTCTATTAACAACTACTGCTGCCAACGTCCTGCTTACTTTTCTTGTAGAGCTAATTCATCAGTTTTGAAGGTTTAAGAAATCTTACCTGGTTAGGTAAATCATTAAATTGTAGCTCTTAACGAATATATTGTGAGGGTTTTAGCATAGATGTTTCTAGCTGAGCTTGCAAATAAATTATAGCAGGGAGCAGGATGAGAGAATAAATTCCCTGAATATTTCTACTTCTTGCCCCTGTTTTTAGTATCTCATTTAAATACTCAAGTTTCAGACTAAAATTTTGCAAATTCAGTCTATACTCAAAAAGGAAATTTGGTGGTGTTTTTTTATTGTTGTTCTTTCAAAACTGAAAGCCAAAGACAGCAAGCTCTCCCCTCGTCCTCCTTCCTTCCCACAAACCTGGCAGGCTCTCCAGGCTGAGCCGCGGCTCTTCCTAGAAAGCCTTTCAGTGGAGCTGAAATAACTGGACAGAAAAATGTCAGGTTTTCCCTAGTCCAATTTAGGTTTTATTGAAAAAGTATCTCTAAGTGTTCTGATAAAAACCTCATTTAATTCAACAGTAACAATACCAGTTAATCCATGCTTCTATATATAGCGCTTAAAGGCACTTTTTTTTTTTTAATATATGTATAGACAAAAGACTTCTCAAGCAAAATCCTTGATTAAAATGGTTATCTATGGATTGAAGGGAAAAATATATATCAATAATCAAGGGTTATATTATTACTTTATTACATTAAATATAATAATCAAGGGTTGATTTAGAATGTTTCCTTCTAGTCTATTTGCACAGCCCCAATTGCACCGGGGTCTGCTCAGTGCTGAAGTAATGCACAAAATCATCACCACCCCCCAGGAAGGAAGAGCCTGGGTGCGAGGAAGCGGGTTCGGGGTTATGGGTGCCCTTTGGGGTGCCCAACCAGCGGCTCGGCCCCAGAGACGATGGGAATGAAGTGAGCAATGCACGACAGCCCCATCCCTCCCCGTTGCAGAGGGACCATGCCCACTTTCTGAGTTCCAAAGTCGAAAACCCACCAGGATCACGACCTGTCACGAGAAAGGCTGGAGACGGGACACCCATAAACACGTGCAATGCCGCACTTCAAATGTGATGGCGCCTTTCCAAACCAGAAAAAAAGGCAGAAAAAATCGTGACTGACATTAAACACATCATCAGCAGGGGCAAAATCCCAACCCAAAACCTACCTGATTCCCACCCTGGCACCACCCTGCCAGGGAGGCTCCAGAGCATCCTCACCGCTACGTCCATCCCAAGGCTTGCTCATCAACACCTCGAGGGACCAAGCCTCGGTGGAAGCCGCCCGCAGCATCCCCGCCCTGCCCGCAGGCAGCCATTCATAAAATAAAACCCCGACAAAAGACACACACGCAGACATCCCCACACACCTCTAACCGGAGAAAGACCATCTTACTCACTGCTCTCTCCTTCCCACGCTACCTCCAAACACTCATCTGCTGAAGCAATGCGCTGCTTGGCCGGCAGCCAGCTGGAAGCCAAAAGGGGCTTTTCCTTTCCTGCCGCTCAACCTCATTCAGGCACTTCTTGCTTGTACACAACGCTATTTATAGCTGCTGGCGAGCAACCAGGCGCAACCCAACCGCAGAGCCCCAGCGGTTCCAAAAAAAATAATAAAATAAAAAAAAAAAGTAAAAAAACCCAACAACAACAACAACAACAATCAACTCCAGTGCAGTCGGTTTGTTGTACTGCTCCCGCAGACCCCGTCGCGTGCGAACGCGACAGCGAGGGAGAGGAGAAGCGCGGATGGGCTGTGCTGAGTTAAAAATAACCCAGCCAAAAAAGCCACCGCGGGGAAGCGTGACCTTTGCTGCTACTACGGGAAGCAAGCACGCTGCACCCTGCGCCTGCCTGGGTGGGCAGCGCGGCTTTGGGAGGCAGAATTCAAAATAAAAACGGTGGGGAGAAAGGGAGATGGAAGGGGAAGAAAATATATGCAAGGAAATCTTTATATATGGCAAAAAAAAAAAAAAAAGCCTTTTTCAGGAATAGTCCATTTTTCCCACCTGTAAGATGCCAAACTCTCATTCCTTTGGAAACGCCTTCCTAGGGAGTGACCCTGAAATACGGTTTGGGGAGGGAAAGCAAGAAGCAGCTTTGTTTCTTGCAGATACTATTATTATTATTATTATTATTATTTTGGAAGGAAAGGCTCGTAGAGAGGACGCAGTTTCCCTCAGAGGCCGAGCTGGCCCCAGGCAGCGCCGCAGCCGCGGGGTTCACCTTCCCTCGCCACCCTGGAGCGCCGGGTGCCAGCGGCGATGCCACGGTAAAACCCACCCCTCGATCCTCCCAGTTTTCACCCGTTTTCCTCCCAAACCACACTTAATCCCAGTGGAAAGATGCTGCTGCCCATGACAGAGACTTCAGTCGCCGCTCACATGCGGCAAAAACACCTCTCGACCTAAACTGAGCACTCTGAACCGTCCCCAAATCAGCCACCAGAGCAGGGTTTCACCGTCACCACTTTGCCCTCCCCCAGTGAAGTGACTGGAGTTGAGATTTCCACAAAAAAAGGGTGTTTTTTGGTCCTCTCCTCTCCGCCGTGACCTCCCTGGGGTCAGCACATGCACCCTACAGAGGCCAACCAAACTTTCTTAGACTGTGACGTGAACCGGCAACGCCACGGCTCGAGCACGCGTGCACACATCAGTGCAATTAGATGCTTACCATAAATTAAAAAGAATAGAAACACATCACACCCCTTGCTAAGGGTGTAAAATGGGGGAGCTACCCCATGGGTTGGCAAACATCAGCAACCCTGAACTCGCTCCCTCCTTATCTCCCTCTCCCCTGATTTTTTTTCCCCTAAACGAAAGCACTTTGATTTTGCCAAGACAGGTGTTTCAGATACAGCTTGAAAACTAATTAAATCATATCTGCAGCTTGAAAACTAATTAATCCTTTATTCCCTATTATAATAGATAATTACAATGCATGATAGGAAACGACTTGTCAGGTTTTCTGTTTAAAACGCTCACGCTTTACGGAAAATAAAATGGGGGAAATGGTTACAGGGCCTCCCCACCCTCCTGCAGCCCACCAGCTGAGGCTGCTAGAACAGGCTGGGGTTTCTTTAGATGTAGCACAAACAAAAACTACAGTCACTGAAAACAGCTTTGAGAACAGAAGACAGCAGTAGGTTAGATTTCTCGGGTCATTCTTGTTGTAATTTGTAATTAAAGGAACAAGCAAAGCAGAATCAACGTCCAAGATGGGCAAACGAGCTGCTCCTCCCTTCCTCCTCCGACACCTTTTCCCACACCAGGATCGCACAAAACAAATAATCCAGCACCAGAAAGGTGAGCAACCACCCGCAACCACCCATCAGCAAAGGCACCCCAGAACCCACCTTCCCCCCAGGACTTCACTTAAATGCTCCGGCCTCTTCACTCCCACTGCGAGATAAAAAGTGTGGTTGTGCTGAAAATTTCCATAACTGCTTTGCAACAAAATAAAGTTTCCATCTTTGCCCTGCCTTTAAAATAAATAAATAAATGAATTTGAATGGGTCCCAGTCCATCAGCTGAGGCACAACCATAATTGAAGGGATTAGGAGTTTTAAGGTATCCCTTAAGTATCCCAGGACTACTTGTAAAGGGTCTAGGAAAGCAGCAAATAAAAGCAACTCTATTGCCAATATTATGAAAAGGTGCTCCCCAAGATCTGTAAATCCTCAGTAAAAAAGTGAAAGTGTCTGCAAAGCCATGTGGAATGAAACCCATCAGGTACCAAAAAACAAAGTCAGGCAAGAGCCAAGTAAAATGAGACGAGTCAGTCTGCACTCCAAAGAAATACCTTGGATGAACATTTTCCTAAAAAAAAAAAACCAAAAACACAAATTAACCCTATTTTTTTTGCATTCACTTTTGCTGCCTTCTCCACCTGGCTGATAGTCTGCAAACTACATGACCTCGATGCAGCTCCACACTGTCGTGCGCTCCCATTTTGGGGAAGTCAGAATAAGAGCAAGCGATCCTGCTCATTGCTTCTTTCATTTAACACCTTCAGTTGCTTTTCTTTTTTTCTTTTAGAAACAGATTTTTCTAAAGCACCCAAAAGTGAGAAGCACCCTTCAAAACCACCCAGCTCTTCACTGCACTCACGTGGGGTCCCCCTCCAAACCGCCTCCACCTCCTCAAATCCCCCAGAGCAGCACTGCAAAACGACCGCTGCCATATAAAATGATCCAAAGCACAGCTGAAGTTGTTTTCTTTCCAAGGAGATTCTTTGCCACTCAGGAAAATCTCCAGAGCCACGCGTAGCTGGCAGCAGGGAGAAGGGACGACACAAGCCATTAGCGCCACGGACAAAGATCTTCAGCACGTTCTGGTGCCAAACACGCTTATCATCTAGTCCTTTCACGAGATATCCTTGGGAGCAATCGCCCAGAGATTGACTGAGGCCCTGTATACCATATTAATGAGGTTAATTATAAACTATGTTACCAGCAGGTGGACTAAAGGGTGCGAAAACAACTCAAAAGGGCCAGCTCCCCTTTTCCCTGCCCAAGGAAGGTGTCATCCAGCCTGGTTTTCCTCTTTCCCCATGGGGATGACCAAAGGTCCCACTTCCAACAGCGGTTTTAGACCGCACCTCATCCCAGCAGAAAGCATCCCCCAACGCATCCAAACCAACTCCTCCCTCCCTCATAAAGCAGTGCTCAACCCTGCAAGCCACAGCTTTCCAACCCAAAAAGGTCACTACATCACCCAATTTCACAACCGACCGTCTGTCGCCAACAGGATGAATACGTAAAGAGATTTGGGGAGCGGGAAGCGGAAAGAAAAGAGGGGAAATGGGTTTTAAATCAACACAATTAATTGCTTTGGTATTTGTTCATGTATTAGATTAGTAGACTCGAGGCAATTAAGCATCTTTGACAAGAGGATGGCCCGTGGCAAAGCTTAGCCTGTTCCTCCTCCCATTTAAGAGCTTGGGATGGGAGGGAGGAAATTCCACTATTTTGGATTATTTTGTGATAAAAGAAGGTATTTCCAAAGTTTGCACAACAGGTTACGATATTACTTTGGAACTAATTCTTTGCATTTGTCACTTTCCTTTAGAAATACGAATTTTAAGTAATGAAACTAATGCTGTGTATGAACAAAGAATATTAGAAAGAAATTAAACTCTCTGCCTTGTTTTGCCTATACAGATTTCTTTTCTGATTTTCACCCCAACCCAAACTGATGCTCTTCTAATAATATTTAATGAAACCTATAATGGAAAGACGTGTTTCTTCAAGCATTAAATCATCTGAGGATACTTAAACTGACCTTTTATACATACTGAAGCCCATCAAAAAAATCTCATTTTTTCACCTACTACCGCCTTCGTTTTCATTGCTATTGTCAGCATCTCATGGACTTTTCCACCTGTGCAACAAATACACCCTCCAAAGCCACTGAAGCATAGCTTTGGGTATGGATTCGAAACAGAGCTGAGGCGATCACCTGCTTTTGATCACTCAAACAGAGCTTTCCCTCCATTCTGGTACTACTTAACCTCCACCACAATCCTAAACCTGTTTTTCACCCAAACGCTCATTTCCTGCACTTTCAGTAATTAAGGTTGCAATGGAACAGCCTTGGCAGCACTTTATGCCGTTTTTATTAATGCCGGAATGACTCAAGTTACACAACGTTGAGCCATTTTCCCATTTTTGCAAACAAGGCTCAGGGTTCCCCCCGGCGCTGCAGGGTTTCTGGTGCTCCCTACTCCAATCCAACGCATCTTTCAGATTCCAGCGCAAGCCAGGCATTGCTAAGTAAGGTCCAAAAGGCTTTTCCAATTGAACTATATCATCTGGGCACAGAGAAAGAATTTTTCAAAACTAATTATAGAATCATAGAATGGTAGAATCTAGTTCCAACCCCCTGCCATGAGCAGGGACACCTTCCACCAGATCAGGTTGCTCAGAGCTCCGTCCAACCTGGCCTTGAACACCTACAGGGAAGGGGCAGCCACAGCTTCTCTGGGCAACCTATTCCAGTGTTTCACCAACCTCATGGTGAAGAATTTCTTCCTAATATCTAATCTAAATCTGCCCTCTTTTAGTTTACAGCCATTCCCCCTTGTCCTATCACTACACACCCTTGTGAAAAGCCCCTCTCCATCCTCCCTGTAGGCCCCTTCAGGCACTGGCTCGAAAGTCACCCCGGAGCCTTCTCTTCTCCAGGCTGAACAGCCCCAACTCCCTCAGCCTGTCCTCGTAGGAGAGGTGCTCCAGCCCTCTGATCATCTTTCGTGGCCCTCCTCTGGACCCGCTCCAACACATCCATGTCCTTACATTATGCTATTATATTATAGCCTTGATTCTTTGGGTGTCCAATTTGTCCAACCTTGAAGGGTTCCAGTTTCCTAAGAGAACACCAGCTCTTTGTCCATTGAATACAAACCCCTTTAAAAAGATACCTCTACTTCTAAGCCTCTGAAGGCACCGACAATATTTGCAAGACACCGGCCCAGCATCTTGCGGTTACGCTGAGAGGTACTCAGTAGCATCTCTTTTGGTCAGTAGTAGCAGTATTTTCTTTAAGGAAACTTTGAAGTGGTTTCATACAAGACATATTAAAAATGACACACCATCTGCTTCCCAATGTGATGTTTTGCATTGTGTAACTAAACCAATTTAAGAACTGAAGTCTATTTGACATCTAATTAGTGTGTTTGGTAGCCTGATCACTTGTAGATGTTTTGGTGGGGGGGAAAAAACACTCTAACAATCTTGATCTTTTTTTAAAAAAGAAAACAATTAAAAATAATTAGTCACAGAACTGTTTTTCCTTCCCAAATATTTTCTTTTTCCCCATTTCGGAATCGAAGCATATGTTTCTTCCATGCTATCCTCTATTTCTGGTAGAATGTAAATCTAGCCATTCTTTTTTGGGTACCACAATCACAGAGCTTTACCAGAGCCCCAGAAAAGGGAGCGGAACATTCCCTGGTTTGCAGAATCAAAGGCTCCGTGATCAGTGCCCAGCATCATGCGGTGATTTGCCAGGTCATTCCTTTGCTTGCTTAAGTTAACAGCATTCCTCAGGAAACGCGTGGTCACCTCGACAGTGATTTATTCTGGCAGGGTAGCACTAGGGTATGAAAGCGGTAGGCGCAATCCAAACAGAAACAAAACAACTCATACCAGAGCATTTAAAATTTGAAGTCTAGACTCCAGCTTGCCTACTGCTCCAGCTTCCTCGCATACTACACCAGTGCAAAGAGGAGGACCGCAGACAGCTAGCAACGTGCCCTGTCTTAAAATACCGAAGCAGGTCAAACTCAAAATCAGATGTACCTGCTGGCATTCGCTCACCATGGATGGGGATGTTCAGATTCATGTACCCATTGGGAACGCACAGCAAGAAGTAGTTAACGAGCATCTTGAACAGAACCAGCCTATATGGTAGTCACACCACGGAGAAACAACTCTTTTTCTAGCATGAGCGGATGATGGAGAAGGAAGTGCACACAACATCTCCAGAAGCATTTCAAACATGCCTTGGAGAAATCAAAGACGACAGCTTCCAGCGCTGTGGACTCACTGCATGCACCCACACACCAGAAGCAGACCAGAAAACCAGAGACAATGTTTGATCCCAGTGTTAGCCACGAACAACAGCACGCAGAAGCACAACATGTTAAGCCATGTGCCGTTCCCCCAGGGAAAAGAAAAAAGGGGGGAGGACGGGGATTGAGTGGTTTTAACCCATGACATTGATGTCAGACACATTTGTACCCTGATGGATAAGTTGGGGAAGTTAATGAAAAGGTCCAGAGCCTTTTGCAGAAGCAGCCACCTCCAGCCATGCTGGGATCTCCCATCCCACATCTATTCGGAGACAATGTCATCACCAGCAATCTCTACCCACAACTCACACCTACTGCAAGCCCTAGACCTACGAAGTGGGGAACTATTTTGGATAGAGAGGGAAGATAAACGAGTGAGAACCACAATTAGGCGAGCGTAGCAGTTGGAGGGAGGGTCAGATCAGGTCAATCCCAGAGGATGTTGTTCCTGGAACCGATGGAGTTACGGTTTGCAACCTTTATCAGCTCCTGCAATGAAATACGACTGCTCTTCTGGCCGGTCTTGTTTTCCGAGTTTTATTTTCTATTGTTCTGTACTAAGCAACTGTCGGCGCTTATCAGCACTGCCCTGGTCCCACTTGTTTTCCTGTTACCTTCCCTTGTATCACATTGGTTTTTCAGCCTTGCCTGGACGGACGTTTTGGAAGGTGTGATGAGTTTGATAGCCTGATCCAATTACCGCCTTCCCAAAACAAGTCAGAAAGAATAATAAAAAAAAAAAAAAAAGACCATTTCAGTTAGTTAAACATGCTGCTACCCAAGAAAAGACCTGGAAGGAGACGGGGGAATTTGCTAACTTTCACTCGGCGGCGGAGCAGAGCTGCTTTCAATATGCCATATTGACTTACCGCTGCTGGAGGCACAATAAAGGCAGGCCTTGGAGTCAATGCGGGCTCCTGCGGCTCTGTGTAAACTCCGCTTAAAATGTATTTCAAGGAACTTGATCTATTGACATGGCAACTGTGAAAACTTGAGTCCATTTGAAATTTAAATAGCATTTCCACCCCTCTGTAAATGCCAGCCGAGGGGTGGGCCCCACGGCCGTTGTGTGGAAAATGCTTTCACTGGAAGACATCTCCCCCAACAGAATGCCTCCAGACACAACTGCTCTCCTCAAAAGCAGCCAGCACAACCGATTGGGACCCCTTTTTGATGCAAATTCATATTATTCTGTTGGGGAACAGCAGGTGCTCAGCCATGCTTCCCTTTAGAAAAATTAGGACCTTGCTTTCTCCCCCCTTCTTCTCGCACTTGGCTCCCGGTTAGCTTCAGCCGCTCTCACCCTCGGCACACACTTGGGTGCCTCCTGGGCTCTGAAGCACAAGTCAGTGCTATTCAGGAGCGGGACAGTGTGCGCTACCAATCCGTAAATATGACTTCTATTACACGCGACAAAAGCTCCATGGCACATGCCCGCAGAAGTCTTGCTGTCATGGTGAGCACGAGGTCTCTTTCCCACCGCATGGCCGTTGAGACCCAGTGTGGCATGGCTTGAGGTGAATACACAGGGGAAGCATTTCACAACCAATTTCATTTGACTGACAGAGCTGGACTACCAGCAGCCTTACCAGCATCCATACCACATAAGTAATTGCCCCCTTTAGTAATGGCCCAGAAGAAAATAAAACAGGTTCTTGTTGAGTATCTCAAGGTCACTGTAGTTTATATAAAAGACATGTGAATGCTGCCTACCCACGCAGAGAGCCCAAACTGGCCCCAGAAAGGTGCCAGTGGATGATGCTCTTGGGGAATTACATGTGTCACTCAACGAAAAAGGTCCACATTAAAGTAGTATCCAAAGGTATGAAACAGGACCAAGGTCTCGCTGTGGTAAGAACCACTGAAGCGCACAAGGAAAGGTTCCCGCCCTTCCTCCCTTCCCTTGCTGCCACCCCATCATATGCAATTTAATTTGAGAAGAAACAACGGAGAGGGAGAGCCAGAGACAAGAACAGAAATCCACAACAAGACACACCAAAAATATAATTTTACAGAGGTACCATCTAAAATTCATACGGTTCGGAAAGTTAAAATCCTCAGCCACCTGTGGAACTCCGTCTCCAGGACTCTCTAAATTATCAGAGCAAATGAAATGGGCCTTTCTCCGAGCATGCGTGAACACCAACTCTCTGTAGGATCCCTGGAGTCTTAAGGAACAAACTGGTGGAAAAAGAAGTGTCTTCACAGACTCACTTAAGGAGCACATGAAAGAGGAGCTGAGGATGCCCACAGGAGAGCCAGACAAACAGAAGATTAAGGCTGGCATCATCCGAGTGATGCAGCAAAGCATCACACCACCCAAGCGGCCGGAGAGAGAGCCTCAAAGGATCTTTAAAGATGAGGAAAAAGAGCTAAAGAAAAAAAAAAAGATAGTGTTATCCAGGGTTTCCTCCATCCCCAGCAAGGAAGAAGGAAGGGCTGGGGGAGGTCCATGGAGGTGCCGCAGCAGGGAGTGCAGCAAACACCAGGAGCCTAGACAGAGGAGAGTACACAGCACTTGCCCGTCACTGCAACTTACTCTCAAAAAAAAAACCACCAAATAAAAAATAACAAAGAGGATGGAAATTTATGTCTAACATGTCTTCTACTCAAGCCTCAACTCAAACCTGCTATTTGCAGTTGAAAGGATCTATTAAAAAGTTACATGACCAACATTTCATCCGACTACATTTAAAATATTTTGAAGTTGTTTCAGTCTTCTTCAATATTAAAAGGGAGGGGAAAGAGTGCTAAATTGAAGTGATTTTATTTCAGCTCTTCAAAGTCAAAACAAAAACCATGAAACTTGTGGGAACATTCGGCTAATTTAAGTCTTAGATTCCTAATTCGAGACCTGTTTATTTAAACATAATGTAAGAAAGACATCTGAAGTTATAAAATCACAAGACACTTCCAGCAAATTTGCCAGTTTTTATTACCAGTAATGATCACTGTCTCTATTATAGGCTCCAGTTAGGACTCTATTATGCTGGACTCTTTATAAAATACAATCTGTGCCATTAAAAGTCTACCTGGCTGGCTTACAGCAGCTGGGCAATACAAAGAGGAATAGCTAATAAAGAACTGAAAGGTTTGAAAGTCTTCTCTTTATTTTCTTTTAGAGACAATTTTAATCAAACAGAACATTACTCAGTGGTTATAGCTGCAATACTTTTATATATATATTTCTATATATATGTGTGCTACTTTATATATATATATATATATATATACACACCCACAATTTATACATATAAAGGCTGCATGTGCCACATCCATCCAACCAATTTATTTTTTTTTCCCCTCATTTGTAAAAAGCTCAGGCAGGTCCTGTTTGGAGCAGTTTGGTGTCGATACACAACCAAAGACCACCAAATCAGTCCCAGCAGTTTGGCAGAGATGAAGCACACCGACCAAGGAATTCATCTGCTGAGAGCTGATCACAGCACTAACACTAAAGCGACAATCAGTGATGAAAGCTGAGATCTTCTTTTCCTCTCAGCCGTACAGTCATAAAGCAAAAGCAGGCATACGCTGATGCAAACTAACCAGTTTTAAACAATATCAAACTTTTAGCTCTTGTTTTCCACCAAGGGATCGATGCTCAGCCCTTCCACAGCTCCACCTGAAACTGTATATTCTTATTGCAGCAAGAGAAGACCCATCTCTGTAATGGCACAGCACTTCTCAAGTGAGGAAAAAAGGCAGAAAACTAAGTTAAAAATGTTTTGGAGGACATAGGAAGGCTTTGCTGCTAATACTCTTCAAGCTGAATGGATCTACAGCATTGCCAGTAAGACCCTGGTGTGCCAGGAGGATGGTTTCTCCTGTGATCTGCATGCACAGAAAAGATGCGGGAAGAAACTCAAGACTGTCAGGGAGAAACCCGGGATAGAAATGCAATAGTGAAATGAGATTTTACACTAATTGTAAAAAAATGTGGGAAAAATACTTGTGTACCCACCTCATTTCATATGGCTGGCTAAATCTCCTTTAACAAATTAAAACTGTAAAAGACGCGCTGAATCAAGTCAATGTCAAAGAACAGCACTTGACATTTGTTTTCCAAAAATTAGTTATTGGCAGCATTTAATGTGCACTGCCACACCAGAATTACAGCCATATAATTCACTTTTTAGCTGCTCAGAGACAGGGATAACAAAAATGTGTTGGCCAGTCATACCACAGTTCGTACTAACAACATTCCTGACATCCGATGTCGCTTCATTCTGCCTTTGGCAGAAGTTTGGAGTTTCATTCTTGAAGTTGTATAATAGATACTTTTGATTTGTGATTGAATGGCAGATTATAATCAACCTTGGGACATTCACTCACTCATGGAATAAAGCCACCCAGTCCACTATAAATATTTATAATTTTTTCCACATTTGTTAGTATAATTAAAGGGAATGAAATTCAGCACAACAGTTGGGGGAGGGAAGGAAGTAAAACCTGTTATTTACAGTGTCCTTTAAAATTAAATGTATAGACATTAATTACTTATTATACACACTGTTATTCAACCAGCAACACACAGAAGACTGAGCCAAAAAGAAGAGCCCGCTGCTTATAAAAACCCTGCAATAATTCGTCCCAACCAGGCATTCAGACCAGAAGAGGCACAGGGCATCTCGTTCGCTTCGTCTGCGCCAGCAGCGAATGGAAGATGCTACCGCAGCAGCATGGGATCACTTTACACCCCGCAGCACCCGCGTGAGTGACTGATGGTCAGATGCTACCAGCCCAATTTAGGAGTCTTTTACACCACTACGTCCCAGGCAAGATAAATACAACCGGCCCCGTTATCACTACATATAAACCACCTACGAGCACCTGGCAGAAACACTAGGGCATAGAGTGGTTAGGAAAATGATGGTTCCAGCCTTGCTGCTGCTCCTCTTGGAGGGTGAAAAAACACAGAAAATAGAAAAAAAAAAAAAAAAATGAAACACCCATCACCTGGGAACTAAATCTGTGAAGATAAATAACCACCTCGCCACAAGCCGAGAAATTCAGAGTTTACACGGCAGTTCCCGAGGAGTTGCTCCCCTTTTCAAAAGGGTCAAACATATTGGTTCTGAGGATTTTAAAGCTCATCGTCAGCAAGAAGGCGGATTTTATTCTGGTTCCGTTGCCTATTCATTCTTTCTTTAATAATGCATGCTGCTGTTAAAAAGGGCAGCGCGCTATTTTTAGACTGTCCCATAACATATACAAAAGCATCAGCTATTTTTTTTTTAAGCCTGCTCCTGCAAAGGTTTGGGAGCCTGGGAAAATGGGGCACAGGTAGGAGTTGGTCCCAGGTTGCAGGGAAGGATTTGCAGGCTAGGTGAGAAAGCACCGAGAACGTTCCCAGCTTTGACTCCTCTCAAACCTGAAACGTGCCGACAGAAAAGTAGGGAAAGAAAGAAAGAAAACAAACCCACTGAAGTGGTATTGCTTGGAAACCACTTTCATGAAAGCCACCGCAGAGGATGGCAAGATAGCTAACCTACGCTGACAGGGAAAACAGGCAAATGAAATCCACACAGCCACTTTTACATGCCCTCTGCTACAAAAATAGCTGGATAATAACCATTTCGCAGCTGAAGATGTTTGCAGGATCCAACACCTCTCTGTATCTAAAGACTGCTGCTGCACACGGAGGAAACCCTTCTGGAAGCATCAGCTTTGAGGCGCGAAGATCCTTCTTTACTGCCACTGTAAAGGACAAAGAGCTTATCGGAATTAAGGGATGTCTCAGTCCCTTCTCAATAAAATACCAGTTCTTCTTATTTGCTTTGTTACAAATAGGCTTAGATTTCTTTTTTCCTCTCTTTTCAATGTAGAAGCATGGTACAGAGATCTGCTTCTGAAGGATGCTGCCTCTGTACGTGTTTTCAGGAGACCCGTGGGGAGGAATCCTACCTTCCTCCCCAGCCTCCATCAGCTCAGCGCCCTGGGATGCGGAGGGGGAGAAGACCACAGCCTCTCTCATTTCCCTCCAATTTCATTCCTCTGCAGAAAAGAAAGGGGGGGGG
>Ga0065711_1034997_pt1 | contig 22951 bp, 17 predicted proteins | sample Hoacrofraction12_FD_59098 | JGI IMG/M metagenome (GOLD analysis project Ga0065711, IMG submission 59098) | Hoatzin crop microbial communities from Cojedes, Venezuela - Epithelial fraction 12 v2 (version 2) | ecosystem: Host-associated > Birds > Digestive system > Esophagus > Crop | place... | reverse complement strand
GCGTCATGGCGGGGACGGCGCTGAAGCGGCTGATGGCCGAGTACAAGCGTGAGTCGGGGGAGCCCCCCGCGCTGGTCCCCCTGACCGGAGCCTTCTGAAAGCGTGACGGCGGCGGGCAGGCCGCGCTGCTCCGCTCGGCCCGGCCTGCGGCCCCGCAGGGAGCGGCGCTGGGGCCGCTGAGGTGGGGCCCGAGGCGGAGGGAAGGCGGCGGCGGCGGCACCGCTTCCCTCCGCCGGGTGTTCGGCGGGCGAGCGGCCTGCGCCGGCCCCGCTGCGTGCGGTGGTGGGAGCTCGGCCGCGGGGGAGGCCCGGGAATCCCGGGCAAGGGGGTCCGTTCTTGTTACTTTTTCTTCCCCGGTTAAATTTTCCAGGTGGAACAAAACGCAGCCGCGGAAGCCTCTGTCGCAGAGCTCTGTTACCCCGAAGATAATTAGGGGTGTTTGTCAGAACCTTCACGGAAGCGTGGCGCTTAGTAGCAGCGTTTAAGCTCGAATTTAGTCATCAGCTATGTAGACCTGTTGGTTTGTTTAAAAATCTGTGGGAGATGTGACCTGCGTGGGGTTGGTGAGCGCCAGCGGGAGCAGGGACCCGCTGGGTCCCTCTGAGCCATCCCGCTTCTCCCGAGGTGGGTGATCTGCTCCCCGCTGTGCCTGCGAGCTGTCTGAAGGTGCCTTTCTGCGGGGAGAAAGGTTTGTTGTTTGCTTGTTTACTTAATTGCCTTTGGGCTCTGATGCTGTGGCTTTTATTGAAGGCAAGGAGGTAGAACGGAGAAAGGAAGCGTTTCGTAGGGGGAGGATGGCGTTAGCTTGTGGGACCTGGCCTCCTGCTCCAGTGAAGGTCGTTTACAGAGCTCCTGAAGTTGTCCGGGGGTGAAGAGTTGTTTCTCGCTTACCATCGTTTAGTGGAAGACTCCACCCTGTATGAAATAGAGTGTTGATAGGCGCTTTTCTTGCCAACACTGTGTTTATTCTCAGGCCGCTCTGCAGAGCACGGGTCTCCACGCTGAACTGTCGTGCGGGTGTCTGCGAGGGCTGGGGCCGGCCAGGGGCCCTCCACCGCTCGTGCTGCCGCTGTAGCTGCTCGGGGTGGTGAGCGATCCTCGCCGGTGCCGTTGTGTGGGCGAAGCTTGTGTTAATGATGTGCCCTAGAAACCTACATTTTCCTGGTGTAATCCAGAAGCGCTGAGCTGAAAGGCAGCTGCAAAAAGAGTTGACTATGCTTCTCTCTGTTATCTTATGTAAATTCCCTGAGTCCCCAAAAGCATTTCTGATTCGTTGTTGTTGAGGGGCTCTGAGATCTTACCAGAATGTCTTGTATGAATGAATTCTGTAGGAAAAAGTGATATTAAATAGCATAAAAAAGAATTTGACTTAATACTACAGGCAGACATTACGTGAGTCTTCTCCACATGGTTTCCCAGGGTAGCCCTTGCCATGAACTGAGATGGCATCTTATTTGTGATCTTCCCATACAAATACTTTCCAGACTCTGATAAAACATAGTGGTGTGAAAAATGAATGTAATCTGCAATGACTACGTGTGCAGTGCTTTAGCTTCTGGAGACCTGAGTTACGGAAGCAGAGTAAGCCAATCTTTTCAGTTTCTGTGGCTGCCTGGCTTACTCCATGCTGTATGTGCATTTCCAGGATTCATACTAGCCTTTAGTGGGTGCTGTCATCAAACTTTGCTACAAAACCCAGACTCGAGCCTGAATTACAACCCTTCCCTAGTGCTTCACAGAAGACTGGGCAGTTGTAGCTCTTTAGAAGATGTTTTGCCCCGTAGAAATTTTCGGGAAAAGTTATTTTGAGAAGTAAAAATAATTCCTAGTTGTAGGTAGTTCTGCTGCCTCTTTTTGCAGAAGAAGAGAAAGTGCTGTCTGGGAACAGGGCTGTAGTTGGAGGTTTGGCTTTGCATGGACTTTCAGCTCCCTCCTGACGATGCGTGTTCCCTCCGCTGGCGTAAGCACTGCGTGGCCCTGGGTGAACGGGAGTGGGGAGATGACTTTAAATGATGCCTTCCTCCAGGCTGCCCGCCTTGGATGAAATCTTGCCTCCATCTATGTATATATGTGTGCTCGTGATTGTTTTTTCTTCAATTTTTCTCTTTGTCCTTCTCTGTCTCTTCCCTTTAATTACTTCTAGTCATGTCAGAGATGTTTGGCAGTCAGTGTCTTGCTGGTGGGTGTGTTTTGTTTGCCAGACTTTTAATTCTTTCCTCACCTGGCTTTTTTTTTAGTTTCGCTCTTTGATTGTCTCTGTGTGTGTGCAAGCGTGTGTTTAAATCTTTAAATAAAGGTTTATTGTTACCTTATGTGAAAAATGCTTGACGTTATGAGGAGTTTCTACCCGTTGGAGCCCAAATACATCATTCCATTTTGGAGAGGCTGTGAAACTGCAATGTTTTCCCTTCCATGTGGAGAAGGAAGGGAAGGTGGCTGTTGGCAGCCAGATAAGATGGATTTATTTTTTGTCCTCATTTAGATCTCTGTTTGCGTATTTGGAGTGTGATGACTTTTTGCTGTTTCATATTTATTCAAGTATTTTTCTACTCTGCCAGAACTAATTTAGATAAAGCTTTTCAAAAAATCGGATATAAAATGTGGCATAATTTCTGCTGGAGCGTGTGTTTGTTGTTAATTCTAGATTTAGAGTAGTATTAAAGCCTGAAATTGGTCTCGCAGACACCTGCACGACAGTTCAGCGTGGAGACCTGTGCTCTGCAGAGCGGCCTGAGAATAAACACAGTGTTGGCAAGAAAAGCGCCTATCAACACTCTATTTCATACAGGCTGGAGTCTTCCACTAAACGATGGTAAGCGAGAAACAGCTCTTCACCCCCGGACAGCTTCGGGAGCTCTGTAAACGACCTTCACTGGAGTAGGAGGCCAGCTCCCACAGACTTATGTAGCAGCTTATGTTTGTGAGAGTTAAGAGATGGAAACCTTCTTTTTCTATGTTTTCTGTTTCCTGGCTGCATGAGCTTGAAGATGTCTTACCACCGGCTGAACTTTTTAAATCTAAAATGGGTTACTTCGAAAGCATTAAGTCAAATCTGCAGAGATGCAAGAATTGTGGTGCCTAGGTGTATGCATCGTATTTCCTTTCTGGTACAAACAAGCAATAAAGCAGTGAATTGTAATGCCAACAGGTATCATTGGGAGTGATGTTAGGTTAAAAATACAAGATTTAAGTAAATTCTGGAATTTCAGAGTTAACAGAAAAAACCCTCCACGTTCATTGTACACAACAAAATCCAGCAGTGCTTCAGTGAATGCTGCCTTGGAGAAGAGAGAAGAAAACAGAATTTCTGGCAGAGTAGAAAGAATAAGATTCTGGTTTGAAGCATCTCAGTCCAGATGCTGTCAGATACGGAAATGAGTAAGTGCCCTTGATATTTCCCGAGTCTTGTGAGTTTAATCACCTCAGAGATACGCTAAATTGATACAGTTTTTAGGAATCACACTGTTGAACTTCTAAGAATGTGATCAGTCTTTTTATTAACTTCTTTAACAAGGAGGTGTGTTTTCAGTTCTCCTCCTTTTGGCCAAGGTGTAATTGGCCTATAATGACTCCATAATGAGCAGCGAAGTGAAAAGGGCGGCAGTGATTGCGCACCCACATCTGCCCCAGTTTCCTAGCAGCAGCGTTGCACTTCACGAGTGTCAGATCCATTTTGTTTGCTCTTGGCTTACAAGCAAAGCTTTAAAGTAAGGTTTAGCTATGGTGCTGCAAGCTGGGACTTCGTTGCGTTTGGATTTGGAAGCCAATCCCCTGACTGCGTGCAGCAAAACCACCCTGCAAACCGAACAGGATGCCTTGTGGAGGATGCGGAGATGGAAACTGCTCCAAACTCCCTCCAGTGCTGAGGAGAGACATTGCTCTGAATCGACGGGTGGGCTGCACTGCCACGGGCTCCTCCAGTGTGCACCCAGCACATGTGTCTTAAGTAGAGAGCTCTCCACAAACCCCCAGGCCCTGGGGCACCCTGAAGTGGTTGTGGTGATGTAGAAGTGACCCAGTGCCTTATCTGCCTTCCTTTCCAGCAGCAGCTGCCAGCCTCAGCTTCTCCTTGTGACTCTCCTGCTCCTTTGTTTTCCGCAGAGACTTTTCTTGGCCTTCACCTTTACATCTTTAAAAACTGATTCATTTTCTGGCTTTCTGTTGTGTCTTTTTTTCCACTTTGACTGCTCATCCTTCTGCCTCTGGCAGTCCCTTAATAGGATGTTGCTGCTCGTGCATTTGCTCCGGAGGAACCCTGAAGGCTTGCCTGGTAGTAGGGTGCTCCTTGACCTCATCGGGAGGCTGCTTTATCCCGTGGCTCCTGCTGATGGCAGCTCTGGTAGTCGGCACCGTGTGAAATACCTGCACAGGAAGGTGGTGGTCTGGCTCTGCCTGCCCCCAAGAGGTTACTTGCCCGCTGGTAGCGAGAGGAGATCGTGATGCTGTGCAGAACGGGGGCTGCACTCCAACACGGGCATGGGTCCCACAGCTCCAGGTGAGGGGCATGGAGCTGCGGCGCTAGCACTGCAGGAGGGCCCTTCTGTGTCTGACAGCTCTGCTCCCACCTTGGTTGTCCTATGGATCGTGAAGTTCCGCTCCTCGGAGGTTTTTTGCTGGACTCAAAGTCAGCCGTGGGCAAGGAGCTGCTGCATCAAGGGCTCCTGCAAAGTCTTTCTGCTGATCTTGCCCCTTGGAGAAAGGGCATCGAGGGAGGGGGCTCTCAGTTTGTGCAAGCTGCCTCTCTCAAGTAGCTGGTGTAGCTTCAGGATCAGCTCTTGCCCTGTCACCACCTTGTGTTGGATGCTTGCCACGCTCAGCACAGGCAGAGGGCTCAGCTCCTTGCTGTCGCTGGAAAGCAGCGTGCGCAGGAACGGAGACGACACGTCAGTGTTTGAGGCCATTGTGTGATGGTGCCGGGGGTGTGGATGTGCGCTGGCACGCTGCTGTCATGGGTGGGCAGGTGAGAGGACAGCATGGCGTGACCCTTACAGAGGGGGAGAGCTTTCCTTGGGAAAGCTTTAAACTGTGCATGCAGGGAGGGTGAGCATCTTGCAGGCCAGGAGGCCAAACTCGGGCTCGCCAGAAGATACCCCCAGGCTGGATGCTGTGGAGAGCAGAGGGTGTGCTGTCTCGTCTGCTGATGTGCTCCTGTTGTGGCACGCAGCTTGCTCGGGAGGACAGGGCAGCAGAGGAGAGTGGGCTAGGAGACTGTTTAGCCTAGCTGACTTGTCAAAGTCGTTCTGCAGTGAAAGGTTAAAACAAATGCTCTGATTGCGTGCTTTTTGCTGCTCGCTTAAAAACAATGGGAAAAGATCTCCCCTGTCGTTCCACGAAAGTGCCCCTGTTTTGGAGGCTCTGGTGAGACTGAAGCAGCTGATGCTGTGTCAGCTGCTGGCAGTTCATGCTGTGTAGTTCCCGAAAGCTGTGCTCCCAGTTTCCCTTTGAACAGGTCTGGAGAAATCACAGGGTAGGATGTGACCATCCACGTGAGTAGGGGGTTTTTCCTTTCCCCAGTGACCAGGTATGGTAGCAGCCACTCAAAGCTTATGTGCCCTTGCACTGCTTAGTTACTGCTTTGATCGCTAATGATGGAAAGCTCTCTCGCCTAATTGTGAGGGGAGAGCTGAGCCAGGTGAAGTGGAGGATTGAATCTCCATCCTCATGAAGACCCTTTGCTCGGCAGGGTTTGGTTCTTGCACCCCATCTCCCCGGTTTTCCTTGGGGGTGGGGAGCTGTATGGCACACCTCTGTGTGGCTGCCCAGATGCTGCCACAGGGAGTCGCAAAGGCTGACGGGCTTTTCAAGGGAAATCCTAGGAAATATCAGAGGGATTTTCTTCTTGGAGAGAGCCACAAGGTGGAGCAAAATGATTCCAGGAGCTCCTGGTTTGTAATTTCCCTCTTTCTGTCTAAAAACATCAACAAGAAAAGCTGTTAAAGACCCACTATCAAGCTGGAAAAACCTGCTCCTTAACATCAGGATGTCGTGGGAAACCGTAATGCTGAATTTCAATCCGCTGCTGTGCTTTTGAACTTCAATCGGAGAGGTCTGTGCCAAAGCTGAGGGCAGTCTGAGTGAACCGGAGAGTTTCGCTGTCTTTTCTGTCAGCGTATCTCGGCACCTTTTTGAATCCAGCAGTAACTTAGCTGCTGAAGACAAAAATCTGTGCGCTGTGTTACGCAGCACTACCCACCGTTTTCATGGATGGCCTAACAGAAATGAGGTCAAGCGTCTTGTTTATCGGTTTGTGACTTCCCATATTCGCAGGGTCCGTGTTCGTGCTTGTTTTTGTGCGTGGGAATGCGTGTGGCGTTTCCTGCAGCTGTGTTTTGTGTGTTACAGGCCACTGGTAGTCCACAGGCCATCGGTTAGGAAACGGCGTTCTAGATGATCAGCTCGCAGCCCTTACTTAAGTCGACCTAAATACCATCACCTCCTCTGGTCTGACACCCTCGGAGGGCTGCCTCCTGCAGCCGGTCCCACCGGCTGCCCCGCGTCTCGCCCGGAGCTGTGGGTTTGGTGTTCAGCCCCCAGGGGCTGCAGGTCCGCTGGGTGCCTGCTGTAGGTGACCCTGCTTTGGCAGGGGGGTTGGACTAGATGACCCACAGAGGTCCCTTCCAACCCCTACTATTCTGTGATTCTGTGATTCTGTGCGTGGCTGAGCTTGGCCTCGCCAGCTGCTGCCACCCCACAGGGCTTTGGAAGCTGACGGTCACTGCAACAGATACTAGAGAGGCTGGTTATTATTTTAGCAGCGCATAGAGTACTGGGCTTCAACAGGCTTGAAATGCGGTACTGATGCTAAAGGTTATTGCAGGAGTTGGGAATTGTACCAGTTTCCTAGAGAAACTGAGGGTGGATGGATCCAAGCTTGCTGTGTGCAGCCATGGCTGCTTTATTGCTGCTTCTCTTTGTGTTTTCTGGGCCACGCAGGGGGAGTGGAACTAAATTCAAGGAACAGAGCCACTTGTCAAATCTCTCTTGCCTCCGCTTCTCCACCTTTTTGCATCGTTTTGGGTTTTGTGTTGAGATGCTGTCAAGTCTGAATTGGTGCAGAGAGATTACAGGAATACAACCCGTTCTTTCTTTAGGCTGTGGAGTTTGCACCCGTGGATACCGCAGTGCTCCAACAGGGGAGTGTTTCCCATACTTTGTGGAAAAAGTTTCTTTTTCTTCCTTCTCAGTTGTAAATTGTTGCCCCTGGGAAGACTAGTTCTGGGAGCCTGAAAAAGCACAAAATGCCAAATAATTTTGCCTAGAAAACTGTCTTGCATGAAGAAGTTGAATTGTCAGCAGTGAGATACTGGGCCTTCTGGAGGTGGAGTTTTGCTCGGTAAAGCATGGCCAGAAGATTCCTTCCATAGTAGTCTCAAGACTTTCTCCAAGGGTGTTTGCTGGTGGGGCCTCTGTGCTAAGCCGTAGCCACCAACGCTAGCCAAAATACTTGGACTTGCAGGTCGTTTTAACCTTCCTTGTGTTTTTCTTTTTACAGAGCTGACCCTGAACCCACCGGAGGGGATAGTAGCAGGTGAGGAGCTGCGCAGGGTTTGTGCTCTGCGAAATTGTAGCCTTACATTCAGGTAGTGCTAAGCATTGTTTTGTTTTTTCTTAACAGGTCCCATGAATGAAGAGAACTTCTTTGAATGGGAAGCTCTGATTATGTGAGTTAATACTGTTTGGTATCTGAAATCAGCACTAGCACGCAGTGGTTAGCCTCTAGGAGAACAAGAATGTAAAAAAAGAGTATCAGTTCTGCATAACGTTTACCTTGGCCTACCTTTGGCTAAGAAGTTCTTTTCTGACCGAAACAGGGAATTATATTTGTAATTTAAACAGTGCGACAGAGGCAGCATTGGGACTGAAGTGATCATTTGTTGTACAGGTGTCATCATATAAGCAACATTCAGCATAAGTAACTTGCAAATTAGACAGGAATCCTCATTTGGGCTTCCTTGGATGTATGTTGCATATACAAAAACTGTGGGAAACAAGGAATTGCTTGTAGGTCACACAAACGTCTTGGGAACTTAACTGCAAATACGGGACAGGTTTTTCTCAGGTTTGAAGCAGAGTAAAATGCACAGATTATCAGGGATTGGGGAAAAAAAAAGTCAATGTCTAAATTTAGTTTACTTACTGTTCAATTTTTTTCTAGAAATATAGAAGGGGATTGATATGAGAAAGTATTAAAATTTAAAAAAAGTGCTTTTGAAATCCTTTACACTTCATGAGCGAGCTGGTGCTGGGTGCAGTGGTTCCACATTGAAAGCTCTTCTGTTGGTGAATAGCTCTGATCACTACCGGTTGTGTTTTGGGGGGTGACAAAGACTTCTTTACAAAGCTGTGTCCTCCCCCTTCCACTCCTGAACTGATGGGCGCGGTTGTTCGTAGCAAAACTTGCCCTGAAAAGACAATCTTCTTGCCCAGCATCTTAGAAGTAGTCTTCTCTCTTGCTTGTACTCTCTTACTGATGCTGTACCCCTCTTTGGGGACTCTCAAGAAGTCTTGGAAGAACTGGTGGTTTTTACAAAGTTAAGTTCTAAAGCAGTAGGGGAGAGGAAAAGAGAGCTTTGTCACTGGGGTCTGACAATTTATGCAAACACCATAGAACGAAAAGATGAAGAAGCTTCAAGCAGCAGAGTCTGTCTTGAAGCTGATGGTGTGCTGTTAGGGCAGATCCAAGCTCTGTATTTCAAGATTCCCCGAGTTGGTGATTCCCTTTCCTTCGGCCAGGGCCTGGGGGTCTCGGAGGACACCGAGGGCAGCCGGCGGTGGCCGTGGCTCTGCTCACAGCATGCCTGCCGTGCTCTTGGCAGGCTTTCACTGCAACCACTGGCGCTGACTTGGGAGGTACTCAACTAGCGTGGGTGGCAGAATTTTCCTAGCTCGGTTTGCTTGGAGTGTGGACGGAAAACAAGATTTCTGTCTGCTGGGACCAGGCACACAAGCAATACAAGAGCGTCCCGAGCAGCAGCGTATCGGCTATTCCACAGACGCTGGCTGCGTGGGTGATCCTACTTTATGGCAAGCATGAGCCTCCGAGTTATTTTAGGCCTTGGTAAATGGAGGTTTGGATTACCACTGCTCGTTTGCTGATGGGTATGAAGGGTTGGCAAATGCCTCAGCTTATGTGCAGCAATTTATCCTGTGATGAACAGGTTGTACTTCCTGATAGCTCAGTCCCCTGAAAATAAACACTTGGCATGGAAATAGGTAGTTGGTTGCCTGACACCAGAGATTTTGACTGCAGCGTCTTACGCTTTCTCTTTCGGCACGTGGGATAGTTGTCACTCTTCTGAAACATGCGCTTTGCAACGTACCAAATTTCAGTTCAGACAGCTGTGCATTGCTTCGAGTGTAGAAATCCTGGAGGATTTACTGCACGTCTTGGAATAGGGAAGGAAATTCCTGCCTGTTGGTACATTGTCCTAGCAGAGGTTGTGTCGTTGAGTTGACTTTCATGGGGGAAACACAGAAGTACTTTTGGATTTGATTCATTACCTAGAAAGTAGTTTTTTGATGTTTCCTGTAAAAATTCTGAAACAACAGAGGAGCTGCTGGCAGACTTGAAAGGCCTTTAAAGTGCTGAGTGTTGAGCTTCAGGTCTTTGTCAGCACAAAATGAGAGGCGGAGTGCTTTAATTTTGGTTTCTGTATTGTGTGTGTGTCATAATAAAATTATATTTTAAGATCTGCTGAATTCTGAAGCTGTGGTACAATAGAAACGTGTTTACCCTAAACATGTTTGGTTACTTTAGTCTCTTTACAAAACTCTGTTAGTAGAAGTGTTTGCATACATTTGGAAAGTAAGCTAAATGACTTGTTTGTATTTGTGATAATCGTCTTGAATGTTTTGGAATCTCAGAACTGCTGTGTGAGATTATGGGAATGAAGTTGAGGAAATTGAAGTTGGCTTCGATTTTTAGACAGATGAAGTGCAGATAGTATTGAAGACAACAGAATACTTTCTTTTTCCTTCACCCAATTTGTATGAAGCTAGAGCACACGGAATGGCAAATAAATACAAAAAACGGAAGACACCTAAGAGAGAAAAGGCATCACCCATTTGTCAGTTCAGAACTGGGCTGGATAATGCTACACAGATTAATGTAAAAGCTTGGCTCGGAGATAAAATAATTCCTTTAAAAATAATCGTAGTAATAATTTGTATTTCCGGTGTTCTTGCCTGCAGCAGCAGCGCTCGCTAAATGTTAAACAGATACATGTTGAGACTGTATCGACATGTCTGAATGATAGAACAGTTCCTGTGCTCCCAAAGTGCATGTGATAGCTCCAGAACTGAAAATACAATGCGGTAATCTTTCTGAACAGTGGATGTTTGCAGCCTGGTGTAAAATGCACCGTTTCGATAAGACATGAAACAGTAGCTGATTTATGAAAGCCAAATCTTGGCAACAAGGTGACTTGTTTGTGATGATAAATAGCCCCAGCACGTCAAGAGAGTTTTCCACAACGCCTCTCAGTTCCTTAGCGCTCCATGAGGTCCTGCAGGCTGCATTGTGTTGTGCAAGTTTGTCAGCTTAACCAAGTTTTGCCCTCTTTGGTTGGCCTGTACAAGTGTGTGTTGCTATTAACGTTTATCCCCAAAAGACACAAAACCTCACAGTTGTTAAGAATTTTATTAACTTCAAGATGGCTCGAAAACTGAACAGTATAATTTGAAGTCAACTTATCAAAAACCTGTCTAGAAAGGTAATTAGATCTAGAATTAGGCTTTTCACTTTTGTTTAGCATGAAATTCCCCTTTTCAGCATCTGATGACTGTGGATTTTGGTCTTTTTCCAGCATCTTTTTACAAATAAGAAGCCATTTACAAATGTATGTGAAGCTGTGATTATAGAATTAATTGTCCTTGTCAATGTGCTTTTCCCTCTGGTTTTGCAGATACCCACCATTGTTTTCTTCCCCTTGCCCAGGTAATAGCTGGCTCATGGAGTCTGGGGTTTCTTATATTCATGCTACGTCTGACGTCAGCAGAGTTGTTCATAACATCTCTCTCACAACTAAACAGTCTGGTTGTCTAGCAAGTCATTTAATGCCCTATAATGGCTGGAGGAGAACTGATGTCCGCTCTTAAGTGCTTCAGAGAAGTCTGTGGAGTAGCATTGTGCGTGGAAAAAGATGCAGAGACTGCCTGCTTTGGAGGCTGTAAAGAGTCTGAGAGGGAGCAGGTTTAGGACGAGGCTTTTCTGAGAGTTACATGCCTCAAGCCTGCGCAGAATGAGTGCCTGCTGTGTGCACACGGTTGGTGATGGCACGTGCTTCGTCTTGCGTGGGGTACGGGAGCTGCTGAAGGCAGCTGTCCTGCTAGCTCAGTGCTCTTTGCTCTTTGGGACAGGTGTCACCACTGCACGGTCTGGGTGTTGCTTGGAGGAGCCCTGATCCAGTGCTGGGTAGCCTGGACTTTAGCTGGCGTAGCAGCTCGGACGAGATCCGAGCGTAAGGGACGGCTTTGGATGTGGCGTACTCTGAAATGCTTGCAGAGGAGGCGGTGTGATTGCAAAAGGTGCTGTGCTGTTGGTGACTCTGGCCCTGCCGATGTTGTTTTTGAGCTGAAAGTGATGCTGTCAAGTTTGAATGTTGTGGCCTCCTGAGTGTTTTGTAGTTGCAAATGCTGTCTTGGATTAACTTTAATAATTTCTTTGAAGTTAATCCTGGCAGCAATGAATGGCTAAAACAAAAGCATTTTGCTCACATAATACAGGGCCTAAAATGGAGCGTGTTGGGTTAACGTATTTGACAGAAGAGCCCTTAAGGCTGTGTGTTTGCTCTCAAAACAGAACATAAGACACCCACCAGCTTTTCAGTGCCTGTATGTACATACTCTTAGAAGTTCAACAATAAGCCTTTAAAATGCATTTGGAATTAAAATGTTCATGAAAAAATGCATTCAGTTTACTCTCAGATGTGAATTGAATCCTGACTAAATTTAGGGAAAAGGCCAGAAAGGGAATGAAATGGTTGAGATGGTTTAGCTTTCATTCTTGCAGTATGTTGATGCATTTCTTTAATCTTACCTGCCAGTGTCAATATTCAGGTTTAAATCATGTAGTTCTTGTGTTTACCTAGCAGCTAAGTCTTTTGAATCCCAAAGTTAAAGACAGTGAGCCTCTTAGGCCTTTAGGTTTTGCTGGTCTCAGTTTTCTTTTTCTGCAGGTTACCAACTGCAGTCTTAACTGTTCGGTCTCCTTCAACTTTTGTGTTCTCTCTGGCATGGAGAGTGTGGATTGCGAGGAGGAGGTGTGAATATATTCCTAACCCTTATTTCCCAGACATTATTTTCCCAGAGCTTTTTACTAAATACATGAGGTTTCCTTGGCTAAGATTTTCAGTGATGAAGCTTGTTTCATGATCGTTTCCAGTCAAGGGAGATTGTGTTTGTGTTACAACTTCCAGATGGTTCATCTAGTTTGAATAAATCATGTCTAATAAACGTTTTTGCTCACCTTCCAAAAATCTTTTATGTAGGGAGGGTAGAATAGTTGTCTTTACATTCTCAACTTGATTGTACTTTGAACTAGATGATGAACACAATAAGGAAATGTTTCTACACGAACCCTGATGAAGCCATTTGTTCTCCGCTTGCACTTGAGGGAGTGCAAACTAAATACCTTAAGCCTGCAAAGAAACATTGTTGTCCTGCGTCTAGCAATTATGGTCCCTGAGCTCTGTTTGTATTTTTACAAAACATTGCTGTGTTTTTTGCATCAGATAGTGATAAGTGTTTATGTGTGGTTATGCTCGATACTGGCAGTTTGAATCTGCATAGGTTTTATAAATTATTTTTGAGCTACAGCATTTGACATCTCTGTCTTGTGCAGCATAACAGTATCTTCAAAGGCACAGGAGTCCCACACCTGCCTCTGCTTTCTCTTGACGTGCAGGCGCTCAAATCCTGGAACATGCCTTGGAGCCAGATACTCCAATTATATCCAGACACACCCTGCTAATTAAGCAGTGTTGTGACCTTCCTAGTAATTTAGTGTGCAAGCTTTGATTTCCCCCTTCCCTCCCAAACCTCGTATTTGGATTTAAGTTTGAGGTGTGGGGTAAGAGTGCGTTAACTCTTTGTTTTCTGGAGAAGATGATATAACCCAAACCTCCGATGTGTCATTAGACAAGAATTGGGGTGAAAGAACTATTTACAACTCTGTTGAATAGTTTTTTATCTGTTTCTAGGGGTCCTGAAGACACCTGTTTCGAGTATGGTGTTTTCCCTGCTATTCTGAGCTTTCCACTCGACTACCCGCTAAGCCCTCCGAAGATGAGGTTCACGTGCGAGATGTTCCATCCGAACAGTGAGTCTGACGCAGCAGGGCGTACAGGGGAGTGGGTTGTTTGTGCGCCTTAAAAACAAACTGTTGCAGTAGGAGAGCCAGTATCCCCACCAAGGGTGGTTCTCTCCCTTTCCAACCTTGAGTATGCAGTAGGAGTGTTCAGCTGTCCAGCAATTCTGTCTGTCTTAGGGGCGCTTTCCCTTATCACATGATTTCTCATATAGCTTTTGGTCATAAACAGTCCAATACAGATTCCAACAATTTCGCTGCCTTCAAGATCATTCCAGGAATACTTAGAACTATTGCATAAATAGTCTAAAGATAAATCTTCTGTACAAGATGTGAGATTTAGTGAATTAATACAGACTTCTTCCCATCTTGCTCTGTGGCTTGAATTTAAGTAGTTCAGTGTTACTTAAACAAGTGAATATTTGTTCACATTCACCGAAATGCGGATGCAGCTTTGTTAGGCACCATTGGCTTTTTCTCCATCAAGTCACAGGTTTAGTTACATTCCTGATATGATCTTTCTGAAATACAGAGTGTTCTGTTCAAGCAGATGACACATTTGCAGGCATTTAATATTAAGACTTTGCTGGCCTTTTCTCTGCAATTCTTATGGTGACAATATTATCTTAAGACTTTTCAGTGGAAGTAATTGAAGTAACAACAAGTACAGCTAACAAGCTTGAGGGAAGAACCTTAGAGCACCCTTTCGCAGCCTGGAGCACTACTTTCTGGAGTCAGCCTTGGCGTTCTTTGTGAAATTGTTGCTTATGACATTGCTAAATCAACACGGATTGTTAAAGATTGCTTATCACCACCCAGATTCGATGGGCTGGATCTGCATTCTAGGCTGTTAAGTCTCTGCCACTTGAGAGGAAGAAAAAAAAAATGCTGCCTTCCTGCCTAGTGTTTCCTTCCCAGCTGACATTCCTGCACTTGCATAATGCAAATCTTAACCTCAGCTGGGAATTTATTTATTTCATCCTATAGCAAGGAATTTTGCGATTTCTTTAAGTTCTTCTGTTCTTCCCTTCTCGAAGCACCACAGATGCAGATTCTTGCCCATTTAATCCACATCTTTCCATTCTCCCGTGGAAGACACACCTGCATGTCTCAGCACAGAACTGTGTGGACATGCCAATCATAGTGTAGCATCACCTCTGGACTTCTGATGTCTGTGACAGTGCAGCGTTTGGCACCTGGCAGCATCAGCCGCGTCGATGTGTGCCTGCATCAGACCTTGCTGCAGCTGGACTCTGTCACCCAAACTTCTCGGCAGGACTGGTCTTCATGGGCAAATCCGTGCCCATGCAATACTCTGCAGCTCTGATTGTGACCTTGGTGTGAGGTTCGCTGCTCGCAGCTGCTTTGTGTGCAGCATAGCCAAGGAGGAGTATGGTACGGAGAAGCACAAACTGACTGATTCTCAGGTTTTACAGAGTGGCTTTACAGATGGGTGCTTCCTCTGTGGGGTTAACTGGAACATACTGGATTGTCAGCTCAGCTCTTTAAAGTTCAGTGACTTTGGGTCATGTTAATTTAAAGTTGAGATCAGCTACAAGAGACACTTGAATCCTTTTCCTGGGTGGGATTGTGATGGTCTGGTTATACCCAGAAAGGTTGTAGAAATGGGTGGCTGTGCTGTGCTTTTTCTGTTCCTTAAGTCCTTATTCCTCCATCTGTGAGGAATTGCAAAGAAAATGTTTAAAAACTCTGCTGTGTTGCCTTGTCTTTGCGGTTTGTGTTATGTAGAGGGGGGAACTGAGACGCCGCAGAACTATCTTCTCTTAAAATAAAAAGACATCCATGGGTGCTCTGGCGAAGATAACTTCGAAGTAGCGACTAATGGCAAGTCTTGCATTAGCACTTAGTGCCAAAGTGGGAAGATGCATACATCTTCCTGGCATCAGCCTTTGCTGTCTTGATTGTGCCACTGTGGTCCAGCTGTTTTAAGTGAGGCACTGCATAAAAACATTAGAATAACTTACAAGTGAAATAGCTTCTACCAGTGTGTTCTTAACTTGCAAGGAGAAGTGCTGATTCAGCACGTGCTGTTTTCATCTCTTGCAGCTATGGCTAGACCAGCTCCAGTCCCCAGCCTGGGGCTGCAGGAGGGGATGTAAATAAAAGTCTTCCAAAGCACTTACGTGTTGCAGGCTTGTGCAGACATTAGCTGGGTGAACGGAAGGAGCTGGAAATGAGCACAACTGCTTCCAGCGGTCATTCCCTCTCGTTGTTTTGTCTTGTTTTCCTGGCAATGGCGCAGGTTTGGTCACCCGAGGAACGGGAGCACTGAAAGTACTGGGCTGAAGCTGTCATTCCTTGGGAGGCTGCAGAATTAGGCCTGTTGCTAAAGCAGTGTTTTGAAGTCCATTCTATTTGTGTTGCCTCTTCAGCCTTTCTTTGGCCTCGTTATCAAGTCAGCGGAGTCCATCGTCTGTGAAGATGGCTTTACTGTTGCAGATTCTTTGCTTACGTGAAAGGTGGGAGGGGAAGACAACTGCATCCTTAATTGATAGGTTACCTTGTTCCCATGTGCTTTAATGCAGCTGAGTTTTAAGCAAAATCTGAAATAGTAGTGTGAGCTCTTCTGGTTGCACCTCAGTAATGTTCAAAAAAGATCAATTTTATTGTTTATAACATACCACTTTTCCCTCCTTGCTGCAGCAGAGCAAGTTTTTCTCTTTTTACAGTCGCAGTCCACTGGAGGACTCCCAACGTGCATTCAGTGCTGTGTGACTGTTACCCTTCCATTTAAGTAGGACTGGTTACCTACTTGGAGCTGTGTCTGTGCATAAATACTTGCCTTGCTCCACCAGGCTGCATCTCTTACTTTTTCCGTGGAGCCTGTCACTGGTATTAAATGGCACAAGTGCTCCTGGCAGGCTTCTGTTAGGGAAGGATGACCCAAGTTTGTTGAATTTGCTTAGAGGAAATTTTTGCTGCATTTTTGTCTTTCGGGTTTTGTGTCCTCTTGCCTTTGGAAGAAGAAATTTAAAACTGGGTTTAGCTTCAGTCACACGAAAACCAAGTCCAAACATTCATCTGTGCTAAAGATCTGGAGAGGCCAGTGTTTCCACTGAGTAACAACCAATCCCTTGTACTTTTTGTGCAGTTTACCCAGATGGGAGAGTTTGCATCTCTATTCTTCATGCTCCTGGGGATGATCCCATGGGATATGAGAGCAGTGCTGAGCGGTGGAGTCCCGTGCAGAGTGTGGAAAAGATCCTCTTGTCGGTTGTTAGCATGCTGGCAGGTAAGGACCACTGTGTTATTAGCAGTAGCTCAGATGGCAGTGACTGAGTTAGCTAGAGCTGATTGTTGCTGTTTGATTTGTTAAGTGAACAAATGACATTTAAAGCTGCTTAGTAGCAACCACAGTTCTTAAAGCCCCGTTCTCTGAAAATAATTGAAAAAAAATAGGACTGAGTTAGCAAACAGGTGTTTTCAGCTTTGCGAGTGACTGCGCTGCTTTCCTTCCGGGTCAGCAGCCGTGGAGAGATGGTGCTGGGCGGGTGGGTCTGGAGGCTCTGCTGGGTCCCTGCTCCTGGACAAAACCTGTGCTCCGCCTTTGTGCTTGCTGTGGTGTCTGTTCGGCTCTTGTGCATTTTAAAGCTATTGATTGCAGCTTGTGTTGGATTTGGCTCTAGCAGCTGAAAGGTTACCAGCCAGATCTAACCAGTACGGTAAACTGGAGTCCACGGCTTCTGTGATTCACAAGCCAACACCCTCTGTTTCTGTTAGTTATTTGCCAGCCTGGGAATGTACCCCATTCTGCCATCTCTGATTTAGAGGAAGACTTCTTGAGAAGAGGGGTAGGGTGAAGAATTTTTTGTGCAGCCTTTTAAATGGCTTTCGCTAGAGCCATCAAGGGCTGTGGATCAGCTCTGTCATGTACAGCTCCCTGAAAGATGGTTCCTTTTCCACATCGTGGACATTCCACTGAACTGCCTGAAATGGCAGAGCCGTGTCTCTTAGAATCAATTTTGAATGATAAAAGGTTTTAGAGGGTTTAGAAGCAGCAAAGTTGATCATAGAGCCAGCAACAGATTCTTACATGGGAGCATTGTAGCTTCGGAATAGTAACCTACTGCTGGGAAGCTGTGCAGACAAACAGTACCTCGCTGGGCTTCCCTTGGCCTCCAAGAACTTGGTTTGTGGTGCAGCTTTACCTCGACTGGTTAATGTAGGAGTCACTGGTCCTGTTCTCTGCCTGTGCATCCTGTTTTCCCATGGCTTTTGGATGAATTAGTCTAATGCATCAATGATCAGCTTCTTTCAGGCTGCTGGCAAACTCGCAGCTATGACTCTGCAGCTAGCATAAGCCCAAGCTTACCAAACTGGGTGACTGGCACATCTGTTGGCTCTTAAGGGTTGGCCATCAGTGTTGTGTTGAGAAAAACGTGAGCCCAAGATGTCTGCCGTGAACTGGGCTGGGGTGGATTTGGACTAGTGTGTGAAGCAAAATGGTTAGAGTATGTTCTGTCCTAGTGACTTGTGTAATCCCATGACAGTTGTCCCCCTGAATGCTGACCACGAACCTGATAAAGCCCGTGTTTCAGCTTACCTCTGTACAAAATGAAATGGTGGAATCACAGGGGCATAATGTACTTTGTAAAGCACTCGGAAATCCTTGGATGAAAGATGTTGCAGAAATGAAAGCATTCTATGGGTTTTCTTGGTTTGTTTTATTGTTTTTTAATAGAACAAGCCATCCCAAAGAGTGACAGAGCCTGTTTGGGTGGCCTGGTCGGGAGCGCTTTGTGTCTGTTAAGCCGCAGAACCAGAAAAAACATTTTGCAGGGAGCAGTGTGCAGTTTTGAAAACCCTTGACAGCACTGGTGGTGCCGCATTGTGTTTTTCCGTGTGCATGCTGGGGCTCAGCTGCTGAAAGCATAAGCAAAAGAAAGTCTTGCTCCTCTGCCACTTGTTCTTACCTAATCTTACCTAACCTTGCTGTGATATTCTCTTGTGATCGGTTAAATTGGAACCGTTTGGGAATCCAGCAGCGGTCGCTGGATTTTCTTTGGTGGTGTTTCTGTAGTCTCAAGCAGGGGAAGCGTGCCAAAGCCACGGGGAAGTGGCAGTACAGAGGCACTATTGAAAAAGCGAGAGGGTCTTGCTCCGTTGCCTGCCTGCCCACCTATCTTTCAGTCTTTCTCGTTTCAGAGCCAAATGATGAAAGTGGAGCCAATGTAGACGCCTCCAAGATGTGGCGGGAAGACAGAGAACAATTTAATAAAATTGCCAAGCAGATTGTGCAGAAGTCACTTGGACTATAAACTCACAGAGACTGAAGTGTTTTTGTATTTCTCTCCACCTGAAAACTAGCAGGGCGCAGTGCTGGTACCAAAAAGGAAAACTTTTTGCAAAACTATTGGCCTAGTTCTTCTTATCATTCGTTATTTATTTACCATCTCTTTTCTTCTTCCACTGCTCCAGAGAAGCCTCTAGTTTACTCACTAAATTGTGTGGAAAAGGGATTTAATACTAGGGAAAAATACGGAGACAATGGTGTTTCAAAGGCTGCTTGTTGCTACCTCACTTCATGGTATGGAAAGCTTGGAGACTTTGCAATCTGCAGCCTGCCTTCACCAGTCTGCTGTCTGAGAACGGAGCTGGTTTGGATCACCTGCTGGAAGTTGTATCTTTTTAGAGGTAGTGTTGCATCTGGAGCACCAGTAGACAGGAAATAGCGAATATCATAAAATTGGTAAGATTAAGTTAGGGATAGAATTTGCAGTCAGAACTGATTTGAAGAGTATAGTCAGCAAGAGAGGCTATAAAACAAGGTTCTAGTCAGGATGCTTTAGCAAAGAAAGCGATTGTGCGGTGTGTAACTTCAGGAGAAGATCTAGGGAGCTGTTGTCAGTGACTGGCTGGACGTATAGAATGGGCTGGTGAGTTTGTACTGAGCCTTTGAATCAGTGTTTGCTTGAAAGAAATCCCAAGAGCTGCTTTATTACTCCTTAAAGACAGTTGTAAACTTTACATTCAATTAGAGGTGCAAAATGTAAAGGCTGGATTCTTAAACACTTTGGTCGGGTTCACCATGGGCGAGGTAGGTCACTGGCAGCCTGAAAGTGCAGTGAGAATGTGTCTGCTCGATGGGTGTGTAAAACATCTTTGCAGTAGCGTCAGCTCCTCTTCCGTTGACGTGGGTGTTGAGAGGATGAGGCGCTGCTGGCCTGTGCCGTCACAGCCCAGGTCACCCGCTAATTGATGAACGAGCGAAGATTAACGTGATGAATTTTGTAAAATTAACTGTAACGGCTTCTTGCTGATGACTGCTCTTGTGTATTTAAATACGAGTCAGAGAAGACACCTCCTGTGTTTTCTAGAGGATGGTACGACGTGTTTAGAACGACAGAGTATTGTAGCCGACCGCTGGTGTGGAGGGTGTGGGAAATACCTGCTGCAATGATCGGTTTGTAGAACTGCTCAGGGGCCACTGGTGCCCTTTGTGCTTTGCAGGCAAGTCTCTTGTGTAGGTCCAAATCTTCTCCGGTTCACTACAAGCAATAACATGCCCATTGATAGCACATGGAATCAGATTTTGTTGGCAGCTTTAAACGGGCTCAATTTGAGAAGGGCTTTTTTTTTCCCCCTGTGAAAAGCATATGACATTGGCAGGAGTCACAGCGTGGAGAAAGCTGTAGGGAGGTGACTGTGTGCATGCGTGTGCGTACAACTCGTCAGTATTTATGTCTTGCTGTCCGTGCTGCATATTCATGTGCTGCAGATCGCAGTACGCCATCGTTCTGCACCTCTGAAGAGTTTATTGCTACAACTTGCTGATTGTACCTCGTTGTAGAAGTAATTCTTCTTGCCTTGGTGGAAGGGGGGACCTGACATAGTTTGGGAGCAGAGATGATGAAATAGTGTTGTACCTAACTAGTATTTCAAGGCATACAGGAAAATGTAGCACTTACATGCAAGCTGGGAGCGTTTTTTGAATTGTAGTAGATGGAGCGCTGCTCTTGGGAGTACTGCAGCCGCTTCTGGAAACAACGCTGGAGAGCTGTGAGCTCCGCATGGCAGATGATGGATTCAGCAGAAGTGGCAAAAGTGGGCTTTTTTTGAAGTGCGGGGTATTTTATTCATGTGTGCTCACTCACCATCTATATTTTATGGTGCGATTTAGTCTGTATACTGAAAATAAAGTGATTATATTTTCTCCTTTCATAGATGTATGCAAATGTGTTGCAGTGGGTGTTTTATTTGGGTAACCAGCTGGTCAAGAGAGTCCAATTCTGACTTGGTCCAAAGGAATGGAGCCGTTTATTATAACACAGTTAAAACTGGGGATGCTTTAGAGGAGTGGAAGAGTTGTTGTGGTTGCTTGGGCTTTCCAGGTAAGTATCTTGTCTCTGATGATGGCAATGACCTGATAATTCAAAGAAAACCTAAAAAACCTGACAGCCGGCAGATGTGATGCGATTTGCTTCTTTCAAAGGTCTTGTTACAATCCATGCATCTGGCCTAGGAAGGGCTTGCTATGGCAGCAGGTGAATTGTGAGTTTTAATACATCGTTTAATATGTGCTGATATTAGCTCTTGGATTTGAGAAGGACGGGTAGATGTCCAGCTCCTGCTGAGAATTTCCATGGTCCCCAAATCTCGGTTGCATAGAATCGTTTCTTTTTAAGTGACTGGCATGCAGCAGGCTTGCAAACTCAGATGTTTTAAGCCACCCAGTGAACGTACATACCAGGCAGGCATATATATCTTGCAGGTGACAAAATGTGAGCAGAAGTCCTCCTTGGAGGACTACAGCTTGCCTTGATGAGGTGAGAACTGTCCTGAACGATGGCTGTTTGTGCAGCTGAAACCAGCAGTGAGAATTTGTGTTCACTGAAAGGCTCAAACATGGCACCATGGTCGGTGTGTTAGATTCCCCGTTTGTTTTACTTGCAGGAAAGAAATAAAACTTCATTGTCATTACTCCATAACAAGCTGAATCCTTGTGCAGAGCACAAGGGTCCATCTTGCCCAGCTCCGCGCCGGTGCGGTGGCGGGTGAGCTCCTGCTGTGCCCAGCTTGCCCAGGGAGAGGGCTTCACCACGCAGGCAGCGTGTTACGGCTGGGAACACCTGAGAGCTAAAGCTTGAAAAGCTGCCATGTTGATTCTGTGATAGACTTCCCTGAAAGGCTTAATCCTCTCGCTTTCTGAAAGAATACTCCTGTTGGCAGCGTCTGTAATACTAGCCAGTAGCAATGTTTTTCTCAGCAGTTGCCTGCTTTCAGTCTCAAAAAGTTACTGTAAAACACGTTCCTTGGGGAGTGTCAGAGCTCTACAGGTGTTACACTTGTAAGTAAAGTATTAAAGATTAAAAAAACCCCTTTCTTTGGATTATGTTTACTTTAGGCTTTTATATTAAAAAAAGAACCAACCAAAACCCTTCAACAAAGCTGTAAAAATGCAAGCAATGTCCTCTTTAAAGCCTTTGTATATCCATCCATCCACACACACACGCTTTTTTTTTTTCCTTGGCAATTGGGGCTGTGTCAGAACACACACAGTGGGATGCGAGACACTCATTAAGTGTGTTTTGTGTGCCTGTGTGCATGCAAGCCGTTCTTTGAAAGTGCGAGCTGCCGGGCGAGAGGCGTTGGAGCCACATGAAACGGCTGCAGCTTCGGGGCAGAGCCAGCCCCAGGCTTCTTTCCAGCTTGTGTTTTGTGTTGGTTTTTTTTTTTTTGGCTGGAGCTATATCGTGGATGGAAGGTGGTGTGCTGCCTTGGAGTTGAATTGGTGAAGGCTCTGCCTCTCTGGAAGAGCCTTGCTTTCCTCCTGAAGTTTCGTCTTGGTGAGGATGCTGTGTATGTTTTACCCCTATGAGAATCAAAAGGAGAAACGCCCTCTCTGTCAGCACAGACCCAGTGCCAGCCATGCTGCTGATACTGAGAGCGTCTTGCATGTGGAATTGGCGCAGTTTTTAGGAGGTAGCTCCAGAAAGGGGCTCAGAGCAGCAGCCTCCCCTGCCCTGTGGCGTGGGGCGAGGGCTGTGCGTGCCGGCTGAGCAGCAGTGAGCCGGGCGGCGGCAGGGCAAGGAGGTATGGCTGTGGGAGATGCCCGCGCTGCTGGGGCGAGAAACAGCACTCATTACCTGCCCCGTGCTGCTTCTCAGATTTCCCTGACTCGGTGGAAGAATGAAATCACTCTGACCTTCAGCAAGCTCAGGGGCTGGGAGGAGTGCAAGGTTAGGGATGCTCGGGGTCTTGCTGCCAGTGGGTGGGACGGTTGAGGGTGGTGGCATGGGGAAGGTACAGGAATCTGGGGAGTTCTTCTGATGCCCGAGGGTCTGGGTGGGATGAGCTGCCGACCCCATGGGCTGCCTGAACAGCAAGGTGACCGAGCCCCTGCACCAGCCCCAGCGAGGGCTGCCACTGTCGCCTCTCGTGCAGCTGAGTCCCACCCAATGTCACAAGCACCAAAAGCACGGTCCGGGTCCCGCAGGCTGTGCAAGGCTCCTTGCTGCCACAGGGATGAAACCCAGCATTGGGGAGGGAGTTGCTTCGAGCCACTTAACACTTGGTGCACAAACTGAGGCACAGGAAGTTCCGTCTGAACATGAGGAAGAACTTCTTCCCTCTGAGGGTGACGGAGCACTGGAACAGGCTGCCCAGGGAGGTTGTGGAGTCTCC
>Ga0065711_1034996_pt1 | contig 22953 bp, 17 predicted proteins | sample Hoacrofraction12_FD_59098 | JGI IMG/M metagenome (GOLD analysis project Ga0065711, IMG submission 59098) | Hoatzin crop microbial communities from Cojedes, Venezuela - Epithelial fraction 12 v2 (version 2) | ecosystem: Host-associated > Birds > Digestive system > Esophagus > Crop | place... | reverse complement strand
CTCTGAGGGTGACGGAGCACTGGACCAGGCTGCCCAGGGAGGTTGTGGAGTCTCCTTCTCTGGAGATATTCAAGACCTGCCTGGACAAGGTCCTGTGCAGCCTGCTGTAGGTGACCCTGCTTCGACAGGAGGGTTGGACTAGATGACCCACAGAGGTCCCTTCCAACCCCCACCATTCTGTGATTCTGTAATGGCTTCTGTGGTCAGATCCACCCCTTGATCACGAGCCCATCTATACATTGCATCTCTTCCTAGGTGTCCTGATGTGTCATGAGCTATGAATAGCTCACCCTTAGGTTCCCAGTCCAGGTCCGCCTTAGCCATTTCAGCTCTGGCAGCCTGTTTCCCTGTTCTTTGGTGGCACAGCTCTTGGGCATGTGAGTATCTATGTAACGTACTTTTACAACAAGGTTCTCTACCCGGGCAGCAATGTCTTGCCACAGTGCAGCAGCCCAGATGCGCTTACGTCTGTGCTGCCAGTTGGTTGCTGTAGCCAGCCCCACAGGGCATTTGCCACCATCCGTGAGTCAGTGTAGAGACAGAGCACTGGCCGCTTTTCTCTTTCGGCGATGTCCAGGGCCAGCTGGATGGCTTTCACTTCTGCAGACTGACTTGATTCGCTTTTGCCTGTGACAGTTTCTGTGGCTTGTCTTGCGGGACTCTGCACAGCAGCTTTCCACTTCCAACGTTTTCCCACAATATGACAGCACCCAACAGTAAATAGAGCATATTGTTTTTCATTTTCTGGTAATTTATTATGCAGTGGAGTCTCTTTCTTGGGTGTCACCTTCTCACCTTGAGTCACCTTCTTGGGTGATGCTTCGAAATGTCTGCCTTTGGCCAGTCCATGATCTCTTCTTCCTGCTCTCCCTCAGGAGGAGCTTCTATCTCCTTTACTAACTAGGTTGACCTATGCTTCCGTTGTTTCTTCTGGACTGCGGGAGCAGCTGTTGTACTTGGGGGCTGGGTTTCTGATTTAGCCACAGTGTCTGTCTGTGCATCCTCAGATCCAGAGACTCTCTCTGGTAGGTATAGGCCTACCCCAGGCCCCAACACAGTGCTGGAAGTTGTGTCTTTATGGTATACGCAAGGCATCCTTCCTGCAGGTGGTCTGCCAATTCAACAGGATCCCATGTCTGTTCAGCAGTGGAGTCCCAAACCATCAGAGGTGAAAACTGCTCTCGGCACCTGCCCAAATTCTCCCACGCACCTTGCCACCTGGGGATTCATTGCCTCAGGGCACGTTCCTGTGTGGCATTCCCATGTGGTTGTTTAACCTCATGAGAAGCCAAAATCAGTGTCACTGCACACACCAGTATAGCCTTCTGGTTATACTGGCATGTTCAAGAAAGTGAAGGGCCATTGCAGCAAGGGTGGAAACCTCTGTCCCGGAGGAGAAGAAGATGATGCCATTCTTCATTTCCTCCTCAAAGTGGCTCCTGGAGGAAAAAGGTCTAAGTGCTAATGGTCTCCGCAAGATGGTTCCCAGACTAATGGAATGGCAGCAGTGCAGCGGACAAATACCAGATTAGGCTTCAGGCCAATGCTTTTACCATGGCTCTCCCAGGCAAAGCAAAAGAAAGTGATAAGCAACACAGCAAACAGCAAAAGCTGAAAACAGCCATTAACAAGGTCTCAAGTTTGAGCTACAGGAAGAAAGGGAGCATGCAACAGAGCAACAGAGGGGAAAAAAGAAATCAGCATCAAGAGCAAGCAGGTCAACACTGAGACTAGCAACATGAAGTAACAGCCTGCCAAGTAACAGCTAAACAGGTATAACAGCTGTAAATTCAGTCTAGCACACTCTGATCAAATCTGTCCTTATCTTGAGCCTTTTCGAATCTCTGTTCAGGAGCCAGAAAGGACTGTTGTGGGTTGACCCCAGCCATCAACCACATAGCTGCTTGCTCCACCCAGCTCCCCTAGCAGGACAGTGGAGAAAATAGGAAGAACAAAAGCAAGAGAACTCATGGGTTGACATGAAGACAATTTAGTAAGTGAAGGAAAGGGAAAAAAACCCAAGCGATGCAAATGCAGTCACTCACCATCTCACAAAAGCAGACCGATGCCCAGCCAGTCTTCAAGCAATGGCTACCCTGGAACACAAACAATCCCCGGTTTTTTAGGAGCATGACATTGTATGGTATGGAATATCCCTTTGGCCAGTTGGGGTCAGCTGTCCCAGCTGTGTCTCCTCCCAACCTCTGGTTGGTGGAGACCAGTGACAGGTGGTGTTCCTCAAGGGTCGGTACTGGGACCAGCGCTGTTTAACATCTTTGTCGGTGACATGGACAGTGGGATCGAGCGCACCCTCAGCAGGTTTGCTGATGACACCAAGGTGTGTGGTGCGGTCGGCACACTGGAGGGGTGGGATGCCATCCAGAGGGACCTAGACAGGCTTGAGAAGTGGGCCCATGAAAATCTCATGAAGTTCAACACGGCCAAGTGCAAGGTCCTGCACCTGGGTTAGGGTAATCCCAAGCACAAATACAGACTGGGTGGAGAATGGATTGAGAGCACCCTTGAAGAGAAGGACTTGGGAGTGCTGGTTGAGGAGAAGCTCATCTGGCAACATGCACTCATAGCCCAGAAGGCTAACTGTATCCTGGGCTGCATCAAAAGCAGCGTGGCCAGCAGGTTGAGGGAGGTGATTCTGCTCCTCTACTCTGCTCTGGTGAGACCCCACCTGGAGTCCTGCGTCCAGCTCTGGAATCCTCAGCACAGGAGAGCCATGGACCTGTTGGAGTGGGTCCAAGGAGGGCCAAAAAAATGATCAGGGGGATGGAACACCTCTCCTGTGAGGAAAGGCTGAGAGAGTTGGGGCTGTTCAGCCTGGAGAAGAGAAGGCTCTGAGGAGACCTCATAGCAGCCTTCCAGTAACTGAAGTGGACCTACAGGAAAGCTGGAGAGGGACTTTTTACAAGGGCGTGTAATGACAGGACAAGTGGTAATGGCTTTAAACTAAAAGAGGGTAGATTTGGATTAGATATAAGAAAGAAATTCTTTACAATGAGGGTGGTGAGGCACTGGAACATGTTGCCCAGAGAAGTTATGGCTGCCCCCTCCCTGGCAGTGTTCAAGTCCAGGTTGGATGCGATTTTGAGCAACCTGGTCTAGTGGAAGGTGTGGGCAGGGAGGTTGAAACTAGACAAAATTTAAAGTTCCTCCCAACCCAAATCATTCTATGATTCTATTCTTTTGCCCACTCCCAGCCTACTCTCTGGGGGCAGCAGCAGGGAGCAGAGTGAGAAACAGAGGCAGCCTTGATGCTGTGTAAGCAGTGCTTGGCAATAGCCAAAATATTGGTGTGTTACCAAGGCTGTTTTAGTCACATACCTAAAACACAACACCGTAGGCATTACTGTGAGGAAGGTTAAGGTCCATGCCAGCCGGACCCAGTAGAAAAGGGAAGATGAAGATTGCGGTTCATTTTCTAAGTTTTCACTAACTAATTCCTTTGCTTTCAAGATTACAGAAAAATTTCTAAATGCTCTACCTCACATTGTGAAGTTATTTTACACAGCGAAATCAATTATTTTACATGCGAGTTACTCAGATTTTTCTAAAGCACTGCTGGTAGCATCCAACATAGTACTACATATTCAGTATCCTGCAGGTTAAAAACACTATTTAAAGAATAAACAAATTATTACTTATCCCTTACTCACGTGTTACTATTACCTTTTTTGCACAGACTATGAAAAGTCCAGACAGTTGGAGAGATCACTGCAGATTGGTGCATTAGGGCCAGCTTCACAAAGTGTCTATAGGATGATGCCAAGTACTGAAATGCCTAAATTTTGGGCATGTGGCTTCCAGAGTGGAATTTGCAGCCCCCAGCTAGAGCTCTAGCTTCTTCACGTGGTAGGTGAGCAGCCATAGGTACATGTATCCAACCAGGATCTGCAGGAACCAGAGCTGGACCTGGAGAGCTCTTAAAGCAGAAAGCAATAAATGCTGGAGAAGTGATGTCTGAAATTAGGCCTATGCCTCACACCTCCCTCTTCTGCTTTCTCTGAAATCTCCACAGTTGAATACACAACCCTTCTTAGACTTTAAGCACCTCCTGGATCTTTCAGAAGATTGGAAATCTGCACTTCCCAGTGAAACTGCACTCTAATTTTAACCTTACAAAGCTGAAAGATAGCACTTTGAAACAGTGACAGTTTTATATGCAGAAATCTGCCACTGATGTGAGATCACCTGAAATTTATGTCAACCAAAATTAAAAGGAAATCTGTTTCCAAGTGGGTGTTTGAGCTGAAGGAAAAAGATTTACGTAGAGGCTAACTCTGTTTTTGTTTTTGTTGGGTTTTTTGTCTTAGAAGCTTCTCTGATGTTTTAGAGTGTTAGGGTAAGCCCTGAGAGAGTGCCTAGTGGGCACAGCAGTAGAAACAGAGATATGTGATATTTATTGTCCTTCCCTGAAATATAATATATGGGTATCAACTCCATCAAAACAGTGAAGGCCTATAGACAAGAAAGAAATAAAATAGGCTGCTGAAAGAGGTGCAGTGTTCTTGAGAAACTATTCAGTGCACAGGCAATTGCTGTGGCACGGATTTCTTTGCACTGTTAAGTATCAGTCTCTCCTTTTTTTTTCTTAAAGATCCTGGAGAGATTCATACACATTTCTTTGTCTTCCTTTTTGTACGTGTCAAATGACATATCAGTAACTCCTCACTGATAAGAAAAAGAAGAGGAAAGAGAGAATTTAAAAAAACTAGCTAGAGGCCACATCAGAGTTTCTGAGGCCCTGGCCTGTTGAGGGGATTTGTCATTATCCTGGTGCCTACAGATACAGAGAGCTTGAAGTCCGGCTCTCTAGATTCTCAGGCAACATGGCAGAATTCACCTTAGTATGCCTGTTGTAGTGTGTTTGCTTCAGGAGCTAGGGCAGTTGTGAGGCTCATCTGGTATTCAGCAAGTCTGCATTCGGTTCCCTGCACACTTGGAGATGTCTTACCCTCAGCATTTTGGTGGTCCAGGTCTGTCTTTAGAAGAGGGAGAGCCTTGCTAGATACAAGTTAGTGTGAATTGCTCAGAGGTCACATAACAGCTGTTAATGATTGATCATGCTGAATCTTTCTTGATTAATTATTTTTTCTATTAGGGCTAGAGTTTCCTGTACGGCCAGTTTAGGCTATTTTGTTTGGAGTTGTTCTTAATTACCTTCTGCAGTTGCATTGGAGTAGTTTGTGGCTCATGGGCATCCACAGATCCTAGGCTGAATGTGAGTGACTTGGGGCCAGGGACACAGCACTGCTTACCTTCCTGACTAAGCCAGTTTCTCAGGCAAGGAATATAGAAGGCAAAGCTGGTGTCAGAAAGCAACCCCTGCCCATGTGTCTTCTGCATGTTGGCACGATACTGTTCAGACCATCCACAAGGTCTGTATGGTTGTAACTTGCAGGCTATGCCTATGCTTTTGCTGTCCACTTCTCCAGTGCTTTTCTGTGTCCTGAGGCAGAGCTTTAGTTCTGTGTGATACATATTTAATAAAAGGTAGCGTGGTACCAGAGGCAAAGTGTAGAGTGGCCAGCCTGCCTAGTGTTAGAGCTTAAAAAATAAAAATTCCACAACTCAGTGAAAATAAAATAATCCGGTAATTTTATCTTCCCCAGAGCAGTTAGAATTGATATCAGTAACATCTTAGTGCTGCTGTTTACCCTGTAGTGGAGAGAGTACATTCCTGTTGAGCACCGCAGTTTTTATTTGGGCCCTTTCCTCTCTGCTTTCTAAACTTCATGAATAGCTGTTTCATGGTGAAGAAGCAGGTGTTTTCTTGTAAACCATCACAGAAAGAAGATAGCTGTCAAGATTTGGTACATGTCTGGAGATAATTTACTCTGTTTTCGTACACTCTGTTTCCTAAGTACAATGATGTAGGGTGTTTATGTATTTTAAAACATTTAATGGCGACCAGTATAAAATTAGAATTGTCAGCTTTACAGGAGATAGAAAACACAGCAAATTTTTTTCTTCTAGATTTTTATATTTATTACATTGATGTTCTGCTGAACTGATGAATAATCAGTAAGTGTGGCAGAAGGTATTAACAATTTTATCTGGATTCCTAATTCTCCTTTGCATGGAATAGAAACTTCCTATTGTGCCATACTTTCTTGGGGAGAAGGGGGTTATTCTCGAAGGCATCATGACTACTTTGGTTAAAGTCTTTTATAAAGGATCTGTTCTATTAAAATGTACTGAGGAAAGGATAAGAAAGCTTACTAGATGACAGAAATACTTTGAGGGCACATAGTATTGCACAGGATGTGGAGGCAGAATGAAATAAGAAATTTAGTGCACCACTGTTTCACTAGTAATCATGATAATATGATTATGTTCTAAGACTTACTTTGAAGATATAGCAAAGTTATAATCCATTTATAAGTAAAAATGCTGTTAATACATTGCAGTGCCATTACAATTAGCATGGCTTTGTTCTTTCTTTAGATTCATATTTCTGTTCTTCTCTGAAGGAACTACAGAAAATAAAGGAAAGACGATTCTGCCAGTGTCCAGTTCCTAAAACAAACAAATGGAAGGGGGAAATTTGTATTTCATTTAGTGCTTTGAGATGTCACTTAGTATTGATATGAGTAAAATGTTCTAAAAGGAAAAACAACCGACATGTGTTTGTCATGCCCGTTGTAAAGATACAGCTACCTTAAAACATGTCCGAGTTAAAACATGTGCATGCAGAGCTTCTGCGCAGCACAATCAATTTATGTCTCCTAGCCATGATTTCATGTAGAAGGGTGACAACCACAGTTAACTCCCTGATATTTCAGTCCCTCCCTTTCTCAAACTCCTGTCATGGTCTGATTTGATAAAATTCTTCTACAAACAACTTGTAAAAAATTATAATGAACTGGAAGGTGCCCAGAATGGGGAGGTGGCACCTGTTACTATCCACAGTACTTACTGATTCTGACACTGACTACCCCTGAATATTCCCCTGCCCCAGGTGGGCACTGCACCAGATTGAGGTCTTCAGTGCTTGGATGGGGGAAGCCCTTCTGCGCTTGGATTCCCTGTCTTGGAGGGGAGGGGTATCGGTTCTTAGGTGGTTGATGTCTGTGTACCTCGTCACGGTTGCTGAATGAAATGGCAAACATCACATCAGCCTGAGTTTGTCATGTATTGTCCAAGCAATAGAGCTGCAGCTGACATCTGCTTCCTTTTATTAAAGTGTTTGTTTTCGGAAGCCTACAAGAGATTACTGAAATAAACATCTGGTCCATAGAAGAGGAGTGACAGGTTGCTTTGTAGAGTCAATTGTATAAGCTCTTTAAAAATCCTGTCCAGAGATCTTATCAGAGAGTTAGCTAACTGAAAACTGTCATGTTTAGACTGTCCTGTGTTGTGCACACAAGATCTTATTTTGTGTGTTTATATAATATTAAAAAAGACTCACACGTGCACACGCACTCATTCTCCTAGGAGAGCTGTGCTGAGTAAGAGCTCTCCATTGTAATCCTAATCAGATCAATAAATGAATGTCATCTGTCCTAGAGAACTGAACTGCCCTTTTCAGGAAGGATGCTAACAGCTCATTCCCTGTGGCATACAGTATTAACTCAGTCAGTAGCAGAATGCTGATTCAATGCATTTAATTTATGAGTTCCCCATTATTACTTGTAAGAGCAATTACCTTGCCCCTTTTATAAAAAATGAAGATATTATAAACATATATTAAAAAAATTGTTGCCAAAGAGAAACAAATTCAAACAGCATGCTATAGACTTACCTTTAAGTGCTGTCCAATAATTAGTGCATTTAAAAAAATCTGTATAAAAAGCAGTACAAGCTGTATTTGGGCAGGTTATTTGTTTTTCTGCTTCTTGGTGTGGTAATCAATAAGGATTTGTCTAAGATGTGTAACGAGCTTGCTCTTTCTCTGGTTGCAATCTAAAAGCAAACGGCGACAAAGCCAGCTGGCTCTTTTAGAGAAACTCACTGGGAAGATTTTTATTCACTGTTACTGTCTTTGAAAGTCCGTTAGATATAGCGTTCTCCTGATCTCAGTTGCACTAATGGATAGACAGTGTCTGTATAATTGCTAATTGTAAATGCAATCTACTTTGTGTTAATGTTTTACTTTGACCCAATGCCGTCATGCTTGTGTTATGTTCCTTGAAGCACAAATAATTATTTATGCCGATGTGCAGTGCTGCCAATTTTAACTTTGATGTGCAGTGAATAGTTTCTCCCAGCAGTGACAGTGTTTATTTAAACAAGCCTCAGTGTACCTGCTTAACAGAATGCTGAGCCAAATTAATTACAGCAGTGTCTGTAATCACATCACTACAGTGATCTGGTTTCCCAGCACCAGGAATGCAACACACTGAAGACCTCCACATCACAGCTGGGATACAGCTACTGCTGTAGCCAAGTTGAGCTTTGTGAACTTGGCAGTTGCTGTTGAGAGAAGGAGAAGCTACCGTGAAAGTGGAATTTCTAAGGAGGAGAGAATTCCCAAGGACCTACAGTTTTCCTAGTGGAGTAATTGGCAGAAAACCCACACGAATGCCAGAAGGACAGAAGGCATTTGTGTCATAATGAGGAGTTAAATCCAGATTTCTTGAATGCTTGTCCAGTATCTCAAAGACTAAGTTGCTCTTAATTCACTGTAGAATTTGGGCAGTGGATGGCTTTTGGGATTTCTGCGTAATCTAGACTTTAAGAGGGTTTTCCTGCCTTTGATTAATTTGATTTTAAAGAGGTGCAGAGCAACCACAGCACCTTTTGATTTCAGGATAAACTGCAAGGACTCAGGTTTTGAAAACAAAGCTGTCAAAGTGTGAGGCTTGGTTTTGGGTTTTTTTTGCCTTTTACCAGCACACTAAGTGGATAATATCACTTGACTTTGCTGATTATTTTAAAACTTTGTGTAAGATACAACTTAAGATAACACAAGTCGCCTTAATTGTGCTTGGGCACTGTGCACCACAGGTCCACTGAGCTCTGCATCTAGTACCAAATCATCCTGCCACCACAGCGAGCTTCATGGCCTTCCTCGCGTTAGCACCCGGGGTGACTTTGCTCTGGAAGGCCTTTGCAGCCACAGCCTGCCTCTCTATCCTGGTTTAGAGTCACTTAGCAGAACCAGGGAAAGCAAAGAACTTTATGCCATGCAAGGCCAGCAAGATTTTGCTTGTCTCTGTTGGTGAGCTGTTGAAACTTCAGTACAGTTAGCTTTGCTTATTTTCAGCAAAGCATGCTGGTGGTAAAGCAGAGGGGCTGTGTCTTGCTCACACTACTTGACGATCAAGCTGCCATGGGCTTTAAAGGTGAGGAGCCAGGCCTAGAGCCTTCAGATGGCGTTATCCTGCTGAGAAACCTTTTCGGACTTGAAATAGCTTTTTATTTGCCTTATTTGTACTCCTGTCACTTCTCTATCCCCTCAAACCATCCGGAGATACATTTTTTTCTCCTAACTGGCATTTGTCGTTCTCTGTAACATTGCATACCCTTGTCTTTGTGATTTGTCACCTGTATTTTTGTGGCTTTTCAACTTTTCCAGAGGGACTGAGCATCTGTGCATCGCTGGTGATTCATGTCCACTGTCTCTCTGTGTCCCCTTAGTTTTAGTAGCCTTAATCAGCTACTAACATTGCCAGAATTTCGTACATTAATAATGTGTAATTAGCAGCTCTGGAAAGCACCAAGGATCATAATTTAAAGCAATACCATCAAAATTGTATTTGTGCGCATAGTTGCCTTTTGAAGTGGGGCAGTGGGTGGTGGTTTGCCATGCTCGTATATCTTGAGGTCAACAGCTGGTTTCTGAAGGTCTCCAGGGCATCAGTGGGAGCCGCTTCCTTGCACAGGAGCAGGGCAGCGCTGCTCAGCTGATCCCAGCAAAGCTGCAAATCCCACAGGCTTGGTAGAGCTGCTTGGCACCTTTGCAAGGGGATTGCAGTAGCTTGCTGCCGGCGGTGAAGCCTGGTGCAGAAAGAGGGAACCTCTGCCCTGCCAAAACCAGTGGCTGGTGGTGTCCTTCCTCTGTGGGAGAGGGAGTGTCCCACGGAGTTTTTCCAAGTGGAACTCGTTGGCTCGCAAGCGTTGGGTGTTTGCCTGTGTATGAAGCTCTCCGCTTCCGCTGAGCTTGGCACCATTTTCCTTCTTCAGTCGTTGCATCTACAGCTGGTAGCAGTGGGATGTTCTGTATGTGAGACAAGGATTTTTGTGTCCCCACCCATTGATTTAGTGTCTTTACATGCGGCCCAAATCTGCACAGACTTTCTCTCCTTATAAGGGTAGGGTCAAAGGCGGGATGTTTTTGGAACACGTTGTCTCGCCTGTATCGCAGGGAAAGCCATGGATGCCCACTTTGAACTCCTACCACATGCCAAAGCAAAACCAAGGAGTCCTTGAGATTACATTCCTTGAGATCATGTTTCTCAAAAATCCCTTAAGAAACTGCCATACTAAAGCAATTTCTTTCAACTTTTATAGGACTGTTATGAATTTTTGTGTCTTTTTTTTCACATTTGAATATTTTGGGATCATGTCGTTACAGAGATTAGTAGAAAAATTCTCCTATTTAAATTTTTACTGCTACTTTATCTGAAACCATGATGCCTCTCCCCCCATGCCCCATGGAAGTAAGAAATTATCAATAACATTTTAATATGTTTTGCAATGCAGATATTTCAGAACATCAGGAAGATTGCTTTTGGTGGATAATCTCTTGTGGTTATTAAATATTCTGCCCCTTTTAAAATGCATTAATCCGCTGGATTTTGTGCGCTTTAAAACACACACTTACTCAGTTAGCTCATAACTTTCGTGACTTTTTCAGTAAGTGAATAAGGTTTTGATAATATGTTAAAATATGGAAAAAACATACTAAATCAGGCCTCAGTACTTCTGGAAGTGAAAACTGGTAACTAGCACTTGCAGAAAGCTATTTACGATTAAGTCTTAAATTACTTTACAGAAGTTGAGGTAAAGCGATGTTCACAGATATTGGTGGATTAGCTGAGTCACAAAGTCATTGTGAGAGCCAGGAATGCAGCCGTATTTCTTACGACACTATTTTCAGGCTATGAATCCTTCCCTACTCTGTTTTTATTTCCAATTTATTAACAAAGAGTGAAAAAAACATGGTCTTGGGGCAGTGATGGGTTTAGAGCTAATTGAAGTACTAGGACTAAGACACTTCAGGAGAACCCCAGAACTTGAAAACGGTGATGAAAGATGATGTCTCACCCGAACAAACAGAGTGCCTTCTCTGGGACAAACTGTTGAGACAAACAGGGGTCTGGGCGTTCCTGAAAACTGCCAGTGTGCTTAGGAGGAAAGGGTGCTGCTGGTGGAGAGCAAGAACAACGTCTGTCTCGAGCTGTGCTGGGGCAGAAATGCTCACAGTAGCTGCCTGCCCGCGGGTTGGCTGCTTTTAGTTTGCAGGGTTGTAATGAGCAGCTCAAGGCCATTTAAACCTACCCTGATATTAAAGGGGTGCCCTTGTCTCACTGTGAGTTGTACTCATCCACTGCTCCCCTACCTTCGACTCCAGAGAGGGTGTGACTCATGTGTAGATAAACCCAGTGGAGAAAGTTAAGGTTATTTCTCCGTTAGATCAGGCACCCTCTTCGCATGTGGTTGCTTCCCTAGCTCCTGTCCCTCACGGCTTCTCATCTGCTTTAGCAGAGTCAGGCTGGACCTTTTTCAGGTTTAAGAGCATCTGTGAAGTTTTTCGAGTCAAGGGCTTAAACAAACATGTTTCTGCAGAGTTTCAGTATTGCTTATTACTCCTCTAGGTATTCAGTGATTACGTTGTCCTCTTTTTATCCGTGGCGTTGTTGGGATTGCTTTCAGTAGTGTTTCAGCTTATGGCATGGTCTGCTTGTGAGATCTGTCTATTTTATTTGGATTTCCTGTCTGGCTATTAATTGTGACTTTACATTAAATCAGAAATTGGCATCAGTTCATCACATTTAATGATTTTTTGATTCATGTAGATGTGTCTGTTTCCTCTGTTTAATTATATGTTTGACTTCAAGGTTAGGTAGAGCAGACCATACCTAAAATGAACAGTGAGGGAACTTAAAACTGGGTCTAATATCTTCATATGTTAGCATTTTAAAAAGTAATGGTGATAGTTCTGTCCCCATAATGATAAGCAACATTTGTCTGCAAAGTCTGTTTTCCAGTCTGTGATGCTGATCATTGTGGGAGGTTCTACCTTCCTTTGTTCCAGAAGTGCTTTATTTCTTGAAGTGTTTCGTTCCGCTGGCAGTGAAACCAAATAAACTTGACTCTGCCATAGAGTGAAGTGAGTAGATGGTATTCATTGGAAATTATGTATCGCACATAGAGAAAAACATGGAACTGTAGATAGAAAAAATGCGTGTTCTCTCTCTTGTACTTGGCACTGGTGAGGCCGCACCTCGAGTAATGTGTTCAGTTTTGGGCCCCTCACTACAAGAAGGATGTGGAGTTGCTGGAGCGTGTCCAGAGAAGGGCAACGAAGCTGGTGAAGGGCCAAAAGCACAAGTTCTATGAGGAGTGGCTGAAGGAATTGGGATTGTTTAGCCTGGAGAAGAGGAGGTTGAGGGGAGACCTCATCACACTCTACAACTACCTGAAAGGAGGTTGTAACAAGGTCGGTGTTGGTCTCTTCTTCCAAGGAACAAGTGACAGGACGAGAGGAAATGACCTCAAGTTGCGTCAGGGGAGGTTTAGATCAGGTATTAGGAAAAATTTTTTCACTGAAAGGGTTGTTAAGTGTTGGCACAGGCTGCCCAGGGAAGAGGTGGAGTCACCATCCCTTGAGGAGGTATTTAAAAGACATGGCACTTAGGGACATGGTTTAGTGGTGGACTTGGCAGTGTTAGGTTAACAGCACAGCAATATGCCGTCTTTTAAGAAGGCGACAGCAAAAAGCCATCTTAAGAAAGTCTGAGGCCTGATGACCATCATACACTCCTGCTGACCTCTCTGTGTGTTTCAGGGCAGATGCTTTCAGTCCCCAGTGAGTTAGGCTGTGAAACTGCCTCTGTGCAGCTGTGTTTTTTTCTGGGCTGAGGTTGTCTGAATCATTATGCAACTGCAAAGTATCACTTTGTGAGGATAGTTGTGTGCACATTGGTATAGCAGTACATGATTATGGAAATGCTAGTAAAGCATCTTTGTGTAGTGCACCAGAAAGTTTTAAAGAGGAATTCTGCACATCTGCAGAATTGGTTATGGATCTCTTGGGAGGTATATTATCCCTGCAATGGTGACTATGTATTTTCTGTCTGAACAGTCTTTTATTTTAGGTTGGTGAAGAGAAAAAAAGAGAACAAAGAGAAGTAAATCTTCATCTACAAGCACACGCTTTATTTATAAAGTTATTTCACAAAATACCAACCATCCTTCTGTAAGGATATAATTTGGTATATTTTACAATTGGGTCTGGCAGGTGGGATGAAGGGCTATTCAGGGACTCACACTGCATTGCAAAGACTTGGAGAATTATTGGGAAGCAGAATGCTTGCCCAGACTAATTTTTGCTTCCTGGGTGGGATCTGAGAAGCCAAAATGTAAGCACAAGTGGATATTGGCTAGGCACAAGTAGACTCTGGTTGGAAGATAAAAGAAAGTTCCTAATGTTTGCATATACCATGACAGCCTTCCAAGAGTAGCCAGGTCAGAGAAAGATTTCTGCTTTTCAGTTAGGGCTTCTTCTGTTTATCTTACATGGTCCTCTGTGATTGTGGGGTGGTTTGTGAGGTTACAGGTTCAAGAGAAGGCAGGAGTGGAAGGAGACAAGTGATCAAAGCAGCTGCTGCTGGGGAAAAATTGAGGTCTAGTTTCAGGGAAAGCACCTGAAACTGGCGGCCACAACAAAATGTAATAATGAGAGATGAGCTATCAGAAAGTAATGAGATTAGAGGTCAGGAGCCAAAGAAGTGCTAACTTTGGGCGTCAGGTGCATTGGGAATGACTTTTACACAGATGGGAAGCATGTGGGGGCACAGAGACTGCCTGTTACTATTCTGTATTGAAAGCACGTATGTGCACAGTCAGTATTTTGGGAAATACACATATATATAACGTGTATATTTTGGGAAAAGGGATTTCTCTTGTTGAATGCTTTTGAGTGAAGTGTAACTACTAATCTTAGCTATTTAGAGATAATTGCTATGTAGTGATGAACACATACCTGAAATTTCCTGACATTTACAGAGTATTTTACATGTCAGAAGTGGTTAAGTAAGGATTAATATTTCCATTTCGCAGTTAGGTGGTGGAGGAAAAGAGTCTGAACTGGGTGTTTTATTGGTTGCTGGTGGTCGTAGACAAAATCTTTGGCAAACTACGAAGAGGACCTGAATCTTCTGGGATTCTTGCCATATGCAAATCCATTCACTAAACTGCTCTATTTTTCTCTCTTTCCCTTGAAAACTGAATATTGTCACATCATCTGATGATGGAAGAGTAGCAGGTGTCCAATGCAATAAAAAATCAGTAAAAGCAGTAGTAACACTTTGAGATCAGAACCTGATCTTAAGCAGCTGAAACCTAAAAGGAACTTAATCATGATAATGAAGCTTGGTTTTCATCTTTCTATACTACAAGTTTCTTTGTGGTAAAATTTTATATTTAGCTATGTGATTGTCCAAGGCTAGATACGATTGCTGATTTCCAGGGGTACAATGATGATGAAGTCTCTGTTCCACCACAAAAAAAATGAAAGAGTTCAGCTGCCTTAGGACTTCTTGGAGGTTTCCGTGTTAGGAAGCATTTTGTTTACTAAAATGCAAATTGGAAACCTGGTCAGAAACTTGTTTGCATTGTTAGGCACTTACATACCTTTAAAATACAGCACAGTAGATTTCCTTTTAATGCAAGCCCATGTTTATATTTTCCTGTCAAATAAAGTAGTGAAGGATGTTGTAGTTAGAGAATTTATGTGTTTTTCTTTGCCATCATAGTTGGTAATACCATTGCAGTTTAGAATAGCTTTTAGCTTTGCATAGGAGAATGTGGGTAAGTATCAGTGTTTTCCTGAGCATTATTACATATCACCCTTAAGTCTAATACATGGTGTGTAAAGATCAATCAGGAAAACACGAATGCAAATGTTGACTCATCTGGTTTTTTTCTTTTTCTCTAGGATTATGATGGTTTTTTTGAATCAAAGGAGAGCAACACTGTCTTCTCCTTTCTTGGACTGAAACCTACTTTGGCATCAAAGGTCAGTGTAGTATTGCAGAGTTTTCATGGAATTCTTGAAATACGGAGGTTGAATTTTCTTTGAACTGAAAGAACTCTGTGTGTTTGGATGTACCACTGCCCTGATCCATACCTTGTCCATATCAACTTCATGCTGATAAGGTAATTGAAACAGTTGCCTTGAAAAGCAAAGCATTTTAAATGAAACTAAGCATATACATGGGAGTGAATTTGAGACAGCAGAGAAGTTTAGAGAATACATACTCCTTCTCATTATCTATCTAAATTGAAAGCAACTGACTTAATTATAACAGGAGACAGAACTAGGATCTTAATAGCTGGAATATCTGCAACTTACGCCACCAAAACATCATCTTACTGGGCCAGCCTGGCATAATGGCTTAGCCAGGACAGCATTTATTCATTAGGCATTTTTTTTTTTCTTAATGCTAAAGTGCTGGAGCAGTCAGAAGCTATATCAACTTTTTGGAGAAGAGTTCAGTTTTAGCAAATATATATATATAAAGGTCAGAACACAAAGCCAGATAGCATCTTTCTGTTGAGGGAAGTATAACAGAGGAGATTTTATTGCCATATGGAAGCCTGGACACTTGTTCAAAGAGACTGTATGGTTCACCTTTGGGCAGTAGATCACACATAGAAGAGGATTTTTCTTCCGTTGACTACTGTAGATATAGCTGTGTTTGGTAGTAGTACTATTTCGTGCCTGGACACTAGTCCTTGGGTATCTATGGAGTTCCTTTTCTGCCAGGAATGCATTTTATTTCTGGACCCTATGAGGGACAGGAGTGGGAGGGAACCTCAGCAGGGAACTGCAAAGGCAGGTTATTTTGGCAGCCTGCCTTGCTTCACAGCTTGAAGAGCTAGTTCTAGGAAAAAGAGGATGTCCTACTGCAGTCAGAAACAGCAGCTTCTGTGGAGCTCTGTTCCTGGGAACTAACCCGTTGTAGGCCTGGAGGAGTGTCTCTGCAACCTTGGCCAGATCACTGCTTCGTCTGGCAGTACTTCAGAGTGATGCATCCTCAGCTGCTGTGTGGAGCAGGTTTAGGGGCACCTTACATGTGAAGGTCGCAGGCACAGGAGATGAAAAGGTATTCATAGCACTAATAATCTTTTGGTTTGTCTTTTCTTTTAAATAGGAGTCAGAACCTTAGAAAGCCTATCTGAAGTATCGACAAGCACATCTCCTGGATGGATGACCCTGTTCTTCAGCACACAACAACTTCCCTAATGGATCACTGTGACAGAACAAACACGCATCGTTAGTAGTAGTAGTCTGCTTGCCATGGGAAGGTGCTCTCCAGTGGTGTGGAGCTAATAACACATGTATGAAACAGGATTAAGGCTGGGCTACTCATCTTCCTTTTTAAAAATACTCATTGTTGGTGTTTCCCTTTTGTCTTTGCATTGCTGTTGCAACTGGCACTGGTGTTCTAACAGACAAGTATGTTTGAGAATAAGGAGTGGAAGTGTAGGGCTTGTATCGTTTGTGGATATACTTATGTACCAGATTCCCAAAGCTGGAGCTCTGTAGTAGAACTGTCTTAAAATGAAATTTTGCCAAAACCTGGAGTTTACCTTGAATAACACACAGCTCCACCATTAGCCACATGAGAGTCGGGGATACTTTGAGAGCCAGACTCAGCCCCATAGATGGTTAAACACTCTGCTGTGGTCCGTCTGACTCAGCTAGCTGTTGTACTGGTTATATCTCCAGCTGTGGAAACGTGGAGGTGCCTCAAAGGCAGTGAGAAAGCTGAGCATGTGCTTTGCTGGATGAGGCCACAATGGTTAGCTCAGCTGAGGAATAGGAGCCAAGTAAAGGAAATGGAGATTGTTCTGGTGGGACTGCATTGATGCGCATAGCAGAACTGAGGCCCGTGACTTGCCAATAACCATTACAAAATGCATTCTAGACAGAAGTCAAACTGCATTATGCATTTTGAATCAGGTCTGGCTATGAAAATAACAGCTATGCTGTAATGTAGTGTTTACTCATTTTACTGATTTCGTAAAGACAGGGTAGTGCCATTCCAATAAATGTCCTTATGTCTTTGGGTAAATGAAAGACAAGCATTATGTGGGAAATCTTCAATCACAGCATTACTTGGACTGTGTGGCTTGAAGGAAGCCAAACTTGTTGAAACTGTCAGAAAGCAACCCTGTCTGTGCAACAAATCACATCTGATAAACTCAGTAACCATGACATCCGAAGCATGTTAGTCGGAAGGGACAACTGGAGGTTGTCTGGTCCAGCACTGTCAAAATCGGGCTCAGGTGAGATATGGATTTATCTAGCAGAGTGTTAAAAATATCCAAAGATGAAGAGCTCATAACCCTCTAGGTAACCTGTCCCAGTGCTGCAGTACTCTCCTAGTGAAAACTTTCTTTCTAATGTCCAGCCTCAACTCCCAAGCTATGATTTGTGGCTGTTGCCTTTGCTTGTTTTCAGGCACTCACAGCAAGAGATTGTCACCATCCTTTGTGTAACTGCCCTCAAGATAGTTGTAGGCTACCATTAGAACACCTCTTAGACATCTCCTTTCCAGACTAAACAAATCTGTGTTCCTCAGCCTCTCTTCACAGGCTGTGTGCTGTAGGCCCCTGGCTGCTTTGCTTTGGTGGAGGGCTACTCTTTCCAGTTTGTTCACATCCCTCTTGAACTGAGAGAAGGTCCCAAAATGGTATTTCCATGTGGCCTCACTGGTGCTGAGTAGAGGGTGATAAGAACTTTCCTCAGCCTGCAGGCCACTTCTGAAGTAGCGCCCTGCGTGCTTTGCCCTATTTGCAGTGAGTACATTGCTGGCGTGTGATCAACCTGGCATTCACTAAAATCCCAAGGTCCCTTCAGCAGGAGTATGACTCTGTTGGCTGCTTCCCAGCCTGTATTGATGTCTTGCTGCCCCCAAGGGCAGGACTTTCTACTTGTCCTTGTCAAACTTCATGAGGTTTCTGTAGGCCTGGTCCTCAAGGTTATTGAGATGCCAGCTGTTACCAACCACTGAAGCAGGTTCAGGTGTCATTCACAGATTTGCTGAGGGTGCATGCTGGGTCATCATCCAAGTCTCTGCTGAAGATGCTGAACAGTAGGAGAACTGTAGTCTCTCAGATTTTGGACAGTTGCTTACTCATGACGACAGAGGTATGATGTGAATGATGTTCATGACTACCAGCTGCTGGAGTAAAGAGCAGGTTACCTTTCTGTTCATGTAGTCTCAGCTGCAAACTGCGTACATCTAGCACAAAGGTAGGAAAGCTTTAAAAAAGGAGATGTTAAAGGAGTTCGTCCATAAATCAGTTTCTCTTTGGATCCTCTGGTGCCTCCTCAGTTCAGATGGAGCAGGAGCATACAGATTTCAAGTCCATGGTTGTATATACTAGTCAAAATCTTAGCTACAGCACCTTCTCTAGAGGAATCCTGAGTGGGAGTTGAGAACATGCATATACATGTATGTATATACATATATGTATGTGCATTTTTAAGAATTATGTTGTCTGTGGTAAGTTACTATGGCATTGTTGTAACCAATCCCATATTTTCATGAGACTTGAACCTCACTATAGGAAGGAAATGTGAGGAGGTAGAGCTGTACATTGTTAACTTTGCCAAGTTCTATATGAATATTTAAAAAAAAAGTTAAAGAAAAATATTTAGCTTTGCAGATGAATACAGGTATAAATTTACATAATTACTTATGCAGTTGATTACAGAGAAGCCATCCTGGATTTATCATGTACTTGATATGTTGTAAACTTTGAGAACTGCCTGAAGTCCCAGTTTCAAAAAAACTTACCTAAGTGTCGAAGAATATCCACGTGAGTAATCCTGGGTGAAATCCCAGGCTTACCGATGTGAGAGGCAAAACCACACTGATTTCCCCAGGGGTGAAATTAGTGTCACAAAACTCCTCTTGAATTTTGATAATTGTAGACCAGAAGCCTCCTGTTCAGTGGAGAGCTAGTCCTGTTACAGCTGTTAGGTAAACCTGGCTGGTTTCAGAGCACGCACGTGGGCGTGAGCAGTTGTGTGGAGGACAACGCTAGCTCCAAAGAGATCTTGCTTGCTTGCCTGGATTGGCAGTGTAAGTCCCTTACAATATTTGCTTTTGAATTACAAGTGGCTAGCTTTTTTAAAAAAAAAAGTATATATGTTGCTTGAATGTGAATTTGGTCTGTTGTGCGACAGCCTTATTTTTGTAATTAAAGCAAGCAGAGTTCTAGTTTGTTACACAAGGTGATCTGGGATTTTTTTAGTAATTACAGTTTTGTAACAATGGAATGTAGCTATCAGGTAACTAGAGAGGTCTGTGGAAACTAGAGCTATTTATTGAAAGAAATAGCAAATTCTTAATTCCGTTTGAAGTACTTGCATGGACAGCTATGCTTGAGTACCAAATGATCCCAGTTTTTAGCTAATACTTGTAACTATGCCACTTTTTAAAAGGGAAAGCAGTGTGAATTAACCTGTAGATCTTTGTACCTAGCGAAAGTTGCTGTGCGGGCTGAAGTGCACGCACACATTCACTGTATCAGTGGCTGTGATAGAGGGGTTTTTGTTTGTGCCACACACTACTGGATAGTGCCTTGCCAGAAAGAGGACTATTTCTGTGAGGTCTTCTTAGGTGTGCTTAAACTTTGAGCTGAGAAAGGAGTAGTTTCTAGATTGCTATTTTTTTAATCATGCAGTAAATTGATCTTGAGGCCTGAGTCAAAAGACACACGCTTTGCAAGACTGAAGCAGTTTTTGATGAGTCTTCTGAACTCTTGATTTTTGTTAGTGTGGCTTTCTCTTTTTTTTTTTTTTCTTTTTCCTTTCTGTTGACTGTGTAGAATCAGACCTTCCAAGGGAAGTGGACCTGGAGTAAAGCTCTTAAACCCGTGTTTACACTTTAAAGTTACCCTCTGGTTCAAGCGTTGGGCAGCCCAAGTGCTATCACTGAAATGAAGAGGAGCTGCCAAGCTCTCAGTGGATTCCTTGGTTGTCCCTCCCTGCCCTCTCCCCCCATGAGTACATTTATTTAAGGAGTCCAGTTCTGGCAATACTGTGATTCAGAAGTCAGACCCCGAGATTTTAGGCAGTGCCTTGTGGCACTTCACAGGAGTGCAAGAGTGGGGTCATCGCCAGGAGAGTGCCACATCCCATTAGTTGTCGGTGGCTTGTCCCCTGGTTTCATGAGATGTTGGTGCGAGGGGCGGGAGGAGGAGGGAGCCCGGCATGTTCGCCCTGTGCCGAGGGCGGGAGGGGAAGGCACGGTGCGGGACGGCCCATGGCTTGTCGACGACTCCCGGAGCGGGGGCTCTCACAGGGGCCCTTGGCCGGCAGCGCTGCGTGGGGAACCACACAGCGCCGCTCTCCACGGGACTCCAGCTGCAGCGTGGCCTGTCCTCCCTCTTGCTCCCTAAGGAATTTGGGAGGGGAAATGGAGAACAGCTCCTGGAGAGCAGTCCTTCAGCCAGGGCAGATCCGGCTTACTCCCTGCTTCCTATTCTTTACCTGTTCCTAATGTGCTTCATCCTGTCCTGCGTAGACCTACCTGCGTGCAAAGCTTCCACGCCCGACCATTTGTGACACCCCTGTGTGGTCGCGAACGCAGAGCTGGTGTTCGCCTTCACGGCGTCGCTGAAGTCACTGTAGCTCAGTGTGGGAGGGAGCACGTTGCATCCTAGGCCGTGTACACATGGAGTTTTAAATTATGTATTAAAACTGTGTTCGTCTAATAAAAAATGTCATTCCAGAAAGGCATTTGGACTGTGTGGTGTGTGCCAAAGAAATCAATGAAAAAAGTCCGAGTCTTTATTCTTACTGCAGCTCCCTCTGGTGACAGCCTGGTCCTTCGGCTGGGGCGGCCTGGGCAGGTGGAAGCAGCGCGGTGCTCTTCGCCTGGGATGGGTGAGCCTGACTCTGTCAGACGCTGAGCGCCTCTGAGCCTGGCTGATTCGGTGGGAGTTGCAGTGGGCAGAGTGCCTGCTGGGTTAGGGTCTAGGTCACAGAACCGTAGAATCATTAAGGTTGGAAAAGACCTCTAAGAGCATCAAGTCCAACCGCCAACCCACCACCACCATGCCTGCTACACCACGTCCCGAAGTGCCACATCTACACGTTGTTTGAACACCTCCAGGGATGGGGACTCCACCACTTCCTTGCCAGGTAAACAGCAGTGAAGGAAAAAAAAAAGGGGTGATCTGTTGTCTTCCATTGTTGAGCTTGGATTTGTTGATGAATGCCGTGGAAATAAAGGCCAGATCCTCTGGGGCAGCCTGGGCAGTGGAGCCAGGAAGTTTTCTTGCACTGAAGTTTCTGCTTCTAGGGCAGAAGTCTTCAGGAGCACTGCTTTTTTGTGTCTGGCAGGAATGTGAGTTCCTGGTTTGCCTACATCCACTTTGCCAACCCGCAGAATGTATTTAAGTATGTTTCACCCAGTGAGTGGCTACCCAGAGGTACAGGTCTGCATCACTGCGGTCTTTCCGTGATTCTCAGTCTCACGTGTAGTTTTTAATACCGTACCGTTCCTGCCTGAGACTTGCCCGCTATCTCCAGTGTGAGCACCGCTGTGAAAACTCTCCGCGTTTGCGGCTGCTGCTGCACCCTGGAGCGAGGTTCTGTGCCACCTGCCTGGAGACAGGGCCAGTAAAAGAGGCGCGGGTGGGGAATGCCGGCCTGAAACGCCTGAAGCGGGATCCTCAGCCGGTGTAGGATCGGCTGCAGCTCTCTGAGGGAAGCGGAGCCGTAGCAGCTCAGCTGTTGTGTCGCGGTGGGTGGGAGCAGCCAGGTTTTGCTGCAGGGGCGGGTAGAAACTTCTCGATTTCCAGAGGGGAAGATGAAGCGATGTTCTGTATCGCTTTGCTCGTGTAGCATCAGCGCCTGCGCTCCGTGCGTGAACCCGCGGCACTGCCGTTCGTCCCGCGCGGCTGCCGGAGAAAGCGGTGAGGGCAGCCGGCAGGCAGAGGTCCCGCGACGCGGGATGCTGTGCCGCTCACTGCCAGCCTCCCGTGCGTCCCCAGCTCCGCGCGTGCTCCCTGTGCCCGCGCAAGCGTCCCTGGGCGAAGGTCATCGCTGAGTCTGCACACATGCATGTGTCTGTCAGTCCGTCTGCATCTCCTTGCACCTACCCCAGAGCAGTCTGTCTGGGCTGTGAGAAGGTTCTCCTGAACTGGCACGTTCACTTCATTTGCTTTTTAGGTGCCAGAAGGACTTTTTTCATTCCATAGACTTGCCAAGCTGTCTCTGATGGTGTCTTCACGCTCGTAACATCCCTCAGGCTGCACGGTGCAGCACAGGCAAACGTGGCTCTGGCTGCAAGTCCTCCACACGTTGATTCCTTTCAAGGTGGCCATTGCACGTAATTCAGTCCCATGATGAATTTAGGAAACGTTAGAAAATTATAGGATGAAGAAACTAGAACCCTAAAGAAAAGGTCATCTGCAGCCTTGAAAAAGGCCATCTCTTGCGTTTCTGTTGTCACAGAGTCTGCTTCATAAAACTACCCAACCCCAGCTAGAAGCACCAAACTGGGTCAGGGCTGATATTTTTTTCCTCTGTGTTTTTTTTGCTCTGCTATGCCAGTTCACAGAATCACAGAATGTTTGGGGTTGGAAGGGACCTCTGTGGGTCATCTAGTCCAACTCCCTTGCTGAAGCAGGGTTGCCTACAGCAGGCTGCACAGGACCTTGTCCAGGCGGGTCTTGAATATCTCCAGAGAAGGAGACTCCACCACCTCCCTGGGCAGCCTGTTCCAGTGCTCCGTCACCCTCAGA
>Ga0065711_1004609_pt1 | contig 22953 bp, 20 predicted proteins | sample Hoacrofraction12_FD_59098 | JGI IMG/M metagenome (GOLD analysis project Ga0065711, IMG submission 59098) | Hoatzin crop microbial communities from Cojedes, Venezuela - Epithelial fraction 12 v2 (version 2) | ecosystem: Host-associated > Birds > Digestive system > Esophagus > Crop | place... | reverse complement strand
TTTCTGCCTCTTTCTTTTTATTCTCCTCCGCACGCCGGCGGGGGGAGGGGCGGCCGCGTGGCGCTTTTGTTGCCGGCGGCAGCCGAAACCAAAACAGTGTTGAAACTGCTACCCTTTAGGAAGAGGAGTTGAAGAACTATGCAGCTGAGTAATATTTTATGCCCACGCTAAATTTTTTTAAGCCTACGTATTTTTAAAAACCCCAAAACTACACTTAGGAGCTATATGGGATAAACAAAGTAGACACTAAGTCAGCCTGTGTTTTGACAGCCTCTTTATCAAATATCTCCGAGACTTGGTTTGAAGCAGTGTGAAACACAGGAGTACAGATGTTAGGTGACTACTTCATGCTTCGGCTAGACTTCAATGACCACAAACACACATCTGTTTCAGCTTCATTATCCACCAAATGGCCTGAAACCAGGTACTCTTCTTTACAAACATCATGTTTTCAATTTTTTACTTCAGATTTGTAAGCGGTGGCTACAGCCTGCATTCTGGGAAGCAGAAGGTACCCAGGGACTGTGATCAGGGCAGCAACGTTCAGGGCTTCTGACTCCAGTAGTAAGAGCTTTTTGTAGCATTAGTGGGATTTCCAACACAAACAACTCCTTTCTTACTTCAACTCCATCTTACCTGTTTTTATCACCCAGGTCTCTGACTTGCTCACTTCCTTCTCTGTGTATCTTTTTCTTTTCTTAATTAGAAGATCAGCGGGGGGTGGGGAAGGGGGGAGACGAGGAGGCAGACAAACAGTTCCTGGTGAGGAAATGCCATTTTTATAAAACTGTCTTGATAAATTCTTGGTATTTTTCTTCCAGCCCAATAATCCTACTACAGCATCCTTAAACAAAAGCAAATGGAGTAGAGGGCTTTGCTCCATCATTACAATGTCTCTTCGTGGAGCAGATTGCATAACGTGGGTGCGGGATGGTACCCATTGCTTCCTCCAGCCAGTTCTTCACTTGTGCACAGCCCTGTCCCTGCATAATATGCCCCTGCCCTAGTGAGGAGGGGTGATTTCTGTCATGGGGGATAAGAAGATGGGTGGTGGTGACCTGGTGCTTTTCTTCAAGGAGGTATTGGTGTGTCTCTGTTTAGCAGGGTAAATGCTTCTCCCCAGGAATGCGTGGCTGGCTGTACTTCTGCAGTCAGCAGTGCAGCATGTGTAGCCTGCTACGTGGCTGGAAAGCCAGCCCAGTTCCCAACAGTGCTGTGAAACGAGCCCTTTTTCACGGGGAAGAGGAAAGGTGTGCTTAGCCATCCCGCTTGGGTCACGCTCACTGTGACTGGGCCCTGGTGGCAGTTGGGATGCTGTCACTGGGTGCAGCCTCCAGCGTGGGTGGATTGGTCTGTGTCTCCCAGCACATGCAGCTGTGCAGCTGCCAGACCTGGTGTTGCGTTTACTGGAGACCAGGCAGATGGCAAATGGGAGGCTGAGACCTGCCAGGCGCCGCCTTGACTGGATGTCCTGCTTGTGTCCCATCTCTGATATGGGCCTGGGAATACCATGCTTCTCTTAGAAGCTGAAATATTTCATGGCCGGGCACGCTTTTTTCCTTTCTTTCTGGGGTGTGTTCTTTTTAATGAGCGAAACCAGTTCAGCCTTTTTTATTCTCCAGCAAAGTAAAGGTATTGACATACTCATTTTCCTCTCTTCAGAGAAACATTTTTAAGTACCGTGTGATTAAATTAGCTTGGAACGGAGAAGCGTGATATGGCAAAGGCTCTCCTTGAGGAGAAAATACAGCTTTAATAACTAGGAATATGTCTTTTATTGGCTAGTAAAATTTAGAATGTAACACTGAGCATTTCAGGTTTTTGCACTAAGCATGGCTATGTACTTAAAGGCATCTGTTCTGTCAGTTTATGCACTGTTAACTAACTGCAAACCTCTTTAACAGCTCCTCTACACTGCTGGAAAATCCTGAGGCGGGACAAGGGCAAGAACCGCTGTCATGCCTGATGACTGAGGTTGTAAATGGAGTGAGAAAGGCCCTTGAAGGGGAAGCCGTCAAAGCTGACCTAGTGGGAAAAGAGTGCAGGGACAGGTTTCCTCTCGAAGCATGCCAAGAGAGCCAGGCTTGGATGCATATGGGGCGCTTTCCAGTTTTGGGAAGGTGCAAAGTGATGCTCTGTGGAAGGACTGGCTCCAAAATCATTAATTAAAGACTGCCCTTCTGGTGCACCTTATGACCAAGTTACTGCTAAAAATAAGGTTTTGCCACGGCTTGAGCTCACTTCATGCAGATTTCTGATGTGGAGTACATGTTTGGGAGGACTGTGAGCAAGAAAAGCCTGTGAAATATGTAGTTTACAGTGATTAAAAATGGCAAGTATAAAAATATTTTTAGCAAATGACAGGGAGATAGTAGATTTCCCTATCTGCTCCTGCTTACCCTGAACTCCAGTGAGTGAGTGCACTCTAATTTTGAAATGGGAAACACTTCTGCCAGCTGTGAAGCAGAATGATGGGCTTTAATTAGATGAGAAACAAGAAAATGCAATTGAACCAACAGACTTTCAGCGAAGAGAAAGGAAGTGGCATTAAACTTCATAGTAGCTGAAGGGAGTAGGTGTTAGCCCACTGGAAGCATCTGAATCCATCCTTGTTCAGATAACTGAACTAGATGATTTGTACATGGAAAACTGCAGTAACCATAACACAAATGGTCTCTTTAGATGGGTCTTCCTGAGTAAGAGGATAACTTGATTGTTTGGGAAAGATGCGAAATAAACAGGGTGTAGAGGAAAGTCTGGTAACTCTAGTGGGCCTCACTTAATGCATCTTTCCTTTTGTCTGTGCAGGTTGAGGATATCTGGGACCTGTTTGGTGGAAGCGGCCATGTCGCGAGCAACTCACCCACCCACCTTCCCAGTGAGCTTCCAACTCCTGAGCGTTGTGCTGGTGTTGCTCTTCTATGCAGTTGGCATACATGCGGAGAGCCCCAGCGAATTGCCTGTGAATGACACCGAGGAGTGCACTGGCTCGTACATCTGCAAAAAGGGTGTGATTTTGCCAATATGGGAGCCCCAAGACCCCTCATTCGGTGACAAAATTGCTCGGGCAACAGTGTATTTTGTAGCAATGGTGTACATGTTCCTGGGAGTATCTATCATAGCTGATCGCTTCATGTCCTCCATCGAAGTCATTACATCCCAAGAGCGGGAAATAACCATAAAGAAGCCCAATGGTGAAACCAGCAAAACCACAGTGAGGATCTGGAATGAGACCGTTTCCAACCTCACACTGATGGCCTTGGGCTCGTCTGCCCCCGAGATCCTCCTGTCTGTTATTGAAGTGTGTGGTCACGGCTTCACGGCAGGGGACCTGGGGCCAAGCACAATTGTGGGGAGCGCTGCGTTTAACATGTTTGTCATCATTGCGATCTGTGTTTACGTTGTTCCAGATGGAGAGATAAGGAAGATCAAGCACTTGCGAGTGTTTTTTGTTACAGCAGCCTGGAGCATCTTTGCCTACACTTGGCTTTACATTATTTTATCTGTGTCTTCTCCTGGAATCGTGGAAGTTTGGGAAGGCTTGCTCACCTTCTTCTTCTTCCCCATCTGTGTGGTGTTTGCCTGGATAGCTGACAGGAGGCTTTTGTTTTACAAGTATGTCTATAAGAAATATCGAGCTGGCAAGCAGAGAGGCATGATCATTGAGCATGAGGGTGACCGGCCCTCCTCCAAAGCTGATATCGAGATGGACGGAAAGGTTGCTAATTCTCATGTGGAGAACTTTTTGGATGGGACACTGGTGTTGGAGGTGGATGAGAAAGACCAGGATGATGAGGAAGCCAGGAGGGAAATGGCTCGGATCCTGAAGGAGTTGAAACAAAAGCACCCTGACAAGGAAATTGAGCAGCTTATAGAGTTGGCCAACTACCAGGTCCTGAGCCAGCAGCAGAAGAGCAGGGCTTTTTACCGCATTCAGGCCACTCGGCTCATGACGGGAGCTGGCAACATCTTGAAGAGACATGCTGCAGATCAGGCCCGCAAAGCTGTCAGCATGCACGAGGTCAACAGTGAGGTGGCAGAAAATGATCCCATCAGCAAGCTCTACTTTGAGCAGGGTACCTACCAGTGTCTGGAGAACTGTGGCACTGTTGCCCTGACCATCATTCGCCGGGGAGGCAACTTGACCAACACAGTATATGTTGACTTCCGGACAGAGGATGGGACAGCCAATGCTGGGTCAGACTATGAGTTCACTGAAGGGACAGTGGTCTTCAAGCCTGGAGAGACACAGAAGGAAATCCGTGTTGGCATAATCGACGATGACATATTTGAGGAGGATGAGAACTTCCTGGTTCATCTCAGCAATGTCCGCGTGAGCACTGAGGCCTCAGATGAGGGCATTCTTGAGGCCAGTCGTATCTCAACACTTGCCTGCTTGGGATCACCATCTACTGCCACCGTCACCATCTTTGATGATGACCATGCTGGCATCTTCACTTTTGAGGAGCCAGTAACGCACGTCAGTGAAAGTGTGGGGACCATGGAAGTGAAAGTATTGCGAACCTCTGGTGCTCGAGGAAATGTTATTGTGCCCTATAAAACCATTGAAGGCTCAGCCAAAGGTGGAGGAGAGGACTTTGAAGACACCTGCGGGGAGCTAGAGTTCCAGAATGATGAGATAGTGTAAGTGAATGTTTTATTTGTTATTTACAGTCTCTGGTTCTCCTGAAATTAAATGCGCATGGCTCCCAGAGCTATGCTGGAGGTGTTTGGGTGCCAGCGCATTGCAGCAGGCCATGAATGGTCTTATGTGCTTCAGGGAGCCTGAAATGCTGTGTTCCTGCCTTGCTAACAGACCAGAGATTGATGCCTGCTCAGGGGCACTCCACCCTTCCAGCAGCAGGGAGGCATGACTGGTTTGTAAGCCCAGCCTCCTGCAACCTACCCATGCACTGTGCAGATCTCTTTAGCCTCGGCTCTGCAGTGGAGCAGAGAACAAAATTGAGCTGGCTGTTACCACCCAGTCAAAAGTACCTGTCTTGCGAAGGGCCTAAACTGAGTGTATGAATTGCGGTACCTACTCCCCCTTGCCTGTTGAGGGTCAGGTCATCCAGGACTGGGCCACAGCCTGTTCCACTGATGCTCTGTTCAGGGCTTCAGTGAAGGCCACTTCATCTCTTCCTCTTCTAAAGGCTGCAGGCCTGGGTCATTGGCTGTTGCATGTCCTCAAAAAGTATTGTCATGCAGAGAAACCTTATTGTTAGGATGGAACTTCAGCCATGTTTGGCTGCTTGCAAATGAAAAAGAGGCTGAAAACTGTTGGAGGCTACTGCTGAGTGTTGCTAGGTGGATGGTGGAAAAATTATTGGTGCTGTATGTAGCCTTGCTGCGTTATGTGGAGAATATAAATTAGCCCAGTAAATCTTGGTACAAAACATCTATCTTTGGTATGTCATGAAGACATTTTCTTGCCCAGCTGGGGCTCTGGGAGGAGCAGGGGTTGGGAGTTGCATTGTTCCAGCCTCAGGCTCTTTGTATAGTGAAGTCTGTGTCTGTAGACCAGTTCCTATCAACAGTAGACTCTGTAGAACAAAATCACTGTGTAGAACTTGGAGCAGTCACTGATAAAGCGCACTACTGTGTCAAGGGAGAGCTAAAAGTTGGCTTGGGTGTTGCATATCATACAACTGCTCTTTTAGGAGCTGAGACAGACCAATGACAAGTGCTGAGAGTAGGCCTCTCTGTTACTTGTACCTGCTCTGTGTGCACAGGGAGAATGAAGCCAACAGGGGAATCATGAAACTTCTTGAAGTAGAGGGAAATAAAAAGGTGATTTGTAGTTCTCAGGCAGGGTATTAGATCAGTTGGGGTTTTGACTTCTCAGAACAAACTGAGCAAGAACTTCACAGCTCCAGCAATCTGGAGGCCAGAACATGCATGTTGATCACTCAAGGGTCCAGAGCACGCAATATGCTGTTGTTCCTGGCTCTTGAGTGATAACTGTAGTAGAGACAAATGCAGTTATTTGATTTTGTTTTTCTTATTTTGGGAGAAGCAGGGAGTTGTCTATAGAGATGCAATGAATTAGGCTATAAGGATATCCCCCAAAGGCTCTACTTTTTAACCGGGTCACTCAGCACTAGCAAAACTGGGCTACTGTCAGGAAGGCTTTGATGTTTGATCTTGTTTCCCCTGGGATGTGACATGTTTACAGGGCAGGCCAAATGCATAGCCACAGGCTCTGTGACTGCTCAGAGGGGCTTGGGCTTCCCCCTTGTCTTGGATCCATCACTCTGATCGGGATCTCGGTGCTGTCCTTCATCAAAGACAGGTAGCATCACCTGCATCTGTGCTGCCTGTTGGTGCTCGGTCTGAGATGTGGGCTTTTGCAGTGGGACAGTGGTGCTTTCTCTGGCATTGCGCCAGGGCCCGCTGTGCTGTACCTGCTACCTCTGCTGGTGGGCTTTCCTTCACCAAGCTGTTCGCTGCTCACCAGCAGCCCAGTGACCAAGGGGTGTGCTGGAAACGGGCTGACCACATCCCGTCAGAGCTGCTGCCTGGCCTCCCAGGGCTGCTGGTGTGCCCTCCCCACGGCAGCAGGCCTCCTCCTTCCTGTCTTACTGGCTGTTAGCAAGTGCACAGCAAGCAAGAAATAGGGGAAAACAGCTTTCTTAGAAACCCAAACGTGGTTTTTTTGTGCAGATGCCAGGGCATTGCCACTATATCTCTGTTGCCTTTAAACTATCTCTCCCTGGAATTGCAGGAAAGGACAGTACATGGGAAGCACCATTTTAGGAGTTTGCAGCCTGGTACAAGTGAAGGCTTGGGGAATGGGGTGGGAGGAGGTGGCAACCGTAGGGCCATATGTTGACCAAGGCGCTTGCTCCATTCAGGACATGCACATACCTTGTTCTTCTGGGAGAAGGGTGAAACAGATTGTACAAATTGCAATCTATTCATGTGCCTGAAAGGCAGTAGGTATTTGTCTAAAACTTAGCTGCTGCAGTCCATGTTCAGGTGTTGGGTGGTACAATCTGACTTGCAGAAGATTTCCTGCAGGTTTATGTTTACCTGGGCACGAGTTTAGGACAGCCCTGCAGCATGAAGGCAGTGTGGTCCTGATGCTTCTTGTAGGCGTTCTCCCTTGGAAGAATTTGCTCTAATGGGAATAAGAAGATGTGCTAGCACGACATGTGGATTACAGAGCTGAAGCATGTTTGCTATGTCATTGCTTGTTAGTGCTGTACTTCAGCTGAATCACAGCTATGTCAAATGGTGCAATTCCCCAGCACATTTGATTCAATAAAGTTCCAAAACCTCAGGTTCTCCCGTGCTCAGGTGGCCAAGAGATGGCTTTGCTGCCCTTTCTAAAGGTTATTACTGCCTCTTCAGCTCTGCCATTCTAGGCTGTATCAATCAGCTTGATAAAATCAAGTAAGATGTGCTTTTTTGGGGCACCAACAACAAACGTAGGGCAGTGCAGGAGGACATGAGGATGAAAGAAAACTGTCTACAAGCCTCTATTATTAGAGGGCTGGCTTGCTGGTAAGTCCCAGTAAAATTAGAAAGCCCTGGGAGGGCCCTGATCTTCGGGAGACCTTCCTCTGGTTCCCAAAAGGCTGCTTTACGTAACATGTTGTTTGTTTGCAGCGTCCAGAGAGACTTTCTCATTTTGCAATCTGTTGATGTCCCCTTTAGCAGAGCACACAAAATAGCTGTGTAACTGCTGAAGCCGTGCCACTCCTGTGCATTTAAACAAAGATCTCATTCCAGTGCTATCAAAAAAGATTTATAATGGAGATGTTGGTCCTCCTATGGAACTTTTTATCCTGGCACTGCCTGGTGGCCTCTTGGAGTGATGCTCTTCTGCTCCTTTCTCCTGAAGCACAGCTTGTGTGTTCAATGGGTGCATGTTGGCAAGTGAAAGAAACAGCATTTAAATGTGTTTTGGAAAGGGGTTAGCTGGGTTTGCACGACAGATTGTTCCAAGCTGAGTGGGAAAGCTAAAGATGTCTGACTTGGGTCTCAACAAGGTCAGTCTCTGTGATGCTGCACAGGTACCAGGGGCGCTGAGACATTGGTGCAGGACAGGGTGCTATGATTTAAAGTGTAACAGAGAGCCTTCCCTCTGGGGTGATCCTCAACAAGGTTACTCCAGCCTTGTCTTACATCTCCGTTAATGATTACAGCTTTCTTGATGAGAACATGGAGAAGATGTGTAGTTTCAGGCTTTTCCTGCCCATCCATCTAGCAGAGCTATTGTGATCACAGGAGAGGTCACTGGTTCATCTGGCCAGTCTATTTTTATCTCCTGACTGAATGCCAAGTAATTCAAAAGACGTCCAGCCTCATATCTTAGAGCAGGAAGCAATCCTTCCCCCACATGATGGGATCTCTTCTCCTTGCTGTTTTGAAACATCAGGAGGGACACCTCTTCCAGACGTGACTGCAAAGCTATACGAAAACAGTGTGTTCTTTCATGTTCAAAAAATAGTAGTTTTTCTAGCAATAACATTGCAGCTAGAGACCTATTACAATCTGCATTCTAGATGTCTGCACCCACACTCCATAAAAGTTTTTACTGCATTAATAAGTCAGTGAGGAAGATAGTACACACAATATATGGATAACCGATTAAACTGGTGTTTCACCTATGCAGTTACAACCGTAAATGCATGGAGAATCTTATGTCCATAGATCTTGCTGTTCGTAATATATAGTTCAGCCGTTTTTACAAAAGGTGTCTGCTGCAGGTTTAGGAAGTGACACTCTTGGCCCTTTGTATTTGACTCGTCCAAGCCAGCTTTGGCATTTCTGTGGAAGCGTAAGTCTAGGAGCCTAATGCTAACAGTGACACAAACATCAGCTAAATGTGATTTTTTAGGGAAAGTGTCCCCAGAGACCACATAGCCTTCCTTCCAAGAGCCCTTTAAAAATGTCCATGTCAATAAATATAGATTGTGGCTGGGGGGGAACCAAGTGATACTGCTTTTTTGAAGTTCCCCTTTTCTGTTCTTAAAGAAGTTGGGTGAAGTATTTCTAAAGGAACAGCAAAAATAAAATCCGGACTCAGCCCTGGGACCTCTCCAGCTCAGTTTTGCACCTCTGGTCTGCAGCTTTAGAGAAAAAAATGGAACCTCCAGCACGGTCAGCCTTGCAGTAGGATGCAGTCGAAGAGCAGAGAGTCTTCTGATGTGGCAGAGAGACCACTGTAAACCAGGCTGAAGGTGAAGCAAACAGACTTTCCCCTTTTCACATTTCATCACTAAACACATTACCTCTCTCTTTGTCCGTCCCTCTTTGTTGGCGTGGGTCAGTGTGCATCGCCTCCCTCACAAGCCCGGCCTTGTGCAAGATTCATATCCAGAGGCACAGTGTGAGATACCGAAACAGACCAAACCAAGATTGAACTCTCATTCAGCCTGCTTCCAGCAACCAGCTTGGGTTTTAAAGCATGTTTTCCCCTTGCCACTGGCAGTCTTGCCTTGCCCAGTGGGACTTGCAGGCAGTTCAAATATGGCCACCAGGATCTAGGTCTTGGGTCCTTGGCAGGAGCACCCAGTCCCCTGCATCCATGTTATTGGAGATGGCCCTGATCATGGCCCATAGCAGGGAGCTGAGCACGTGTGTCGCACCAGGCTGGGGCATGGCATGGGATCCTGTTTCCATTTCCAGGGGAGTTTTGGGGAGCAGAAATGCCCTGCAGCTGAAATGTATCATTGCTGTGGGTCCTGAAGGCCAAAAGCTGGTCGTCTCCCCTTCAGGGGGGAAGATACAGCTATAACAGGGCAAGCGGTCTTTTCTTTTTCTCCTCTTCATTCACACAACATTTAGTCTTTCCTGAACACTCCTAAAATGTTAGCCTTTAATATCTCCCAGTCTTGTGCATCTCTCTTAAACTGCTGTGCTCTTGTCTCAGTTGCACTGGACAACCCCCGCATTTCTGTTAGGAGACAGCAAGGAAAAAAGGCCACATGGTGTTCACAGACCTTCCCCTTTCTCCTCTGTCCAAGTGCCTGCAGGTGCTTGCTGCTGTCCTCTGCACACAGACCAGGCACCGAGTGACATAGACACGGTGTGTACTGAAAGAGTCATTCCCAAGTGCTGTGTCAGATCTGAAGCCTGCAAACCACATATTTGCAGCTGCATCTCTAAGTGTCTCATGGCCTGATCTGGTTCTCTCCTCCCCAGAGTAAGGTCAGTGGGTGTGCTTCTGTGGCATGTCATCCTGGTGCTGTGGGACAAGTCCTGCCCGTAGCTTGCTTGGGGAGGGTGACCATGGGATGCAGTCTGTGCCGTTTGCCCAAATAAGTCACGAAATCTAGGAACTTGATTTGATGATGTCCCCTGTGGAGGGGCTTAAGCAGCGAGGTTGTGTTACTAGACGAGGCAAGTTGTGCCAGCACATCACTGGGGTGAATGAGGGGGAGAAAGGTGAGGACAAGAGTGGTTAGCTCTCGCTGAAGAACTGACACAGTTTTTGTCCTTGAAAAACCAATGTTTCCTTATTTGTAATGAGCTGTTGTTGGCAATTTACTGCTGCCAGCTGCATCTCTGTGGTTGATTAAGGGAGCTTGGATCTTAAATATGTAATAACTCTCTGAAAGCCATTGAGAGGCAGTTATTAGCTTCATCAGGGCCTGTGTACACATCCGCTGTGCTCCTTTATGAAAAGGCTACCTATTAAATGCATTGTAGTAATTTATAAAACACAGGATCTAGGCTTGTTTTAAGAAGTTAAAGCAGCAACCCTAGCAAAGCTAGTTGACGTGGGAAAGAGTTATTTTGGAGTGAAGCACTGCTCCTTGGTGAGGAGACGAGAGCAGGGAATAGGAGAAGCCCTGTCCCCCTTTACAGACTCTCCTCTTCTGCTGGCGTGTGCTTGAGCTCTGCTGCCAGCGGCATTAGCACCAGCTGTGATATGCAGGTATTGTCAACAGAGCAAGGATCCATCCCTCTCCCTCCTGTGCACATGGGATCCTTTACAGTGGCAAATCCTTGAGCAGGGAGAAGTAAATAGTTGGTACACAGGGCCCTGATACAAGTGCTAGGTTCAAGTCATGCATCTGCCTTGGGAATGGGCTTCTTTCCCCTGACAATTTGCCCCCAGGTTTGACCTCGGTGGGTGGCAGTCAGTAGTTTTCTTCCAGCAGCAGGGCTGTGTTTGTGGGCTGAAAACGAAAGCAACAGAACAAAAAGCGGATAGCTGACCACAGCTGGCATCCAAGCATCTGTGCAGATGGGCAGAGAAACATCTGCTGTCATCCAAAGCCAAACAGAGAGGAGAAGCTGGACCTGGCAGACATCTGGCTGAGTCGGAAACAGGCCCTCCCTGGGGGGAGAGGCTGAGCCCAGAGGCATCAGAGCCCAGAGACATCATCCCGCATGCTGCGAGCGGATGGAGTACTATCGGCCGGTGCACTGCCGGTGAGCGGGGGTGTGTGTGATGTCACTCTGTCTTTGGCGGGCAGGCGTACCAGAGGCGATGCACAGCCTTCCATGTCTGGATCTACTTTGTGTGTGTCCCTACTGGCTTTGCTCACACCGTGGACAAAATTGCATGTTCATTGGTGAGGGCGTGCACATTGCTGCTGTGCAAGGGTGAAGACACCTTGTTTCGGCTCCTTCCCCTGTTCTCTAGCACCGTAGGATAACTGTGTTAGCTTAACCTTTATGGTCTGGTCTTGCTGAACCACCTGTATGTATTTCCACACTTAGATGAGGAGCTTTGATTAAAAGTTAGTCTTTCACAGCCACAATTTTTGTGATGGCCAGGTGCATGGCCTAGCTGCACTGGTACTAGTGGGTATGTTCTCTGTTTTGCAGTCTTGGGCATGGCTGGAGTTAAGGTCAGCCCTCTGCAAGTCAGAAGTGCCATTTAGCCTGAGGACATCTTGGGAGATATCAAGAACTGTACTAATAATGTTTGTGACACTGCCATTGGAGGCGTTGCGCTGGTTTCCAAGAATGGCAATGCTGGATCCTGGGTGACAACAAATAATAACAGCATTCTCTGTTTTAAAAATATCTTAGTGTAAGAGAGAAAATATTCCCACTGCTGTGCAAGTAAGAGGGCAACCAGCATGTGCCTACTCCATCCAGTCCCTATATGGTTCCATTTCCATAGTGCCTGGACTCCTTCCTGCACAATCAAAGTAACAATAAAATGTGTCTGGCAATGAGAAACCAAACAATAATGAAGAACAGAGGCACAGACTGGATCTCCATGAACTGGAGGTTGGAAGGGGAGAGATGGAGCTGATGGCGTACGTCCGCCCGACCAGAGCAAAGTCCTTTCCAAGGGAAGGTCCTCTGAGCACAGGTGCACTCAGATGGAAAAGATGGGATCAGACATGGCTGAGACAGGGATGGAGATGGGCTGAATGGAGTCCAGTACAGACATATTACTTTGCTTTTTTTCTGGAGTTGGTTTAAATTTTGTGGCATTGTTGTCAGGAAATTTCTTCGCTCTTTGGACTGTTAGAGTGATTCCTCTGGTTATTTGCTCCCTTTACGACACTGGTGTGTGGTAGTCACACACTGCACTATTTTGGGGTCATGCAATGTGGCTCTAAATTAACCGTAGGTCCAGTAAGCCCTGCAGAGAGCTTTGTCCCAGAGGCCAGGTGCACCGTCACCAGGTGACAAAGCTGATGTCTTGCTGGCTGGGATGTAAGAAGGACATGAAGTTTCTGGCTGGGTCCAGAACAAAACAAAAGGATTGATTTGCTCTGAGTTCTTTTCTAAACTCTGTTGCTTGCTTCCAGGAGAACAAAGCAGTTATATACATTTGACCTTTGCAAACAAATTGGAGTAGAAATATATCTGACCATTAAAGTTCTCAGCAGCCCCTCAAACTGCCCGGGCAGCCTCCCAGCTTTACAGTGCTTATGGCTCAGCTCCTCAGCCTGTGCAGGTATTTCCCCTGCCCACCCCTTCTCCCCGGCGCTCGCCCTCATGTCTCCATGCCGCTCCATTGGCCTTGGCTCTGCCATCCTCTGCCCCAAGACCTTACCCGTGCAGCCTGAGCATGAGTGTTGTGACAGGTGACTTATCCTGGCATGCCTTTAGACATGGGCAAGGAATAGGCCTGTCTAGAGACTGCAGACCTTGTGCTCTGAGGAGCTGTGCATCCTCGGCTGCAGCCTCCCTCCCCTCTTGGCAATGCCATTCTGCAGCCCAGGCTCTGTTGTCGTGATACTGCACAGCTCTCACATGAATACGCAGCCCTGTCACAGCTTATGAGGCAGAAAAGAAGTCTGTTCTGGAGGGAGTCTGGAATAAATAGAGCTGTGATGAGCAGGGGAGAGACGTGCTGATTTCATTGAGACCTGGAGGCAGGATCTGAGAAGAAACCTGTTGCCTTGGCTCGCGCAGGTGGGGAGCAGGTTCTACCTGGCACCAGAGTCTGCACAGGGCTTGGTATTTGCTTAGTTCAGTAGATTTGCATTCACACTTGAGGTTTGGTTATTGAAATTTATGTTCCTCCTTAGTGACTGGATATGTGATGGCACCTAGGGGGATAAGAGATCACTCCCACATAGGGTAAAAATAATATAAACAAAGTCAGTATTCATGTCCCAGGCACAAATGATCCTATCACAGGGGGAAGGGAGGGAAGTGTAACAGAGGATTTACCTGACTCACGAGCTCTCCAGTGACCTGGAACTCAGAAAGAATCATACAAAAGCCTGAAAATGTGTTAGTTTAGTAGGAAGGATTGTAACAGAGCAGCTTGGGAGTGTTGGGTCAGAGTCAGGCCAAGCATGAACTGAATGAGAATTAGAGGGGAAGAAGATGTCCTGTCCATGCCTTATCAGTGCAGAAGGAGAAGGGGAAGGGAGCTGAACAACAGATTCCACCAAGAAGCAGGTGCTTCGTGAGACCTGCAGGTGTAGGACAGAGATGATGTAACCTACCTGTTCTCAGACCCAGGGAGCACACTGAGATCTAGCCTCATGTTGTTAGGGGAGTGCCTGAGGGGCTCTTAGAGCTGCGAGCAATCCCCCTGGAAGCTTTCCTGAGCAATAGGTGAGATCTGCAGGCAAGCTCAGGAGCTGCCTTCAAAAGCAGCTCAGCTAGATTAGGTCTGCTTCTGTACCTAAGCCTAGAATAAATCAACACGTTATTTGTAAGCACCTGAAAGATAACAAGGAGATGAACAACACCCAGCATATATTTCTCGAGAACAAATCTTATCAAGCCAACCTAATTTCCTTTTATGCCAGCCTTTTGAGTAAGGGATAAGCAGTGGTTGTCATGTCACTCAGCTTCAGAAGGGCTTTTAATGTTGCCTTGTTCTGTACTGTCGTAAGGAAGCACTGGCTAAATGGGCCACTGCGGTGATGGATGAAACCTGTCTGGAAAGAGAAACATGGCACTGGATGGGGGTGAAAAGGTGTTCAGCAGTTGTTTTTCCTGAACTGGAGCTTGTTCAGCATGGAAAAGAGAAGTTTGGTATTTAAACTTGCAGATAGAAAGAGTGGAGAGGCTGGAAGCATTATCAAAGGTAGGATGGGGATCTACAGAGATGGGCTGGGAAAGAGCCTGAGCAGAAGCAAGACAGTGTAAAATGCTTGTGCAAGAATAGTCATAAGCACAAATTTAAGTGGGAGGGGAACAACTGAGTCAGGAGGTACCATTGTGACCTGGCAGCCAAATCTGAGCTCACAACGTCATGCTCTTGCAATGAATGAGACAGACATCATCCCGAAGATATTCATGAGGAGTGCAGCCATCCTTACACTCTGTCTGCCCAGCTGTATCCAGATCTGAGCACTCAGCTCCGGAAGAAGTTGGGAAGAGTCCAACGGAAAGCACAGAAAATGACTGGTGGTCTGAGAAATGTGACCCAAGGTGAAAGACTGCGAGAACTGGGGCTGTTTAATTTAGAAAGACATAGGCATAGGGAAGGTCTAAGCCTTGAGCTGTGTGATGGGCAAGAAGATATTCTCTGTGTCTGCAGGATCTTGAGAAAGCAACAGAGGCAATTCAGATTAGACAGGAGGGAAAATTTCCTCCTAGTACAGATGAGTCCACTCAGGAGTAGCTTGGGGGAGCGGGTGACCTCTGTCAACAGCAGAGGACAGCTTAGAGACTCTATTCAAAAATTTACTGAAGATGTCAGGTGTATTTTCTCTTTTAGGACAGGATTGGGTCAGATGAAGTCTTGGGAGCTCTTGCTTTCCTGTTGTTATGTGCTAAAGTGTTCATCATGTGAGTTGCACTTCAGTCAGGTGGCCTCTGTCCTGCATGGTCTTCTGCCAAAAGTGTGTGATGGGTTAACCGGCAAAGCAACCTACAGACAGAGCGGAAACACCAAATGCGTGCATATGCATGCAGCCTTCAGAGCTTCCCTGTGGCCACCCGGTCTGGGCTCTTTGCTCACAATGGATATCTGGGACATGGCCAGTACTCTCCCGTCTGTCTCCTTTGCTGATAATTAGATGCAATCCAAGCTTCCCTGCAGGAGAGCCCTGTCCCCATGGGGGAAGAAGCAAGGCTGCACAGATTAAGGAAGCTAATTAGAGGGGGAGAGAGCATTGGTACCAAAACCCCAACAGTAAACTTTGAAATCTAGATAAGGAGCAGTATTTAATTATACACAATTAAAACAGTGCATCTCAGCCCCCTGAGAACTGGCAGTCTTGGAAAGCCCTCGCAAAGGTGTTAATGAACAGATCTGAAGGCAGCAGTGGGCTAGGGGCTGTGCTTATTAAACTTCACGTAGGAAGCACATCTGAAGAGAAGAGGTAGGAAAATTCCCTTGGACCGCTGACTCCTTATTTCTGTGTGGTGTCCTCCACCTCCCAGAGCAGGTAATGGGAACCCAAAGCTCTGGCACTGAAAGGGAGATTGCTTCGCTCTTCCTTGCCGCTAGGCACAGACCGTTGCAGACACCTACGCAAGGAGAGGCTGTTATGAAAACATAGGGGAAATTAGAGAGGGTTGTAAATACTTGCTGGAGAAAAGGAAACAGTCTTTGTGCCATTCCCTCCCAATGCACAGGAGACAAAGCTCCTGTCCCTGTGCCTGCCAGCCAGGGGCCTCCTGGTATGTCCGGGGAGCACCATGCCAGTGTTCCCCTTTGCTCCACGAACCTGAAAAGTTATCTTAGGTTATTTTCGCACAAGTTTCCTCTAGCTACTAAAGCAGCTACTTCCCCTCCATGCTCCTTTGCCACAGCACATGTATAACCTCTGACCTCTGATCCTTTAGCCTGCCCTCTCCAAGCCAGGAGGGCAGTTTGATTTCCCTGTAAAGTGTCTGCCTTCTGTTCAAACATTCACTGTTCCACTCTGTGCCAGCTGGGCCAGCGAGCTTTGTGGACTGCAACAGTAGCGTTATCCCATAGCTGCTTCTGGGTGTTAATGTAGTAAAACCACAATGAGGGAAAGCTTTGGATGGATTCATATCATCTGGCAGAGTAAAACTGCAGAACCACTCTGAAGTTTTCCAAAATTCCTCTTCCTCAGCAACTTCAAACCCTTAAGGAAGACTTTAGTTTAGCCTTGGGTGCCAAAGGAGGTGGTGCCTGTTTTAATTGTAAATACAAAGTGTCAGAGGGCTTCTACCTCCTGAAGGCAGTAACTTTGAAAAGCACGAGCAAAACACTAGAGCTCCTTTTCCTGGATCCTTGTCTCCTGGTATTCCTCTTTTGCCTGGTCTTTGTCCCCACTTTCATCTACATGCAACCCATGAGTTGCGTCTGTGATGTTGTCATAAACAGCTCCTCTGGTGATTCGGCTGCTCAAAATGTTGCGAGACCTGAAAGGGATGCCAGTGCCACTGAGGTTCATGTTATTTGCCTGGGCCTTTCTGGTGGTGTTTTCCTCTGCCGTGCCAAGAGCTAAAGCCTCAGGGCCTTCTTCGCTCATTATGTTTTAGGTGAAATATTAAATTTTTTGTTGAATCCCAGAGCTCCAAGAGTTGGGATTTTAAGAAAAATGCTGACTAGCATCTAGAGTGTCCTGTCTGGCCTTTGGTATGCCAGGGGAAAATTTGCCCGGCTTTGGGGGGAGAATTGCTCTCTATTGTCTATCCTGCAGTGCTGGAAGGGAAGGTGGGAGGCTTAAGTTGCTTCTCAAGTCAAGTCTACCTAGACCTAGTATGAATGAGCATGTTGGTCTCTTGCAAATACACAAACAGATTTCTACAAAGCACTTGCTAATGAACCCAAAACAGCAGTTTGTCCTTTCAGTGATTTGTGGGGAGTCAGTAAAAGGCTCGACCTGGGAAGCTCATTACACTGCTAAAATAGTGCATTTTCAGTAGAGATGCTGGGAAGCTGTTAGCTGCTGGCTGTGATGCAGGGAGAGAGGCTTGGCAGCGCTGGGAGGAAACCTGTGAGAGGAGACGTCTGTCGCCTCTGTGGGCATGAGCACGGGGCTGGCTCGCAGTGGGGGCAAGGCAGCCAGACGGTGCAGGTGGGGCACGAGAGGCCCTGATTTCCAGCCACAACCGCTGTAATCTCACATCCCGGCTATGGGCATGCTGATATCGTGCTGGGCCCTCAGGTCTCAGGTGTGAAGTGGAGAACAGGAGAGCGGAGTCCAGCACCAGTGAGAAGCGAGAGCCACAGCAGCCTACTCAGGCACTTAGCCACATGCATGGTATAAAACAGAGACCTTCCGGAAAATGTAGGCAGACTCTCAGGGCTTAAAACCCAAGCACTGAATCCTGTACGTCAAAGGGAATGTGAGACTGCTCAGCCACTGCTCTGCTTCATGGGCACAGAGCATTTGTCGCCTTCAGCTATTGCACAGCTCAGCTACAAAGCTAATTCGCACCACTGCCCTTTCCTCTTGGTGTGAATAGATGGACTTACTCACGCAGCAATGTAGCCATCTCCAAAAGGGATGCATATACCTCAGGGTGCTCATGTACCTGAGGGCTGCATGTGCCTGTGCCTCAGCAATCAGTGCAGGTGAAAGACTGACCAGGCAAGTGCATGTATGGGGACAAAGTGGGAGAAGGTAAAAGAGAGGTGAATGTATAATGGAAATTGGAAAGGAGGGTAGAAGGAAAAATGAAAGAGGGACCAAAATCACAATGGTTCATATGAGTGCTTCCGCTCAGCTGCTGGTGAGCACTGCCAGAACTGCAACATGCTCAGGGTGGTGTTAAGAGGTCCCTAGTCCCATCAAAGCTTAGAGCAAGGTTGGGCTGCTGAAGGTTGCAACAGATAGTTGGAAAAAAACTGCTTGGCTCTTGCTACAGAATGAGTTTGACATCCACGTCTTAAATGCATTGAGCTGATATCGCACAAGTTTCAGCTTCAGTGTGCTTGCAGTGAGAGCCCTGGCTTGGCACTAGGCAGCAAAGGTAAAAGCAGTGAGGAAAAGAGCATTCTTCTGGTCTTGCCAAGAAAAATCACTGTGCATGGGAGAACTAAATTGATCTGAATTCTTCTGCTATTGGTCAACATTTTGGTGCCAAGGTAGTCACACTTCGTGTGTACAGGTACATGTATGCGAGAGAGGGAAAGAAAAAAGGTAACATAAAGAGCTCCATGTTTAATATTGTGTTAATCCATTCCCTCCCAGCTACAGCACAGGTTTAAAATTCCTTTGCTGGACATGAGGGGAAATGTACTGATCTGTGTGAACATTATTTAATTAGGGAAGAAAGCTTTTACCTTTCTGGAAAGTTGCAACTAATAAAGTTAGTTCAGAAGTCTGAAGAAATTAATTGAAGTTTGGGGTTGTGGGGTCTTTTTTTAATATATTGCTTCACAGAAAATTCAAGTTGCATTTTGAACCTAATTTTCCTTCATTAACTCTGGAAATTTAAGCAGTGGATGGATTTCAGGCCAAGTGTTTTGAAAACCCCTGCTAACAGCAACTGTGGCAGAAGGTGAAGCAACAGCACATCAGCACCTCAATCTCTCTGTGAAACCCAGTACATCGAAAAGGTATATATCAAGTCAGAAAACTTGTGCAACAGCTCTTTGCCAGTAGGGATTTACTTCTAGCACCCTAGCTACGTGATGGAAAATCCTGCAAAGAAGCAGGTGGGAGTTGCAAAGCCACGTGCCAGCTTTGGACCCAGAACTCAGCACGGTGGTGATCTCCACCAGCACCCATGGGGAGTGGGGCGTCATGTCTACCCTCCGGTCCTTGCTGGGGTACAGCACCCTTTGATTTGTGGCATGAGTTTTATTCATTTATTTCTGTTTGAGCTTAGGCACATGTACTGATTAGAGGAGAATTGGTGAGCTCTGCTAATGCATTTGAACACAGGTAGCTTTAGGCTTGCATTTGGGTCATTAAAAATGAAGTGAAATTATGTTCTCTTTGCACCAATTATTGTGAGCAGGGGCCTTGATTTGGCAGCAGTTATCTTCCCAACACCACTGCACGAATAACTTCTAACACAGAAAAAACAGTGTCATTAAAGCAATAGGGTGGTGTGAAGCTACTGTATGAAAAGGAGAGGCTGAGACAGACTAGTTTATGACAAGCTTGTAACAGACCTGTGACTGACTGGCTAAGTTTAAACCCTTGTGAGGCCAAAACACTTGCTGACCCATGAGGGGAAGCCCTTCCCACATGGGCATCCTCCTGAGGATGGGGGCATGCCACAGGGTGAGCAAAGTGGGTCTGGAGACGTCCAGCACAAGCATTGCTCTCTCCTGCTCCTCCCTTTGTGAGGGGGAACTAGCATAAGGATTTCCCTCCAGGTTTTGCCAGGAGAAGCAAAATCCAGGATGGTAAAACCCTTCCAGGCAAACCCAGCTCGTATCTCCTGAGGATCTTCCCTGCCTACTGGTATGTCCAAGCAGCCCAGGTGACCTTGACATTCGAGCAAGGTTTTCTTGATTGCTCTGTGGGATCTCTCTGATGGCTGCAGGCAGATTTTGGTTGAGACGGAGGCCATTGATTTTTGAACATAAATGATAGTCTGCAAAAAAAGGCTTCATCTCACAGCTGGCCTAAACTACAAATACAACATAGCTACGTATGTCAAAGCTGCTAGAGACGGCCTGTTACATGTCACATGGCTTATCTCCTGGTGTGACAGAGGTTGTACAGGCTTGTGGCTTGTCATTCCTGCAACAGCTGGAACTGGGGAAATGTTTGATTGAGGGAAAAAAACCCAGAAGTACCTCACTGCATTTTCTTCTGTCACTGAAAATGAGGAAAATTGGAAACTCCACAGAAGTGTACCTGGTTTTCACTTAAAAAGATGGAGGAGGAGTAACCATGTAGATGGGGCAAGGGGGGGGGGGGTTGGCTTGTTTTTAGAGAAGACACCTGGGACAAAATAAATTGTCACCCTTGCCTACTTCAGTCCTCAAAGACAGAGATCCATGTTGCAACACTAACACTGAGTGCCCTGCAGAGATCTAATGTGCTGGGAAGGCTGTGGGCCATGATCCTGCTGTAGGGGTGCAGTCACATTAGTTGAGGTTCAATTGTGAGGGAGGTGGAGGTCTGCTTGCATACTGTGTCAGTGGAAATGGCTCACATCTCTTGAGCTACAGAAGAAAATTACTTTCAATTTCTTCTTGTGTTGCTCTGTGCCCTGTAGTAGTGCTCTCCAAAGGTGGTTGCAATGCAGGCATAAATAAAATTCAGCACGCACTGGGACTATGCATATGTGGAGCCATTACGGAAACCTTAATTAGTTAAATCAGAGCTTTTATTATCTAATTTCTCACTGTCGACCAGTTTCTCGCACCTCTGTAGATAATTGATGTGGTGGAGTATAGTTCTTGCCTTCTGGAAACTGCCTGCCTTTTGAAATGCTCCCATCAGAGATGTGTTTTTCAGGTTTATACTTCTTCTTTCTCATTATCTTGTCAATGGGAGCTTTCTTTTCACTGACTCCACCGCGTGGAGGAAGGAGAAGTTATGGGCAGTGAACAGGAGGCCCTTTTCTCTTTGCCCTGTGGATGTGGGCACTGAGGCCTGGGGAGCAGCTGCTGCTGGGTGAAGGGAGAATAGGTCCCCTTTCTGCCTGAAAAGTTGTAAGGATGGCTGCAGCTGGGTAGAGGGAAGCCAGCGTAGCCATTACTGTGGCTGAAAGTCTGTTAAATGAGGAGGGTTAATCATCTGGTCACTGCTCTGGTTGGTAGGCTCCACAGCTGCTCTTTCGCAAAGGAGCTCTTTTCAAATCTCAAACCTATAAGCTGCAGACAAAGGCGGCAAATTTTTGATGTCTAGAGGAGTAGAAAAGACTGCAGATAAACCTGAAGAATTTTCCCCAGTAGCTAAACCTCTGGGTTATATTGGTTGAAATTGTTGAAAGAAGATCCAATAGATACTTGTAACAGTCACATTTCTACCAAAGGTGCTGCATGCTCACCTGAAAGAGTGCATATGGCTCTTGCCTATCAGCTAGGGAGTGTAATCAGCTGGCTTGCAACTGTGTGAGTCTGCGTGCAGATATCACTGCTCTGTTTTGGGGTCTGGTCCTTTTCCTCTCCAACCTTGTGACTGGGCACATCTAGCAGATGTACCTTCCTTCTGAGTTCGGTCCTTCCACATTTCCTATCCAGTGTTTGTGAGCACCATGTTTGGTTGTGGTACGCAGGCAGGGACCAATGCAGAAGCTGGGAAAGGTCAGCAGGCACCAAGGTCTCTCCATACCACACCTAGTCCGCCTCTGGGGATGGAAAACCCCTGCTTCCCACAGAGACCTCTTGTCTTTCCTTGTATTGTCCCCATTTCCACACCAGCCTCCCTTCTGTCCTGCCACTCCAGTTTCCTCTGCTCGTCTTCTGAGTGTCGTGAGCTCAGGGAAAGAAGGCTTGTACCCTGCCTCCAGCCAGGTGGACTTGGGTCATCCTGCCTCAGAATGTGCTGTGGGAACCTACACAGGCGTAACGCTGCTCCTGGCTTGGCCTTGCAGGCTCCCTGCAGAGAAGAACTGATGTCTGGTGGGCTTAGTCCTCAGGTGTCAAAAATTAATAAATGAGCTCTTGGGATCTAAATCAGCATGCCTCAGTGCCCTTTGGGCAGATGCCTCAGGCTGCACGGGGATGTGCAGTGGTGCATGTGCATGCAGCCTGGTGCTGCCTGCAGGATAAGCTCCTGCTGCCAATGCACCGGCACTGCTTAGGTAAGCCAAATATGCACTGCGACACAGCCCACATAATAACTGCCAGCAAAAGCTATTGGGGTTTGTATTTCAAACTGCAGTTCTCAAGCCTGCGTCTTCTTACTTGCCATCACTGCAGAGAGTTTTGTTGTGTCTGGTGATTGTTTCCACCCTGCAAACTCACCATTTACTGTGGCATAGCTAGCTGGCTTTACTGCTGCTTTGGCACTGACTGAGTCCAAAATCTGGTTGGTTGGTGGTTTTGTGACCATGCCCTGCTGAGATACAGCATGATTTACAGAAAGAGAAACAAAAGAGGGTTGGTATTTAAATAGAAATGGTTCTCATGGTTTTGTCACCACATATGGCAGGGACATATGCAGAAATGAATTTGCTGCTGTTTGCCTAGTAACAATAAGCAGGTTTAGACAGTATGTTAGATCTCACAAAAGGAAACATGACTTTTCTTTTATAATCCAAATTTTTTTAATTCAGATGTTTCCTGCTGTTTTCTTGAAACCAAGTTGCAAGAAATGAGTTGGGGGTGGGCGGGAAAGCATTCAACTGCTATGAAAAAGAAACAGGCTACCCCAGAGGCGCAACGGGTTCAGCGGCCTGTCAGACTGCTTTACGAGATGTCCTGTGCGGAGGCTGATCTCTTGATGAGGACCAAGAATTTTGAGCTCCGGCTCAAGGCTTGTGCGTGTTGGCGAACTCGCTTGACTGGTTTGCGATTAATGTTACAAGTGAGCTGTTAAAAGCCTATATGCAGCAGACTGAGAGCAGGAATGCCAGCTCTTTGCTTTTGAGCATGAGACCATCTCCGTGGTGGAATCACAGAATCACAGAATCACAGAATAGTAGGGGTTGGAAGGGACCTCTGTGGGTCATCTAGTCCAACCCCCCTGCCGAAGCAGGGTCACCTACAGTAGGCTGCACAGGACCTTG
>Ga0065711_1034995_pt1 | contig 22955 bp, 16 predicted proteins | sample Hoacrofraction12_FD_59098 | JGI IMG/M metagenome (GOLD analysis project Ga0065711, IMG submission 59098) | Hoatzin crop microbial communities from Cojedes, Venezuela - Epithelial fraction 12 v2 (version 2) | ecosystem: Host-associated > Birds > Digestive system > Esophagus > Crop | place... | reverse complement strand
AACTTGTTATCTGCAAACTTACTGAGGGAGCACAGAATCCCCTCAGCCAGATCATTGATAAAGGTGTTAAACAAGACTGGACCCAAAACTGAACCATGGTGAACGCCACTCGTGACTAACCACCAACAGGACTTAACTCCATTCACCACCCCTCTCTGGGCTCGGCCATTCAGCTAGTTTTTACTCAGCGAAGCATATACCCATCCAAACCATGGGCAGCTAGTTTCTCCAGCAGGATGTTGTGGGGAACTGTGTCAAAGGCCTTATTAAAGTCCAAGTAGACAACATGCGCAGCCTTTCCCTCATCCACTAGACAGGTCACCTGGTCATAGAAGGAGATAAGCATCGTCAAGATGATAGTAATTATGTGCTCTTAGACTGGTTTCCTTCAGACTTAACATGCTTTGTTTTTCTGACTAGATGACCTTAAGGTTACACATCCATGGCTTTACTCAGTCTTATGTTTCATCACTGCCGAAATGGAAAGAACCTGCTCTAGTCGCCCAGAGAGAGGTCTCGTCTTCATACTCCAGCCTCTCTTCAGGCTGGCCCTGGCAGCTGATAGATTTTGCTTTCAAATATTTCAGCTGCTGAACCTTAAGAAAATCAAACTAAAAAAGCATGAATAGAGTTTAAGAGTGTGTGTTTTGTGTTGACTTTAATAAACTAAGAGAAGAGTGGAAGAAATCCAAAGCCAAATGATGAAACAGGAGCATGTAATGAGGAAGGTATGGGTTAGGAGAGAGAAGGGAATTGTACCTCTTTCTTTGGGTCACTGTAAGATTCTAGATTGTCTCAGCTGCAAAGTGTAGTCATCCTAGTAGTAAACATCTGTGCAACTGTGTTAACATGTTGATTGTGTGCTATATATGTTGGACAACAATATTTATCATGCCATAGTTTTCCACCTGTGTTGAAGTTTGAGAGAAATACATACTCATTGTCACCACTAAAAGGCCGCCTCTACCTACACACCAAATGTTATGACATTTCCACAGCTGAAAGTCAATTGACCTGTGTAAGAAAGTGTGGAAGACCATTCTTCGAAACAATGTGTAGATACATTCAGTAGGGCTGAATGATCAGAGTAGTATTTAGGTATTTAAACAGGTATTCTTATATATCAAAGAGAGCAATTTACTCATACTTTAATATTGCTGTAGATATGGCATTATCTTTGACAATTCTGCCATTTCCTGTCCTTCATAATTTATTTTTTCAAATTATGTTCTAGATATAGAAAGGAAAGGTGCTTTCTTTAAAGGTCACAGCACTTGCTTTCGTAAGTGCATAGTTTGGGTGGGTGGATCTGACTGAGATATAAATACTGTGTTCAGCTGCTGATAGGGGGAAGCTGCCTTTTTATTTTAACTGCTAAGAATTTGTTGAGTGGCTTGTCTTTGTCTTTGTCTTTGCCTTTGCCTTTGTCTTTGTCTTTGTCTTTGTCTTTCTCTTTCTCTTTCTCTTTCTCTTTCTCTTTCTCTTTCTCTTTCTTTTTCTTTTTTTCTCTTTCTCTCAACTACCATGACTCAAAGATGGGTACAAAGCAGAAAGAATGCAGGCTTACAGGAGACACTCAACAAACACTTTTTTTTCTAGAAACTTGCTGTATGTCATTACTCATTATCAACACAGAGCAGTTCTGAACAGTGTCTCTCTATTTTTTTGATTTTTAACTTTTATTTCCAGACATGTACTCAGCCTTTGTAGTAAATATCCATCAAAGTCATGATTTATCTTGCTAGACAGGACTTGACACCTGTTGTTCAAATACTCTGAACCTTTCTTCAGACCTTCTTTAAATTTACTCATTTTACAAGATGAAATGTCTTTACTTCCTGAAAAAGAACAAAGGAAAAGTATAATTTAGGTGACATTGACTGTCTCTGCTGGCTTTAGTCCTTTGTGGGACAATATTTTGTTGTTCTTAGAATCCTTTCAACTACAAGGTAGTGGAGTAGAAATGTAAGGCATAAATGCATGCTTCTGTATACTATAATGCCCAAAACTTAAGAGCAAAATAAAGCAAATAATGCTCTCTAGTTCTTTGATACTAAAAATTAAAGCAAGGCATATGAAAGTAGATGTTATTTTTTCAGTGAAATCTACGAAGAAGCATAAAAGACGAAGGCAGGGATGAATTCAATACATTGCAAAGTATACTATTGCAGTGTTAAGCAATATCAAATACTTCAAGGTCTTGTATAGCGACAGGTTGTACTCAAATCATTATATTTTAATTTCTTTGAAACACCTCATTTCCATGAATGAATTTGTCTAACACACCATTTTAGTCCAACTCATACTTCTGCTACCGAAAATATCCTACGATGGCAAAGCTCCATGGTTTAGTCATGAATTTACGTACTTTTTTTTCTGTTTAATTTAAGCCTCATGGGTATATGGTACTTCTTGTGTTATGAGAAATAGGAAGAAATAATTTAATATTTATTTTCATTGCCTTTAGGTATCTATCACATTCTCTGACCTGCATCCTTTGAAGATAAAGAACACCTGCATGTTGAATTTCTCTTGTTTCATTCCTCCTCTGACAAAAACTTTTCCACATGACTAATCACTCTGTTTATCTGTTTCTGTACCTTTGCGTTTACAAGACCTGCCTGGACAAGGTCCTGTGCAGCCTGCTGTAGGTGACCCTGCTTTGGCAGGGGGGTTGGAGTAGATGACCCACAGAGGTCCCTTCCAACCCCGAACATTCTATGATTCTGTGATTCTGTGATTCTAATATTCTTTCTGAACTGACTAACTTAAAATGCAAGCACAGAGCTGTGCCATGATGTGATGATACTAGCCAGAAGCACCAAGGAAGACTAAAGACAGTAGTAAGTAGAATATACAAAACTGTAAATCTATGGGATCAGCATAGGGGTAGGTATCCAGACAAAACCCATTGCCACTTTCTCAGTTCAGCCTCTTGCTGAACTTACTGTGTAGTCCACCCATTTTTCAGGCACAGCAAGTAAGTTTATAAAGACTATGAATATTTATTCAACCATGTAAGTACAAAGTATTTACTTGTAAACACTTTATTAGAATCAATATACTATATTGATAATATCAAACACAATATTAATATCAGTGGAAAGCTGCACATGGGATAGACTCAAAAACATATAGTAGGACTGTAGCTGAAAATCTGTGCAAAACAGGTTTTCTGAACATTACCCCTGGGACTCTTACTAATTTATATTTATCCTACTTTCCCTTCTAAGATGTTAATCTAGCAAATCCGTAATAGCGATGCATCTCTGAGCCGAGGTTTGTCATGTGTCTAGCAACCATATCTCTCATTAGGACAGCTCTGAATTTGTTTGAAATGGTCAACACATCACAAACAAAGATGACTGGTTGTCTGTCTGCAGTTTACCATGTAAACATGGGGAGGAGCAGGAACTAACACACACCCAAATTCCATCTGATGCAGAATAAACCAACAGAAAGAAACTGTTATCTACAAAATAACAAGAAGAGTGAAAAGTCTTTTTTCTTTATTATTCCCCTTTACCTTTCTTTGCATTTCATTCTTTATGAACAGTTTACGCGTGTGAGTGGGTGTATAAGTACGTATTCAGGGTAGTTAGAGGTTAGGGATATTTCATCAACAAAACCAGATAGCTATACTAAACAAAAGTTTGATTTGCACAAAGAGGAGAACACAGCTTGTTCCATATCTAATTGCTTTTTTAACCTTGTGCCTGTCTTAATAACAACAAATCTTGTCTACCTATCCACAAAACAAGATATGCTTGGAGCTCAGATTTCAAAAACAAGGATCATTGAATATTCAATTCAAAACAATGCATCATTGTATGAGAGGAAAATTATTTAGGGAGCCACTTATTGCTTTGTTTGCCTTCATTTCGGTTCTTTGTTAGTAATATAAAGTCCAATATTCAATTATGAAACCAGCTTTTCTGACCCCTACATCATACACATTATTTCTGCCTATGCCAAGGACTAACAGCCTTTTTTAGATAATGTATATGAAATGTTTTAAACAAAATAATATCAATACAAGTTTGAAAGAAAATTTAATTGCAAAAATTAAAGACAATTCTAAAAAGCTCTACATGAGTAATAATCAGTAACATGAGCAATGAATTTCTAACAGCAGCATTTAATGGGTTTAAGTAGTACATCACTAATGGTAAGAGGAAAGTGAAAATAAAGAGCAGAGAAAGTGGTCCAGCACAAGTTGGTGTACAGTGAGTGTATTACTGCATTTGGTAAATCCAAAGAACATTTAGGTACTGTCACATATATATCACGACTGAAACCAGCATACTGGGCACAATATAGTCAAGGTTTGTGACAGCAGTAGAGTTGGATATTTTTGTATGAAATGTGAGGAAGGGCTTAGAGCTTATATTGAGTCTTAAGCATGTTCTGACAGAGCAGTGTATATGTTGTTGGGGATTATTCTTGATTTTATATACACTACATATTTTCCTGGTATGACAGGACAGGGCATGCATTTATTCTGACTTAATTCTACTGTTAAGTATTTATCGATAAAGTGGAGAAAGAAGTGTGCTGTTTCTACATGTTTCCCAGTTAAATAAGAAAGAGGTGTAGGAAAAAGATTGTGTGTTAAATTACAAAAATGTTCCTTTTTTAATATTTGTAGGAATCCTGTGTAGATTCATAGTTACAATGAGTTTTCTTTCAGTTCTTTCTTCTGTACTAGGTTTATGTCATTACGTCCAGGTAATTGTTTTTCTGGAAGTCCTCACAATGATTATTTTCATTATTGCTGTTATTAATACAGAACTATTTAAAGATATGGATCCTCTCAGGTTTTTTTTATATATATGCTTGAGGGGGAGTGGTATTCGAGGTGAATTTTTAGTACTAATCAAAGCAACAATAAACAATCGATATGGTCTGTCCTTCAGCATTCTACACCTGTTTTGGAAACAATATCAGAGTTGAAATCTATCTGTGAGTTATAAATGGTGCAAGTAATAGTACAATGGATGGAAAGTAGTATCTTGTATTTATATGTGCAGTAGCAATGTTTTCTGACCTGTTCCATCAAAAAATTGAAAAACGGATGAAATATCAACAAAAAGAATAATACAGATATATGTTTTCCTAATTTTTAACTTATTGGTTTGTATGGACCTAATTAATAGTCAGTTACTTTAATAGATTTTAAATAAATTAAATGACTGGTGTCTTCTGTTGCAATTATTTAAATCAGGAACAAAATAAGCTCACAAAATGCAGCATGCAGAGCAAAAGAGAAGCAAAGTGATAAAAAAGTGTTCTTCCTACTGAAGGAAAAGGGGAATTTTTGATTTTTTTCAGCACTGCGATGAAAAAGTTCAACTGAATTCTTCTTTATTGCCCACTAGTGAATTTGCTACACATGCATCCAGTGGCTTTGATCTGTGTTGTTTATCATGTTGCCCTCTCATGATGTCTTTCAAACCACTTTTGTAGGAGTGGCACAACCACTGACAATGAGTCTCATTTAGTAGCCAATTTTATTTCCTAAGTATGGTCTCATCTATGTTGCCATGGCAATCTGATGTTATACAGTAGATTTCAATTACTGTCTATTAGCCTCAGAGCGTTTAGACTTGGAGAACAGAAGTCTGAGGAAGCAATTCTTCAGGTATGGTTTTCTGCCTTTTACTGTGCATTCAGCAAGTATCTGCTGGAACCATATGTACATTCTCAGTACAGTACTTCTAAACCAAAATCATGTTACGCTATACCGGTGAGAAAATACAAACCAGAGAGTTCTTTCAAACCATAAAAAAAGGGACAAGTGAGAACACAATTTAACAGAAGAATGACCAATACTGATGAATTTGTGTCTCATATGATTCCTCATGATTTAACGGGAAACTTCTTTGACATCTCTGGCTTTTTTTCTGTCTTTTCTTTGAAAGTAGCCCTTTATGCATGATATGATTTACTGCTTCTACCTGTGAATATCTCCCACTGTCACAAGAGTATGGAATCATCTCTACACTTAAAACTCAGCTTAGGTACTACTTCTACTGCCCCAAATACTGTCATTCTACCTTGTTTAACTGTGTTTCTACTGCTGATTATTTGATGTTATGTTAATGTCCAGTGCTATGACACCATAAGTCGTCTTGTTGCAAACATCAAAACAAATATCTTGTAGAAAGCTGATCATCAAATATTCCAAAGTTCTCTTTTACATGAGATTTCTAAAATAATCTTTTGCTCTTCTTGTTGTTTCCCTTACTGTTCCTTGACACAGAAGTAACTTCACAACACTGTTGTCTGTTTTTCAGACGACTCACCTATGTGGCAGGCCTTGCTGGACAGAGAACCACGGGGTGCAGCACTGAGCTCTCAGGTGTGGAGAGGCACTGCTGACAGCTGAGGAAGATGCAGCAAGTAGTGATCAAACCGTTAAGTGATGCCATCTGTCTCCTTGTTCATGCATGTTCTTTTTCTGAGTCCAATGAATTCGTAATGAGTGGTAACATTTTACATTTCAGATCCGGCTAGAAGGAGACTCTGTGATAACTTGTCAAACTGAGGCACCTGGTAAGATCTAGATGAAATAAAAATGAAAGCAGTGTGATTTATATTTATATAAAGAGTCTAACAACTGGAAAAAACCAAAAAGCCACGAAATGTGGTAAAGCAATATAGAATGTGAAAAGCTTTAAAACTGTTAGTTTCTTATACTGGTAACTAAATCCCAATTTGACTACAAATCCCCAGACATATTACCTTTTTACTTTGGCTTCTTTTTTAAACTTTTTTTTAAATATATTACCTACTTTACTCTTGGCCCTCCCCATCAGATTCACTGTCTTACATGTCTCTTGACTCTTTCAAGAAGATAAGCTTATCCAGATGCACTACTAATTCTAGCATACTTTCTGATGTTTTTCTCTGTCCTCCCATGCTTACCTGTTTTTCAAATTTGTTAGCACCAGTTCTATTTCACCAACAACTCTTCTCTGTCATTTAGCAATTGCTGAATTTAAACAGTAAATTAAATGCAATATTTTCTAAATATCTTTTTAAGGAAAAGAAAACTAGAAAAACCCAAAATCTCTTCCTTTCTGCTCTTTAAATAGGAAATCTTTCAATGTGAATGTCAGTGATACCAGTACATGGATGGCTTGGCTAATTTCATAGACTTTGAGTACATGCAAATATTATATATCACTGTGCCATCATTCTGTAAAAGAGGATTTCCTATTTCAAAAGAAATAGCATAATCTGATTTCAGTTTACGGATTTCTCTTTTGGCTATGATATCTTTCAGTGAATTTTAGGTGTGCTGACCAAGCGAATTTCTGCTAACTATATGATTTCTGTCCCTTCATGTATTTGTTTTTAAAGCAACACTGCCCCATGACAGAAAAATGCTCATGCTTCACTTTAAGTAGAACAGTCCAATTGGAATCAATGTTTTGTTGGATTAGACTATATAAACATAGCAAAGACTGCTCAAAGCATCACTCAAAAGCCTTATTCATGAGATGCACTTTACCACTTACATTATTTCAAGTCAATGGGCTTAAAATTAATCACATATTTACATATTTTCTTGAATCAATATCATAATTAAATACTCTTCTGGGCCTTGATCCAAGGATCCTGAAGTAACAGAACAGAGCACTGTTAATCCTGACTGTAGCTAAATCACTCATCTTTCATGCTACTTCAAGCTCATATTGCTTCATCATGTCCCAAGGTTCTCCTTTGTGTTGAAGATCTTCATCAGGTTTAGTGGAAGATATTTGGGTTATTAAACATCTGTAACTTTCACCATTTTCAGAGAGATTCATAAAGACAGAAAATATTTTAAAGCCATTAATAGGCCTGTTGAAAATATGGGACTGAATGGTAATGTTCTGTCTTGCAATACAGTTTTTGGTCAGGTGACTCACTGAGGATGTGTTCTTGTCAGAAGAAAAATTCACTATGAGAGGTAGTATTGTTAATGCCACTAATAATCAAGAACATTTACTGTCTGATGCACTTCTTCTTGTCAACAGCTCCAAATGGGCGACTGAAGGCTTCATACCTGCAAAACTTTTGACAGACGTAACAAAGAGGAAAGTCCCAGGGGGACAAGGCAACCACACCTCTGAGTTGGTGAGGACTGAGGCATAATGGCATGTGAGAATGGATGTATGTGATGGGGTGAATGAGCTACACCTCCTCTGTGAACAATCTAGGTTCAGTAGATCCAGCCCTCTGGTAACTCACAAAAAAACGCATTCAGGCCCAGTAAACCTGGAGACTGACTGGAAATTCATATTTTCATTAAATGTAGTTTCTTCTGCTTCCTGCTTCCTGTTCTAGTAACATTCCAATAGATTCTTTTTACAGCTTCTATTTCTTCATGTGCATTTATAGTCTTCCTTTCCCATATTTTCTATGACTTTTTTTTTCAGAAACACAACAGGTGTCAGCTCAGACATCAGCTTTGGAGAAAAGAAATTATCAAATTTTCTTATGGAAAACAAAACTAAGTAACAGAGGTCTACAACCAGCCAGCCCATCTGTTTCAGTTCTTCATGATCCTTACCACTGAAGAGTATTTCCTAATGTCATCTTGACTTTTCCTAGTTGTAGTTTGAGCTCATTAGTTGATTTGTCTTTGTTTTAGGTAAGCTCAAGCCAGTAAAGTTAAAGAAGGTGGTCAAAGTAGCAGAATCTTTATTGAATCACTATGTTAATTTCATGGATCTTACTTTCTTGAACAAGTACTTTGTGTTGCAGTTAGCAATGGCAATGACATCTCAAATTAACCAAACACAAGGTTTTTGTGCTCATATGGTTATTTCATTTTGTAATATTGTCCTGGTTTTGGTTAAAATAGAACAGATTCTCTTTTATTGAATTTTCCTTAGAGCTAAGTTATTCTAAGTAACTGCATTTTTCTGAAGTTGGCTGCATATTTACAGACACTGTCCACTCCAAAGCTGAGAACACCTGATGTTTATAGCTGCACTCAGCTAATGGTAGAAAAGGAATGCAGAAAATGGCCCCTGCTTATTATTATTATTATTATAGCAGCCAAGGTCACTGACAGATCTCTTAGGTTATGCAAGTGAGGAGTCAGAATGGGTCGTACTTGCAGGGAGGGGCTAACCAAACAGGGTACCGGATATTGACCAACGAGGTATTCCTTGCCATGCATCTCATACTCATTTTAAAGCTGGGGGATCATGAGGGTCTTGCTTTCTTTGCCCATGGCCGACTTCTGAATAGGACTCTGCTTGATGTCCTGTGTCTGATCCTGATCCAAATTCTGACCTGTGCTTTCCTGAGTCCAGTTCCTTTCTAACACTGAGTCCAGTCTAGGTCTTCCTGGTGCTGCCTGGCAGCTGCTGGCAGGACGCCTGCGCCCCGGCACCCAGCTCCGGGAAACTCAGTATCAGTTTTTATATATTTTGTTTCCCTTATTATTAACATTATTAATATTATAAGTGTTATTAGTAAAACTTTTTACATTAAAATCATAAGCCTCTCTCCCTTTTCCTTCATTTCCCTTCCTCTGGTGGGAGGGTGGGGTTTAATCGAGAGCGTCTGTCCCTCAGTTTATTGACGCCCTGCTTTAAACAGTGACAAATACTTTTACCAGCTGATGATTTAAAAAAAAAATCTATTCCTACTATGGGACAGCTACAAATGTCCTTTCTTCATCATTAACCAAATACTTTTCACCACAATCTATGAACCTTTACTGGCTAAACGGCCGAGTGCAGAGAGTGGTGGTGAATGGAGTTAAATCCAGCTGGCGGCCAGTTACAAGTGGTGTCTCCCAGATCTCTACTTTGGATCCGGTCTTGTTTAATAGCTTTATCAATGATCTGGCTGAGGGGATTCTGTGCTCCCTCAGTAAGTTTGCAGATAACAAGTTAGGCGGGAGTATCGATCTGCTCGAGGGTAGGAAGGCTCTGCAGACGGATCTAAACAGGTTGGATCATTGCACTGAGGCCAACTGCTTGAGGTTCAACAAGGCCAAATGCTGCATCCTGCACTTCGGTCACAACAACCCTATGCAACGCTACAGGTTTGGGGAGGAGTGGCTGGAAAGCTCTCCAGCGGAAAAGGATCTTGGAGTATTGGTCATCAGCCGTCTGAAGATGAGCCAGCAGCGTGCCCAGGTGGCCAAGAAGGCCAAGAGCATCCTGACTTGTATCAGGAATAGTGTGGCCAGCAGGAGTAGGGAGGTGATGGTGCCCCTGTACTCAGCAGTGGCGAGGCTGCAGCTGGAGTACTATGTTCAGTTTTGGGCCCCTCACTACAAGAAGGACAATGAGGTGCTGGAGCGTGTCCAGAGAAGGGCAACGAGGCTGCTGAGAGTCTAGAGAACAAGTCTTACGAGGAGCGGCTGAGGGAACTGGGGTTGTTTAGTGTGGAGAAGAGGAGGCTGAGTGGAGACCTTATTGCTCTCTACAACTACCTGAAAGGAGGATGCAGTGAAGCAGGTGCTGGTCTCTTCTCCCAGGTAACTAGTGATAGGACGAGAGGCAATGGCCTGAAGTTGCGTCAGGGGAGGTTTAGTCTGGACATTAGAAAGAATTTCTTTACTGAAAGAGTGGTGAGACATTGGAATAGTCTGCCCAGGGATGTGGTGGAGTCACCATCCCTTGAGATGTTCAAAAACAGTGCAGATGTGGCACTCCATGTTTAGTAGGCATGGTGGTGTTGTGTTGACATTTGGACTTGATGATCTTTGAGGTCTTTTCCAACCTTAAGTATTCTATGATTCCATGAGTCTATGGTCTTTACAGTACAGAAGGGGAAGTCAATGTATGGTAGGTAAATCCATTCTACAGTGGCACATGAAGAATCTTTTCAGTGAAGGAGAGAGCACAGTTTTCCAGGTTTTCAGTCTTTTAGTTAGAAAACTATCTTTGATTATGATCAACATTCTGCCAGTTGCTGATAAATATGCTACTCCATGTAGCTCTTTGAAGCTCTGTATGGAAATTAACATTACTTGAAAATAGATTCCATGTTACATGTGCAAGTGAACAGTCATGGTTAATAAAGTATTCTGATTAGCTACCTGTAGTTACAAGGTCTAGCTTTTTTACACACACAAGAATTTCCATCAGCTTCTACAAAGTTCATAATGTCACATTTAATTTTTATTCTTCCTATAGAAACATGATTAGCATAATTACTCCTAGGGGACTAAATAGCATCCTTGATGTTATTCATCAATTGCTGTCTTTTTTCCAAGCTTGAGTCTCTCTGAATATGTCTTGATATTCAGATGTGCGAACTATGCCAAAATTGGCACAATTTATTGAACAGTTCAGAATGTAGTAACACCATCAAGATTAAATAAAATAACAAATGTATAAAGCAAACATGAAAATGTCAAAACTTGCATCACACTGGAAATGTTGGTGACTTAAGCAGTCATTGTGTCATTAACTAGTTGTGGGACTCCGCCCCACCATTTTTGTGATGTCTCAGAAAATTTGCTGACATCTTTAGCCTCCCCTAGCACCCCAGCTAGCTACAGAGGAAGTCTTTCCATACCTGCAGCCTGGTTGGCCACGACTGGCTAGCAACCGGGGAGACACTGACAGGACAGGAACTACCCAGTGATGGGACAGGGAGAAGTTCATCAGGAGCAGCTGAGAGACCACACCTTGGAGACTCGTAGGTGCAAACATGATTGGTGTAAAAGTGTCTTGTGTGACGGTGAATGGCGCAAGACGATTGGTGTGAACTGATCAGCCCAGACTGACTGGGATATAAAAGGACACGCTGAGAGACTGGGGGAGGGAGAAGGGGGGGGCACCCATCACCCACTACTTGGAGACTGCTGCCAAGTCATCAATGAAGGACCCACAGGACACAGCGGGATTCCAGGTGCTGACTATTCCTCCTTCCTCCTACGTGTGCACCCACCACTGACTGCTAAGGACCATCAACGGAGGACCCACAGGATGCCATGGGATCCAGGGTGGTGACTATCCTTTCTTTCTTTGGTACTAATCTCTCTCCTCTTGGTTTTCTTCCTTCCTTCTCCCTCTCCTTCACACTGCTTATGCTAGACCACTCCATCTCCGCTCCTCTGTTCCTTGATATAAAGCTCACAAGGCTGTACAGTATTTGAGTCCATTTCATGTCTCAGTCTCATCCTTGGGATCGTATCGAAATTGCATTGGGACATTTTACTAGTCCATTGTAATTTTTTTCTGTTTCTTCAGTTATTTTTCATACTTTCTACTATTTGTCTCTTTGACTTCAACCCTTGGCCTTCTTGGCACCAAAAGATATTTTATTCAAAATGACTTTTCTTCTGTTGTTTCGCGTAAATATATTAAATGAAAATAATTTTCAAGCTTAATTTCTTGTCTCAGGAAAACAATGGGAAGCTTATTATTGACTTAGGTCAGATAGATACTTTAGGGAACACTTTAAGGTGCAACACACAAACAATCAAAATCAGAAGAATAACTTTTATCCCAGAGTCAAAGAATCATAGAGTCATAGGATCACAGAATCATAGAAACATAGATTCACAGAATCACAGAATCATAGAACAGTTTGTCTCAGAAGGGACCTTAAAGATCATCTAGTTCCAACCCCCCTGCCATGGGCAGGGACACTTTCCACTACATCAGGCTGTTCAAAGCCCCGTCCATCCTGGCCTGGAACACTTTCAGGAAGCAGGCACCCACAGCTTCTCTGGGCAACCTGTGCCAGTGCCTCACCACCCTCACAGTAAAGAACTTCTTTCTTATATCTAATCTAAATCTGCCCGCTTTTAGTTGAAAGCCATTGACCTCTACCCTATCAATACATGCCCTTGTAAAAACTCCCTCTCCACCTTTCCTATAAGTCCCCTTCAGGTACTGGAAGGCTGCTGAGTGGTCTCCACAGAGCCTTCTCTTCTGCAAACTGAACAGCCCTAACCCTTTCAGCCTGTCATTATAGGAGACATCCTTCAGATCATTTTTGTGGCCTTCGTCTGGATCCACTCCAGCAGCTCCATGTCTTTTCTGTGTTGGGGGCTCCAGAGCTGGATGCAGTACTTCAGGTGGGTTCTAACAAAAGCAGAGCAGAGGGGCAGAATCCCCTACCTCTACCTGCTGGCCATGCTGCTTTTGATGCAGCCCAGGATATGGCTGTCCTGCTGGGCTGCGAGTGCACATTGCTAGGTCATGTTGAGCGTCTCGTCAACTAGCATCCCCAAGTCCTTTTCCTCAGGCCTCCTTTCAATCTGTTGTCCACACAGCCTGCATTTGTGCTTGAGATTGCGCTGACCCATGTGCAGGACCTTGCACTTGGGCTTGTTGAACTTCATGAGGTTCACATAGGCACACCTCTCAAGCTTGTCCAGGTCCCTCTGGATGGCATCCCTTCCCTCCAGTGTGTCAACCACACCACACAGCTTGGTGTGGCCAGCAGATGTGCTAAGGATGCACTGGACACCACTGTTCATGTCACCGAGAAAGATCTTAAACAACACTGGGCGCAGTACTGATCCCTGAGGAACTCCACTCATCATAGGTCATGTGGGACAGTGTCAAATGTTTCGCACAAGTCCAGATAGATGATGTCAGTTGCTCTTCCTTTATCCACCAAAGCAGTAACCCCATCATAGAATGCCACCAAATTTGTCAGGCATAATTTGCTCTTAGTGAAGCCATGCTGGTTGTCACCAACCACCTCCTTCTTTGCCACATGCCTTAGCATAGTTTGCAGGAGGATCTGCTCCATGATCTTGCCAGGCACAGAGCTGAGACTGACTGGCCTGTTGGTCCCAGGCTCTAGCTTTTTACCCTTTTTAAAAACAGCAGTTATGTTTCCCCTTTTCCAGTCATTGGGAACTCCACTGGAATGCCATGCCTTCTCAAATATGATCGATCCTGCCTTAGGAACTTCATTTGCCAGTTTCCTCAGGACCCATGGATGCGCTTCATCAGGTCCCATGGACTTGTGCACCTTCAGGTTCCTTAGGTGGTCTCAAACCTGATCTTCTGCTACCGTGGGCAATTCTTCATTCTCCCAGTCCCTCATTTTCCATCTGTGACTTTGGTGGTGTGGCTGGAGCACTTGCTGGCGAAGACCGAGGCAAAAAAGTCATTGAGTACCTCAGACCATATCCTGGGTAACCAGGTCTCCTGTTTACTTTCAGAAAGTGCCCACGTTTTCCCTAGTCTTACTTTCATCACCGATGTACCTACAGCAGCTTTTCTTGTTGCCCTTGATGTCCCTGGCCAGATTTAATTCTGTCAGGGCTTTAGCTTTCCTAACATGATCCCTGGCTGCTTGGACAATTTTTCTGTATTTCTCATGGGCTATCTGTCCTGCTTCCACCCTCTGTAGGCTTCCTTTTTGTGCTTGAGTTTTTCCAGGAACTTGTTGTTCATCCATGCAAGCCTGCTCGCTTTTTTGCTTGACTTCCTCTTTGTTGCGATGCATCACTTCTGAGCTTGGAGGAGGTGATCCCTGAATATTAATCAGATTTCTTTGGCCTGTCTTCCCTCTAGGGCTTTATCCCATGGCGCTCTACCCAGCAGATCCCTGAAGAGGCCAAAGCCTTCTCTCCTGAAGCACAGGGTAGTGTGCTTCCTGTGCACCCTTCTTGCTGCCCTGAGGATCTTGAACTCCACCATTGCATGGTCACTGCAGCCAAGCCTGCCCTTGAGCTTCACATTCCTCACCAGCCCCTCCGTGTTGGTGAGAACAAGGTCCAACACAGCACCTCTCCTCATGGGGTCGTCTACCACTTGGAGAAGGAAGTTATCAACAGCGCAGTCAAGGAATCTCCTGGATTAATTATGCTCTGCTGTGTTGCATGACATGGAACAGGAGGCACTCAAAGGGCATGATAGGTGCCATGGGAATGGATTAAAATGACTTGGCACCTTTCCACCTTGGGTAAAGACCTGAGTGAAGTTTCAATAATCGCTTGCAGACTTTCCTTCATCTTACTGAAATATTCCACAAAGACCAATTGTCTGTCAAATTGCCTTCTTCATACAGGCACTAGGAGAGCTATGGAGATACCTTAGGCTTAAAAGTCAATTATACATTGGCAAAGCACTTGCAACTGTGGATGTTGTTCACTGTGTGCAGCTGTAGCATCATTCTATGCTTTAAACGGCACCTTCTGCAAGCAGCTCTATATACACAATTCTGTTTGCTTATCTGTTATTTCCTCTTTGGACCAAAACCAGGATTAATGATGTAATTAGAAATAAAAGAAAAAAAAAAATGCGGAAGAACTTCTGTGAGAAACAGTGTCACCTTCCCCCACTAACAGAGGCAAGCTCTTCAGAAACAGCTCTTCTTCATCCCTGCATGGTGACAAGGCACAAGGAAATTTGAGACTTCAGCAGCCTTTTCTTATTTTTTCCGAAGAACTTATTTGCTACTGATTTATCACAGTGAGAAAGAAAAATTCCTTGTGCATCAGGACTGTATTTTTATCATGGCAGTCATATTCAGAAACAGAATTGGGTATATCTGTTGATCCATCTGAAGCTCACTCTACCTCACAGCTAATGAGAAAGGTCTTCTAGATTTCGATTAAACTTCTTCAGCTTTTAGTCATGTTCTGATATCAAGTGAAGTGCTCTAAAGCTCTTTACAAAGGGCAATTTACCAATAAGTTTGCAGAACAGACCCAGCAAAATTCTGTCCAAGACCACAAATACAGATCCTTTCCTTACAACACTAAAGCAGGTACACTTACAAAACAGAATTTCTCTTACAGACCCAGGAAACAAAAAAAGAGAGAAAGAGAGGAGGAAGGAAGAAAAGAAAATAGGCAATTAAGCTAATGCAATTTGGATATCACAAGGTTATAGATATTTCAAGAGCTGAGCAATTTACCGTCTGGAAAGAGAGAAGAGCTCTTGCATAAAATGTCCTCCAGTTCAGATTTATTATGCTTTTACTTGTGTTATATGTGATACAATTAGCAGAAGGTGCCAATAAGGCATTCGCTCAAGGACGTGGTCATTCCATACCATCTGTTATAAATTGCATTGTCCTTTCCACAGCTAGCTAGAGGGGAAAAAGTTCTCTGAGAACCACCTGCAAATTCTGACTGTAAGATGACTGGAATTTTAAAATATCTAACTAGAGTACGCAACTGGATAAAGAGTACCAGAGCAAAGCTGTTTCTCAAAACTCCAGGAAAAAAATGCTTGAATATAAGACCCCAGTGTAGTGTAGATTCCAGTTGTATTGATTTCTTTTTTCAAGTTTTCAGCTACAGTGATAGTTTCCGCATAAAAATACATTGCAGAAATAAAAAAGGAACAATTAAAGCTGGCCACTGGAAATATAGCTGCAGTGTATATGGTTTGTTGAAGACGCGGATATTTTAATGGATTTTCATTTGACGTCCCCTACGCTGCTCATAAAATTAGGAATCAGAGATAATAAAAATTGACTTCTCCTTTGTTGGTTTTTGGAGAGACAAGAGAAGAAAAAGAAGGAGAAACATAGATGAGACTTTACCCCATCAACAAGATTTTGATAGGCTGTTAGTGAAAATACTTTGTGGAACTGTGTCAGCAGTACTTATTTTGTACCATTTCTGTTACTTGGATCTAGACGGTAAGGAGTGCTTAGATAGCTTAGAAAGGAATTCAGACAAAGCTCTCTATTGAAAAAAAAAAGAACAATCCCTTCCCAAATGTCATGGTCTAACCCTGGCTGACAATTAAGCACCCCACAGCTGCTCACTCGTTCCCCTCCAGTGGGATGGGGGAGAGAATCGGAAGGGTAAAACTGAGAAAACTCTTGGGCTAAGATAAAGACAGTTGAATAGGTAAAGCAAAAGCTGTGTGTGCCAGCAAGGCAAAACAAGGAATTCATTCACTATTTCCTATCAACAGGCATGTGTTCAGCCATCGCCAAGAAAGCAGGGCTCCGTTACATGTAATGGTTACTTGGGAAGACAAAGCACCTTAAGTCTGAATTTCACCCCTTTCCTCTTCTTCCCCCAGTTTTATATTGCTGAACATGATATCATATGGTATGGAATATCCCTTTGGTCAGCTGAGGTCACTGTCCCAGCTGTGTCCCCTCCCAGATTCTTGTGCACCTCCAGCCTACTCATTGGCAGGATGGTCTGAGAAGCAGAAAAGTCCTTGACCCGCTGTAAACACTGCTCAGCAATAACAAAAGCCTCTCTGTGTTATCAACATTGTATTCAGCACAAATCCAAAATACTACACCATACAGGCTACTATGAAGAAATTTAGCTCTATTTCAGTCAAAACCATTACAACATATCACGGTAAAGATCTGTTAAATAGACTCGTATTGGGAAGTTTTCACTGTTATGTTGGGACAGGTTACTGATTATACCCATGCACTAAAAAAAGGAAAGCAATATGTTGCTACCTTTCCTTAGTTATTTGAACCAGATGTAAGAAAAACTAACCATGTCATGCTGATGTCACTGAAGAAGTGCACAAGAGCCTTGACTCTCGTGTGCAACTAAACAGTCATGCGATGCAATAGAATATTCTAACAAATAAAATAGAAGACATAAATATAAAAGATTATGGTTAAAGACCTTAATTATAAAGTCTCTATCCTGTAATCATAAGCACACAAAAATGAGAACAGGCAACAAAGTGTGAAGTTTTCAGAATATAATACAAAAGTGGAACTGGTCTGGCTTATGGTTTTCATACATATTCCTCAACTAGTATTAGGATATCCAGCTTCCCAACAATGTAGATGTTTGTATTTTATATTAATTTGTAAAATGCCAAAATCTCCGCATTATGTCCACAAACTAACATATGTGTGGTGATTACTTTCTCAACCTTTTTACTTCTTATTTAAGCCCTGAATTTAAGTGCTAACAGGGCTAGCCTTTTGCTTCAGAAAACATTTATATTCTGTGTTCTTCAAGTAATGTTTCAAAAGACTAATTCAGGACTTTAAATTTAGATATTGAATACTGCAGTGCTTAAATTCACTGTATCATATTTCTACACATAAATATAACTAAATAAAGAAAATTGAGTTTGTATCCAAAACCATAAAAATCTGTGACATCCTTCCACTATTTATTTTCTTTGTAAACTGTTTGCTTTTTGTCCTAGTGAGGACCTGATAGGTCACAGCAAATCAGGAGTGAAATTTCCTGTCAACTTTGTATTTTCCATTAAACAAAGGAATATTTCTATAATTTTGTTATGCTTTTAAAACAGCAACAAAAGAAAACAACTTTACCCTCCTTCAAACCAGCAGAAGTGTCTTTCAGTCCCTCTCGAGGGTACAACCTTTTCTACTCTAGAGCTGTTCCCAGGCTGAGTGTCTTTCTCCGCCTTCAGCAGGAAGCCTTTTATATCTCAATGGATTCCCATTTTCTTTACTTACTTATGCCACCAGGCAGGGCTAGCTGCCCTTTGCATCTTTATAAATGCCATCTTAAATTAGCCTTTCTGAAACTGATAGAGAAAGCATGCTCTGCACTAGAGGTGTACACCAACTTCTCTGTAGCTGGCTGAAACTTGGTTGCTATTAGGACTGAATTATAAGCTTCTGCCAGTTAAGTAGCTGTGTGTAACAGTAAAACTCCATGGAAGTCTGCACTGCTCTTGTTCAAAAATGAAATGCACACCTGAAGAGTGCACAAACCTAAAACTGCATACAGAGCTCTGATTACAAAGATAGTTGTGAGTTACCTCATGACTCTGGTATTGTTAAGAAGCTCATTTGAAACTGAAGCCATGATCTCACCATCCTACATAGAAGCCAAAGGAGAAGCAGAACATTTGCCCCAGGTATTGGCAAAGATTACTCACCAGATCTATCTATATCTCTGTGTCCTCCCTCCGTGTGTGTTGACAGTTGTGTCAAAAAGACTAGAGGACTGGTAGAAGACAAAGGAAGAGCAGAGCAAGTTGTGCTGCACATTTGCAGTGCGCAGTTGCAAACTGAGTCATACTTTAAGCTATGTTTAGACTTCCAAATCATAGATTCTATCATAGAATCATAGAATCATAAAACCAGAGAATGGCTTCAGCTGGAGGGGACCTTTGAAGATCTGCAAGACACCAGGCCTGCTAGTGACAGCCCTTCTCTCAAGCGTGGCAACTGCACCACTCAATTTAGCGAACTTAATCCCACTCTCTGTGTTACTAATGAAGACACTGAATAGTCTTGGTCCCCATATGGACCCCTGAGGGTCACCAATTGTTACTGACTTCCACTTGGACATTGAGCCATTGACTGCAACTCTTTGGGCATGACCATTCAGCCAATTCATTACCCATCAAATAGTCTATCCTTCCAACCCATATCTCTCCAGTTTAGCGACAAGGTTGTTACGTGAGACCATGCCAAAGGCCTTAAAGCAGGCAAGGTAGATGACATCAGTTACTCTTCCCTTGTCCACTGATGCAGTCCATCATAGAAGGCTACCAGATTAGTCGGGCATGATTTTCCCATTGCTGGCTGTCTCTATTCACCTCCTTCTCATCCTTATGCCTTGACCTATCTCCCAGGAGGATGAGTTCAATGGTCTTACCAGGAACTGAAGTAAGGTTGAATGGTCAGTAGTTCCCAGGGTTCTCATTTTTATGTTTTTAAAACAAAATGGATATGATGTTTCCCTTATTCCAGTCACTGGAGACATTGCCTGACTGACATGACTTTTTAAATATGATGGAGAGCAACTCAGCAACTACATCTACCAGTTCCCTCAGGACCCTGGGATGCATCTCATTGGGTCCAATGGACTATGTTCAGGTTCCTCAGATGGTCTCAAACTTGATCTTCTCCTATGAAGTGTTGGAATTCATTCCCCCAGTCACTGCCCTGAGAATCAGGTACTCAAGAGATGTGGGTGGAGCAATCGCTAGCAAAAACTGAGGCAAAGAAGTTGTTGAGTATCTCAGCCTTCTCCTTGTCTGTTGTTACCAGATCCCATTTCATTTATCACGGGGGTTACAATATTCTTTGTCTTCCTTGTCTGACTAATGTTCTTGTAGAATCCTTTCTTATTGTTCTTCACATCTGTGGGAAAAGAATGGAAGATTGGTGAGCAAGATTGTAAACATGCTCACGTGACTTGAAGCTGGGGTGTAAAAATCCACATATATCATACTAATCATTTAGTCTTGTGTGCTTGACAAGTACAATCTCAGTGTTTAGATAACGTAGGCCTGTGATAGACTTAGACACATGCTGTCAAATTTGTTTGAGATTCCTTCCCTGCTGCAGGAAAGATCAAAACTTGATGGTAAACTACGCCTGTTGAATCCTTGATATACAGGCAAAAACAGCAGGTTCAGTAACACTCAACAAGGACAGAGCTCCATGAAGCCTGCCTCCCCACTTGTGTGCCTCTGCCCAGGTGCTGTTTTAGGGATGCTCTGGTTAACAAAGTAATAAAAATAAGTTTACTTTTTGCATTTCACCTGTCATTTTGCAGTTGTTCTTGCATCATGCCTGTGCCAGCTCACACAACGTCCCTTGCAAATTTAGCTCCAGCTGTGCCTTAGCTTTCCTGATCCCATCCTTACAACCCTAGGCAGCATCACCATATTCTTCCTAGGATGGATGCGTGTCCCTGTTTCCAGTGCCTATGCATTTCTTTTTTGTGTTCGATTTTGACCAGGAGGTCCTTACTCAGTCATGCTGGTCTCCTGTCTTCCTTGCCTGATTTCTGCACAGCAGAATGAAGAGCTCTTGTGCTCTAAGAATAATGTATTTGCATAGCTGCCAGGTCTCTTTTACTCCTTTGTCCCTAAGGGTACTTTCCCAGGGAGTCCAATCCACTATTTCCTTGCAAAACTGAAAGTTTACCTTCTTACGGTTTAGGATCTTGCCTACACCGTTCGCACGGCTTGCATCCCTCAGGGTCATGAATTCCAACAGGACATGACCACTGAAGGGGAGGCTACCACCAAACTTCACCTCTCCAAAGAGTTCCTCTCTTTAGTGAGCAGCAGGTCCACTAATGCACCTCTTCTGGTCAGCCTTTCTATCACCTGGGTTAGGAAGTTATCTTCAATGCATTCCAAGAGTCTCCTAGACTGCTTGCAGCTTGTTGCCCTGCTTTTTCAGCAGATGTCGGGGTGATTGAGGTCACCCAGCATGATCAGGGCCTGTGAGCTTGACGTTCCATGTAGTTCAAATGAGAACACTTCATCAACACCCTCCCCTTGATTGGGCAGCCTGTAGTCAAAATAAACCACAAGGATTGCTTTGTTGGCTTGGTCTCTAATATTCACCCCTAAGTTCTCAACCTGTGCATTGCTGTTTTTCAGACAGCTCTGTGCAATCAATTGGTTTTTTTTGTGTAGAGGACAATCCCTCACCTTTCCTTCCCTGCCTGTCCCTCCTAAACTGTTCATAGCCATTGGTTGTAGCACTCCGGTCATGTGATTCATCCCACCAAATTTCAGTGATAGAAAACAGATCACAGCTTTCCAGCTGCATAAGACAGATCATAGCTTTCCAGCTGCATAGCTGGAAATCTTACTGGTTCCTCCTTTCCTCCCCCATATTACCACACTACGGTTCAATGTGTCCATTGAATAGCATCTGTAAAGTGAATGACAAAGTGATTGACAAGCTTTCTCACACAGAAGAACCTTGAAAATCATGAGGGCTGCTTAAACCTATGTTATTAAATTACTAACTGTTAAATGTCATTATTAAATCCAGACCTTCAAAAATGCCTAATAAATACACATCTCTTTCAAGTTTTCCCACGTTACATTTCAATGCAACAAAATAGGGCAAAAAAAGCCCCAAGTGCCTGTAGCTGTATCCTTAGATGTCAAGACATGCACAGACTGTTCCTCACACATTAGTCTCCAGTGCAACTACATATCATCTCTTGAGAAGCCAGCACCTCTGAGGACACTGAAATCCCTTCCACAGAGCAGCCTTTGTAGGCTTTGTAGGATCCAGAGATCAGTATTTGTCTCTGTCCACTAGGTTTTAACCTGCTAGTGGAATATTTAACTCTAAGACAGTTCCCTAAATTGCAGAAGTCACAAACAACTAAACAGACAAACCAGCTATTTTTGCATTCCCCCAGATATTTGCAGCAATCTTTCAGCACTGAGAAACAAAACATACCCAGTTGTATATGTTTTGTTGAAGTATGCTTGCTAGGGCAAGGAGAAATCTTTGGGGAATGCTGTAATCTTCTTTACGTGCATCATATGTGGTTCTGACACAGATAAGCTACCAAAGCAAACAATACGGAAAACAATATTTAATGTAAATCTCCACCAATGTAATACAGAATCAGAAACAGAGACAGTAGAGAAAGTTGTATTAAAATATGTCTATGGTTGAATTTAATGTTTTTAAAAGATATTAGAATAGCAGCCCTAGAGATGGATGCTTTTCATTCAGCTACCGCAGTGGAAGAGCCTATACGTTTTTTTCTGTTCTTTTGAACAGACAGCAGCAGATAGGCATTTCTTTTTGCCTAAGAAAGCATAGAAAGGTCACACTCAAGGGAAAAGCAGCTGCAGGACTATATGCTACTGCACCAAATAAACACCACCAGACATGACGCATGTTCTAAATCCTGTAGGTCTGATTAGTAAGGAAGGAATAATAACTGCCAGGGTGACTTATTTCCTCAACTCTATGACCCTGCTGTACTCATATACGTTCTGCAGCTGACTGTTAGCTTGAAGAAGGTTGAAGTTTTCCATTCAACATTGCTTTGGTGACTGCAGACAATCACAGGTGGCCAACCTTGCTGTTGTAGGTGCAGGCTCTTCATTAAGAAGATCTTTTAATTTACTTCTCTGTTGACATGTGAGGTGCATGTCACAGAGTGTTTTTGCCTTGTGAGGCTTTGTATTGGGAAAGGAGTGCTGTGTACAAACCCTTCTGTAACAGAGGACAAAACACATCATGGTCTACTATTGGCGTGTTTACCCCTTTTTGTAGCTCCTAAGCACCTGTGAATCATCACAGATCCGGCTACTGACACC
>Ga0065711_1034994_pt1 | contig 22955 bp, 10 predicted proteins | sample Hoacrofraction12_FD_59098 | JGI IMG/M metagenome (GOLD analysis project Ga0065711, IMG submission 59098) | Hoatzin crop microbial communities from Cojedes, Venezuela - Epithelial fraction 12 v2 (version 2) | ecosystem: Host-associated > Birds > Digestive system > Esophagus > Crop | place... | reverse complement strand
TCTTTCTCAGGGGGATGCACTGCTCCTGAGCATGGAGGAAGTGTCGTTTAAAGAGCGACCAGCACTCTTGGACCCCCCTGCCTTCGAGAGCCCTGGCCCACGGGATTCCTCCCAGTAGCTCCTTGAAGAGGGCAAAGTTAGCCCTCCTGAGGTCCAAGGTTTTGATCCTGCTTATCACCCTGCTTCCTCCACGCAGGATCCTGAACTCAACCATTTCATGGTCACTGCAGCTGAGTCTACCTCCAGCCTTCACATCCTCCACCAATCCCTCCTTGTTTGTTAATACAAGGTCCAGCAGAGCGCCTTTCCTTGTTGGTTCCTCCACCACTTGCATCAGAAAGTTATCATCGATGCTCTATAGGAACTTCCTGGATTGCGCCTGCCTAGCTGTATGGTCTTCCCAGCTGATGTCAGGGTGGTTGAAGTCCCTCATGAGAACCAGGGCCTGTGATTGTGAGGCTGCTTGCAGCTGCCTGTAGAAGGCCTCATGAACTTCCTCCTCCTGGTCAGGTGGCCTGTAGTACACACCCACCATAAGGGTGGTCTAACCACTAAGTTACTGAAAGACAATTCTGCAGCCCAAAGACTGTAACTGAGTGCAGAAAACTTGTGTTTATGCCCCAGCTCAGAGCTTCAAAACTCAGGATCCTTCTCACCCTGCAGGTAGACTCGGTGAGCAGCTAGGCACAACCTCATCAGATGTTCAGCCATGCGTGTTTTAGTTTTGAAAGAGGGCAATAGTTCCACGCCTATGCTCAAGCTCACTCTGGATCCAGAGATTAAATGCTTCCGTCTGTATCTCCTCTCAGAGTTTGCAGAACATAGTGTTCTTGGAGCATGTTTATGGAAGACCTATCAGATGGGCTTTGCACAAAACAAGCCAGAGCTACCCCTCCCACTCCTGAGTAATAGCTTAGTGGTTAGAGCATTCCCAAAGAGTGAGGACTCTAGGTTCAGCACCTTTTCTGCCTGAGGTGATTCAAAGTCATGCCTCTTACATGCTTAGGCTCCCAAGATGAGAGAATTGGACTAGCTTTTGCTCTCATTTCTGGGCCAGTGAACATCTTAAGGATTGCACGTAAAGCAGGACTAGTGCACTTGGAAGTGCTGACAGTGTTGCCGTCATTAAATAGCTTGACTTTGTTGTTCAGGGAAGAGAAGCTGAAATCACCTCAGGTTTATTAATGACTTGAACTTGGCCTCTATCTTGTTTAAGTGATCTAACTGCTGCAGCGAGAGAGCCAGTCTCTGGGCTTGAGGTTGTCGTCTTGAATAGATGCAGGTGCCTTTTGGTGGTAGGCAGAAAGACAGCACAGTGAGAGATGAGACTGAAGATGCGCTCCTGTCTTTGGTGCTTCCTGTTGGCTAATTTAGGTGGCTTCCAACTTGACTTGCAGGTTTTTGTGAATGCTGGTTAAGGTGCATTACCCTCGTCAATTTTCATATAACTAGAATATATATAGCTTTTGTCTTCCTTGGTGATAGACTGAAGTGTGATCTTTGCTAAGAGATTCAGACACTGAGGTAGTATTGTTGTCTTGAGCATCTCTGGACTCGTCTCTTCAGTGCAAAATTTGACCTTCCACTAAGATACTCTTCCTTTAAATACCATTTAAAGGCTTCTACACTAGACAACTAAATTGCCGTTGTTGTGTTCCTGTGGTAAGAATGAACATGAAACTTCCAGCTCACAAGCATTTGAAAGGGCAGGTGAAAGTGGAGATGTTTTGTCATTTGTTTCTTGCACCTGTTTATAGTAGAGAGTCTGTCTATAATGCATAAGGACAATTCACCCCCAGCCTGTACAAGTAAGCATGTTTCTCTTCAGTGAGGGTCCTTTCTGAAGGCTTGAGAGTTTTCTCTTCCCAGTAGATCTCCACACTTCTTCCACTTCACACCCCCTCACACTTGAGGGCACTGTAGGTTCATTCTTCCTTTATACTTGAATGGCTCTACAAGCTCGTAGTGGAGGTTTGAAACAGAACTGGGTGTCTCTTGAATATTTTTTGTGAGCTTTCTCTTTATTTATCTTTAGTTTTGGAGAAAAATGTTCTGATCTAGAAGTTTCTGTTAAAGGAAAATGAGGACAATTCTTTAAAATATTAGTGTTGTTTGTATAAGACTTTGTAGTACAGTTTGGCACCTGGAAAGGAAGTAATTGGTCTCAGGTGGACTTGCAACTTGCTTTCAAAACCAAAGTGCAACATGATGTGTGTAACCTGCACTACTGCAGCTAATGGGCTGAAATAGGGTTACAGAACAAGCAGGACAGTCTAGAGGAAGAGCAAAACAGTGTCAACAATTACTGTATCCTGTGCTGTGTATAATGCAGGGTGCAGCTTAAATTCTTCTTGAAGAGAAACATGTACTCTTGTTACTATTTAAGTTTTCCCATGCCAAGCTTTTTCACTTGACTCTACTATACAGGAACTAGATCATTACCATTAAAAGAACCTGAAGTTCTTCCAAGTTTATATTCAGGCCAAATGAAGTAAGCGTCTAGCAAACATGCAACTAGATGACATAATAGCATATATTAAACGTGCAGAGGCTTTTTTGTGTCCCAGTCCCCTAACTATATCAAACAATAGGAGACGAAATACATGCCTCTTTAGTGACACTGTGCTTCAACTCCATTTAATAGAACTTCATTCAAACATAGATCCGTGTGGAGCTGAATCTTGTTCATAGAGGATGCCCACGAGCATCCTGAAATGTCAGAGGTTCTGTGAAAGTCTGCAGCCTGAAGAGCTACTGAGTCTTTTTCTGTGACTTAACTCACAGGGTATGCGGCAACACTTCCCCTCATACTCAGGCCTTCTGACTGCATGTGAACTAAATTACCATGAACCTCTGAGTAATTCATCTGTAAAAACTGACTTAGAATCAGAGAATCATTAAGGTTGGAAAAGACCTCTAGGATCATCAAGTCCAGCCATCAACCCAACACCACCATGCCTGCTAAACCATGTCCTGAAGTGCCACATCTACATGTTTTTTGAACACCTCCAGGGATGGTGACACCACCACTTCCCTGGGCAGCCTGTTGCAATGCTTGAACACTTGTCTGATTTGCTGTGTAAAACATATCATAGCAGGGAGTGTACTGTCAGTTACTGTGACTGAAGTGACAAGATTTAATCACAAGACTGTGGTAGATTGATTGTTTGCACTTGTGTGAACTTACTCTTATGAATGCTTACTTCATCTTCAGTGTTAAAGCATGCCTGCATACTAAGCCATATGTTCCATGATCTTCAAAAATTTTTTCTTAAAAGATTTTGGAAAGGAAGGAAATGTAGCAAATGCCAAACATCAAGTGGTGCTGTAGACAATTACTGGTTTAATCTCTATTGGCAGCAGATTAAAGAAGATGGCAGATGATGACCGTTTCTTTCCCTGCTTTCCCACAAGACTGGGCTAATAGTTTTCCCCCCACCTCCCCCAGGTGACATGAATTACTTACACAGTTCCCGGGTGTGACTCTTTAGTGACCTCCTAGTTGTAAAAGCTTTTATGAACGTCAGAAGCCTAGAGTTATAAATATGGAACTTCAGAATGGTGTGAGGTTTTTTGTTTGTTTGTTTTGTTTCTGGAATAGCTAGCATAAAACTGAAGGTTGGCCCATTGTCAGGTTAGCAGGCTTCCTATGCAGTGATTCCTTCCCTCTTCTGTGAAGTTTTAATCTTCAAAATATCAAATGGAGAAACAAGCAACAAAAACAAAGGAAAACAAAACCCAGTAGCTTTCTTTTTAAGATTAAGCTATCAGTGTCCTTGAAAGGAGGGACAGACTCTATTCAGTCTTTTACTGTGGATTAATATACCTAGTGTGTGGAATCAGGGAAAGCAGCAGTTTGTGCAAAGTGGAATCTAGTGAGACTGTGTTTGTGTAATGATCCACTGCTAGTGCTTGATTTCTCCCTGCTGGACGTCTGAGTATCTCCCCAGTCTAAATGATGTATGTTTATTAAATTAATCTATCCCACAGTGGCTTGTTCTTACTCAGCCAGGCCTACTGGGTTATTAGACCCAGTTAGTTGGGAAAGGGGTGATTTATGGAGGCTTGAGTATAGTTAGACCTGCACCTGGACCAAACAGAGTGCAGGAATAGCAGAGATGTAACGAAAGACTAACAAGTTCTTTGGGCTCCTACAGTTTATATTGTCCAAGAGCAGGTTTGTGAGCTTTAACTTTTAGAAGAATTACGTTATAAGTTGCAGGAGAAAACAGACACAACTCTGGCTTTAGGCTTTCATGGAATGAGGAGATGGCCCATGATCTAACAATCCCATAGTTTCTAGTCATTTATTTTTTTCCTTCTTAAGGTAGGAGAATTTGAGGTTTGGGTTTTTTTTTTCAGTTAATAACAGTCTAGTAGTTTGCACTTCTAGCTCAAGATCCAGACTCTTGGAAGACAGAGGCTTTTGGCCTTGCAGCTTCAGGTGAGTTTGGATCCAGGCAGAGCCTTGTCCAGCAGCGCTCAGAACTGAATGGAGGTTTTAATGCATGCTACTTGCTTTCTTCTATGAAGACAGAGGTGAACAAGAGATGAAGTCTAGTTACTGTTTCTGGAGTGGGAAAGAGAGAGGTGCAGGTTGGTGAGGGGGATCAACACAGTAGCTTGTGAAGTTAGGAAGATTTTTCTGAAGCTTGTTAAGTGTTATCTTCCCTTCACTGGTACACTTACGGAAAGGAAAATTGTGTACTTCATAAAGCCTGTGAGAACATAAAGCTTTGAGGATATATTCAAAACTAAGCAGTATTTTTCAGTAAGTTAGAGCTTTGTGTGGGCGTTTATATGGGGCAGTAGGGAAAGGTATGAGGAAAAAGTATAGCTAATAGTAACATAATAAATATTGCTTCAGAATTTAGGCACCTCTGGGTGATTGTTTGGTGTTCTCATCCTTGAAAAGTGCACCATGGAATACGCAGATTTCTGTAGAAGAAGTTTTCGAAACCTTTTTGCCTGTTTTAGCCTTTTAACAGTCTGATTATCAAATGACAGGGAGAAAGAAGTTCATTCAGTGTTAGATTGTTGAGACAACCAACCAGTGATTCATAACCCTAATGCCTATTTTGTACCAACTGCCAAATAAAATCATATTAGTGGAATGAAGAAGTGTATATCTTGCTAAGGCACAGAAATACTTGGCAGTTAGCAGTCAATCATGTCACGAAGCTCTTCAGCCAGCAATTGTAGGGAGGAGTGAAACCTGCAAATGTTACACTGTCAGAATCTGGAAATGAAAGCAATGTGAATGGTAAAATCCATTCAATAAATGTCTTTATGCCTAGATTTTAACTGTAGCTTTTTTTTTTTTTTGTAAATTCTCTATGCCCATGTGAATTAAACTTGCAGTGTATTATTGTTGTAGCCTTTTTTTACACTTACTCATCAATGTTTTCCCTATTAATTTTCTTTGAGGTAGACCATCTCTGGTGTCTGATTTGCAGATTCCATTTTCTGTCTTGGCTCTCTGTGCATAGATCAAATTCATGTCTGCAATGGATGACCACTGTAGTTAGCATATCCTAAACAGAACTCCTTTCAGCCTTTCCCTTCCCTACTCTCTCATCAAGTCTTCTCATTGCTCTTGCTTACAACTTTGCCATCATCTGGCTGTTGTCCTGCAGTATCTCATGCTGCCACCTGAGGTGTCGTGAAGTCAACACATTGTTTTTTAAACAACTGTTCAGTTCCACTGGTGCTTTCTACATGAAGCTATTGATTTCTGTATGGACTGTACAGGCAGGATCTGTCTAGCTTTGTGTATGCGTATAAAGCACATACCATCCTGGGCCTGTATCAGTCACAGTCCTTCCAGATTGCACATCCTTGCATCATGCAGGATGCGGGGCTGCAGTAATGCATCCCTCTGACGCACGGCAGCGTAACAGAGGAAGGTCACTGAGGCAGGACGTGGGGGTGTGAGGAAATAAAGCAAACAATTTTTAACTGTCTGAAATCCCAAATGAAAGAGAAACTGTCAGCCTGTGGGAAGTCACAATTTAGCGTTGCAGCTCCTTGACAGAGTATGACAACTTAGTAGCACCTGCAAAAATCTAAGATACAGCTCTAAAAGCTGAATGCAGGTAAGTGTAGTAGTATGTATTTTGGGGTTTTTTCCTTCTAGGTTACTTTGACCTGTCTTTTTCAAGATGCTTGTGCAGAGGCTTTTTTTACTATTTTTCCAGTGCTTGCTGGTGAACCAATAGAAAACCCCTTGGTAGCATGATGGAACTGTGTATAGTGTTACCATTAGGATATTATTCAAAATTTCCAGTTGAGTCTGAACATAGAAGATGACAATCCCTGTCCTGGAATTCTTCTTAAAGGTGCTAAGTTTCTCTAACAATCTTAAAACTTATTTAAAGATTATAATCTTCTCTAAAATGAAACTTATGAAGTAATATAAACTGTACAAATAGACAATTCTCTAACAAAATAGTTTTGATATCTTGCTAAGAGATTAACATTGGGATTGTAGTTATTTTGTTGTTCAGTCATTGTATTTGCAAAGTTTTACAGTGAATCTATAAACTTGTCAGCTTCCAATTCTGCCAATCAAAGATATTGTAGGTAGTCTTTAAGGTCGTATCTTAACTTCTGAAGCCTTTACCAACTTGGTGTTACATTCTCATTCATGTGTCCTTCTGTTGAAAGGTACTTTATATGTTGGTTTGTTGTAAGGAGGGGATGGAAACATAATTCAGACTTTGATCTCTCAAGAACTTGACATGTGAGTGTTCTCTCTGGCTGCTCAAGACTACTTTACTAAGAAATCTTCCTCTGGCATTTCTCTCCAAAATGTACCTTCTGGCTCTTTAGTAATATTGAAACGAGAGTAACAGTTCTGGGACTGGCCTGGAAGCACAGATGAGTTCTGTTCCTGGCCCTGCCACTCTCTGATCTGCTGTGTGATCTTGGATGAGTTACAGCCTCATTTCAGTTTGCTTATCAGTAAAATGGAAATAATGCTCATGGAACTTGACAGTAATTTTAAGTTATGTGAAAAGGTGCTAGGATGAAGTTGCAGAGATGTGTTTAGCTGAAGTTGCAATACTTCAGTTAACTTTTATACACTACTGCACTTTAGAAAACTCCTATAGCATAACATATTAATATGAAGAAAATTATATATAGATGGAATATGGTGGAAGTCATCTCACCTAAGAGAGGTAATAATTTCTTTTGATACCGTGAATGGGCAACCTGCAGTGCTGCTATTTGCCATTTCATTTTATTGCCATTTCACTTCCCTTTTAATTTGCTTTAATTCAGAAGTGGCTAAACATGTTCAAACTTTCCAAGAAACTGCATTTCAGTTGGTGAGAGAAATAGAGCATGAATAATAGAAGGAGGTGAAAATAACCATTTTACAGTCCTTGCATCCACACACGCTTGTATTTTCTTTCCTTAGAATCCTAAAACATTTGAATTTGGGGGTAGGGTAGATATTCTCATCGAGACACTGAGCTTTTTTTGCTGGGTATTGAAATGTAGCTACCTTTGAGAAATGAGGAAGCCATTTAGCAGAACACAGTGGTGCTGCACAGTATGTCAGGGTACAGAGAACAACATACTGAAAGCATAAGGCAAAGCAGGATTCGGTCAAACTGGGATCTGGCCAGAAAGACTGGGCTTAACTTAAGTCAGGAGTGGTGTTTGAAAACAAAACACAAAAAAACCCATTGCATGTCTCAGTATGTTTGCCAGTCTCTTCAGCTTAGAAATTGGTAATGGGTTTTACTGTAAAGCATTCCTTTAAAATGGTGATCTTTGGAGCCAGGCTAGATTGGTGTACTTTATGCTAGCACAATCTCAGCACAACTGTCAGAAAAGTAAGGCTTATATGCTAGGCCTTTGTATATTTGAAGGGCATATTCTAAAAGACATATTCTGCTTGCGTATTACTTCTCCTGCCATGTCACACATCGTATTGCAAAGTGGGCTAGCAGAAGGAAGAAAGGTGGGGAATGCTGTCATCTTGAAATATGCTGTGACTGCAAAGCTGACCTTTTAAAAGCTATAAAATCAAGCTATGTTAGGCTGTATCTTTTTTGGAAGGTAGACAGAAAATAATAGTAAATTTCCACAGCTGCTTGCAGAAGTTTCAGTGTTCAGTCTGAGAATGGGAGGACAAATCTAACCCATGTTTTCACTTACATAAACGTTTTCTCTGATGAAATTCACATGTACTTAATGTAGGGTGCCAGGCTGATGACTGCAGCTGTTTAAAATAGAAAAGCAGCTGGAACAAACAGAAAGATTTACCCCCCAGCTTGCTCTCTTCCCCCAAAGCAGCCATTCAGCAGCAGCACCGCCGAGACAGACAGCAAACCGCGTTTCGCTTCGGCGCTGGGATTGGACTCGGAGGGATGGCAGAGCTGCACGACAGCCTCGGCATTGGTCGAGCGGGAACACACCTCTGGAATCTGTTTGTTTCCTAAAAATAAGATACAGGCTGTTACCGTTCATCTAGAGATCTGTTATCTTGCATTTAATATCCAAATAAACTGGAGCAAACACAGTCAACCTCTTCGGAACAGCTGTAATGCTTGAGCTAAATGAGTGGAATGAATTCAGGTTTTTTGGGTTTGTTGTGCATTCCTTTTTTTTTTTTTCCTCCTGAGTACAGTGAGGCCTGAGTTGTTTAGATCTGTTGTTTGTATTATTCTGGGTGGGTATATATGATATTTAAGAACCTTCTTGCATCTTAACTAGAGCTGAAAGTTGTTTTTCAGATTTTCTAATGTACTGACTTCAGTTTGTATCGAAAGCAGTTACTCTTTTAAGCTGTTCTGATGTGTGCTCTGTGTAAAATTTTGTTTACACTTGCAATAATGTCTTTCATTGTTTTTGTAAATATCAAGTTATCATTCCTGATCATGTTTTAGTGAGCTATGGCTTCTTTTTTTCATTTAAATCAATTTAAATAGATCTGGCATTTTCTTGGATTTTTTCTTTTTCAAAGTTAAGGACCTAAAACATTGTGAAGTCCTATGTAGAATAACTTCAGACCATAACTGAATGAGAGATCTGATCAGCTGCAGTGAATGTTCCCGCTGAGTAAGGATCTGGCATAACTGAATAAATCAGAACTCATTAACCTACTTCCTTTCAAATAAAAAAATTCCAAGGGAAGAAGATTATATGGAAAATACATACGACTTTTGTTGTGGCTCAAATGAGATGTGTACAGAACCAGAAGGCTGTGAAAAGCTAGTCTGTGAAGCAGGAACTTGTGGGTTGTTTTTTTATCAAGTAACAATAGTTTGGACAAGCACTAAGTACAGGAATATTGTCTATAGGGGTTGTTGCCTTCAGGAGGAAGCAGCAAAGATACATAGGAGAATGGGAAGGGAAATGGATCAGAGGGAAGATTAAAGAGAAGCTGACTACCAGAAAACTCTATAAAGCCAAGTTCAGCTTTTTCTCCCCCACCCCCAAATAATTGGTTTTGCTTCTGGCGTGTTTAAATACGGATAAAGCCAGTGGTTGGTAATACTTAAAATTGCCAATCAGCTTTTGAATAAACACCTATATTTCCCTTATCTATATAGAATTAATGTTTCAAGATTTTCAAAAGTCTAGCCTTGCTACATTACTGGTGTTGCTTAACCAACATTGAACATTCCATTCTTAAATCTTTGCACCCTCAGTGATAGTTTTATAAGCTTTCACATTATCCTGTTAAAATTCCTTGTTCTTTCGAGTGATGAGGAAATAACACCTGTGCTTATAGTGGAATTACCAGCAAAAGATATTTTAAATTCTTTGATGCACAAGTCTGTTTTCTTTGTTTAAATTCTTAATCCAGAAAAGTGGCTGAGAAAAGCATTCCTTAGAAGGTAAAAAAATAAAACAATTAAAAAAATTGTAATTCAGCATCGGCAAATGGAGGAGTGGAATGGGAATGGTGGTGTTGATCTCTAAATTTTCTTTGTTAGTGCTAAGCTATATAACAAGCAAAGGTGGCTTTTGCCATAGAGGAAACCTTTTTCCTGTGGGATGGGAATGGGAGATCTTAGCAACCTCATTTCTTTTATGTTCACTTTAATAACTGGTGAATATTTTTCCATATATTTTTAGATTAGTGTGATTAAAGATAGCTGTGTGAAGGAGGGAAGCTTGTTCACTGATGCAGAGGTTGCTGAAGACCTGCTTAAGAAAAGGGGCTTCTCTGCCGCCTTCACTCACCCCTCGTTTTCTTTTGTAACCTGTAGGAAGTCCTAAGAAGAACCTTTTGTATCTATGCCTTAGGGCTGAGATGATAACTTAGGGTTTCCTTGGCTTATCAGCATTATGCTTGCATAACCTGAGACTTAGTAAGCCTAAAGTATAAATCTAGGCTTTTAAGAAAGGGTCTAAATTTGAAAGGTAGCTATAGTTGTCTTCCAAATTGCATGTGAAAATGTTGAACAGTACAGGCCTTAACACAAAGCCATTCTTGGTGAAACAGCAGACGAAGAATGAAATAAAGGAACATCGTAACAATGAACAGAAGGTGTATTCTAGTTTGTTTTTTTATAAAACAGTACAGAATAACAAGAGAGCGAGTGGAGAAGTGGGGCAAGGATGACCAGAATTGTGGAAAATATTTAAACTAAACAGGCTGAGAGTCAGGTTGCAATAGGATTGTGAAGGAGTAGTGTGGCACAGTATTAACATCAGTAGTGTTATTAAGAAGTATTTCTCTGTTTCCTCCTCATATGAAAGAAGAAATAGCTTTCAGTGTCGTTACTGGGTGGTAGGTTGGAAGCAAAATGAGTTGGCTTTTTTTTTTTTTAAAAAAAAAAAAAGGCACAGCTAAACTTTGAAACTTTCTTTCTGTAGGCTAGTGTGGCTGCCAGTAGCTTATACTGGTTCAGACACCTAGATAGAAATCGGGAGAGGTTTTTGGAAGGGTATTAAATGCACTGCTCCGTCTCTGGCTCAGTTGGAGTGGCAGATTGCAGGAGGCCAGCGAGGAGGGCATTGGCAAGGCAAGTGGGCTGTGAAACTTTTCCCGTATGCTGTTCTCTGGGCCTGTGGTAGTGGTTGCGGTTCCTGTGAGCGCTAACCAAGCGATGACTGTGCCTTTGTCCCAGACCTACGAGTAGTACAGAAACACTGTAGTGAGCCATGCTGCTGGGGGAGCGGGAGGATTGCACTTGCCAGTAGAAAGAAAAAGAGCAAGGGTCAAAAATGTACATGAGGGGACACTGAGTAAAGCTCCTGTTAACAGGATTTACCTTGTTGAAGGTGTCCCAGGGAGGGCTGTTAGTGGCTGAATGCTTTTTCTCAGTGCTCTGCTTACATACATAAAATGAGAAGTGGGGAACAAAAAGCAAACCCCATAGTTGCTGGGACACCCATATAGCTGTGACTGTTCAGCAGAATCATTTTCCCCAATGTTTTGGGCCCTCAGGTGGGAAGGAATATAAATAAAGAGAGGGGAGAAGTGCAACTAAAATCTTAAAATGCTGTTTTAAGGAGCTGGTGCTTCTGGCATGAGTGCGAGACCCTGTTCTCCTTTCTGCAAAAGAACAGCCGTGAACTCACCTGTATCCGCAGCCCTATGGAGGACTTTCCAACATGCTGTGTATTAGTTCTCAGTAGAAGCAGCCAGCACTATTAAACCCTTAATTCTCCTATATAGCTTAACTTAAAATCTTACTGAGACTTAAGAATTTTGTACTGTTTCTCATGGAGAAAGTACATCAGTCTTGTATAGTCGATTAAATACTGTATGTTCATGTTTGCTATAGTGGCAAGGTATACGCAAAAGGAACAGGGCAAGAAAATATTGATAGATAATGCTTTAGTTTGAAACTAACTTCCTTTAGCGAATCTTATCATCCACTAGAAAGGAGTAGTGCTTGTTGGAGAGTTTACTGCCTCTGCACAATTGTGGTTTTGCTGTTTGAAGATGCTGCTTTCTCCCTACATTTGACTTAAGTGCAACATCGCCCCACAAAACTCCAGCCAACTCAAATTCATGACTTAGATATCAGAGAAATGATGCAATTTTTAAAGCTAGAAGTGGAAGGCTGTGTTAAATTACTTGGTTTTGTTTACTTTTAGTAAGAATTTAAGAAGTTGAATTGCTAGGAGATTTGGTTTCTGTTCCCATCTCAACCTCAAAAAGCCTGGATGAGTTTTCATCTTCAGAGGCAAATATGTTACTAAAATAATATTTTACAGTTCTCAGGAGAATTGGTAAAGGAAGTGGTTAGTTATAGTAATTTAGTAATTTTAGTAATTGTGGGTAATAGGTATCTAGAGATGCTGATAGGAAAGAGCTTAGTGTTGGTTTGTTGTTTTTTTGTTTTTTTGTTGTTTTTTTTTTCCTCAGGGAGACTGTCACCTCACATTTGACCTAAACAGTGTAATATCTGTCTCTTTTTAACAACTAAACTTCATCATTTTTTTCTTTTTGATTTGTAGAATAGTCCTGGATTTTGTCAGATCACCGATTATTTCTAATACTTAAAGGATTACAAATTAAATGCCCATAGGGAAACAAATATGTTCAAGAACATTTCACCTGTTCTTTTTCCCCCTTTAGTGTAAAAAAGAACACAGCAAGCTTGCTACTTCTAATTTAGAAAATAAATCAACAGTTATATGAAAAAATATTACACAGAGTCTTCTTGCTGGGAGAAGGGTTAGAGGGGAATATGGGCTAGTAGCCAAATTTTATGACACTTTGCATACCACTGTAAGGCACTGATGTGCTGGTAACAGCAAAAGAGGATCCTACACAAAGCAGAACTGAAAGTTTGTGTAGAAATCGTTTATCACCCTTGTTTGAGTCGGGTCAATCTGGAATTAACCATTGGTATGAGTTTTGTATGAGTTTTACAGTTCTATTTGAATTCACACCATTCAAATAATAATAAAAATTCCCAAGAAATACACTTCAGATTTTAAGCATTTCCATTAGATGCAAGGAAACCAAGAATTCTTTAAATTTATTTTACTGTAGTCTAAGAAAATTCTTTTAAGTCTTATATTTTAATGTAGATCAATATGGTAAAATGGTAGAGTGGCTTGGCTTTGAAGCTGTTGAGTCTGCTGTGGGGAAAGTTCTGTTGCTCAGTCTGATCCATTCTTGGCTCCCAGCACCCCCAAAAATGGTGAGACTTGGAGAAATAAGTTGTAGGTTTTATTTATTGCCTTCTGGTTCTTTCAGACTGTAGTACATGTAGTACAGATTTGTTTTATTTTTCATTTAAGAGTATTACATTTACAGGTTTTTATAATCTGGGCAATACATAGATGACTGAAATATGTCATGAATTGACAAGATTGGGTGTTGTGGCACCTCATCACATTTACCCTATTAAATAAAATGGAAATGCCCAATTGGGTAACGCTGCACGCAGGCGAACCAAGTAAATGTTTAACAGTGGTTACAGTAGTTTGTAGGAATGTGTTTGTGTTGCTTGTAAATGGCCTTCTCTCTAGTCTGCTTTAGAGCAAATGTAGCATGTGTATTTTTTAGATACATGTTTGGGCTCCTTGCTCTTGGCTTGTCTTTGCATTTGTCTTATTATTTTAATCTTGGAAAAAATAGCATGTATGAGCTACCCAGAATTAAACACAGGAGATTTCTCTTTTTAAGCAGAGGAGACAAGCCTCTGCTTGTTGTGTTTCATCTTATCACCTCAGTTTAGTGAAGGGGAAAAGATGGAGTGATAGAAAAGACGGAAGGCATCCTCATTCAGGAAAGCACCGACCTATTGTCTGGTGAAACCGAAAAGGAAGTTGCAGCGATTGAGATGGTAAACTAACTAGTCAAGAACAGCAGGTGGGGGAAGGCAAGTACAGATGTTTGGCTGGGAAAATGGAAAATGGATTAGCTGGGTAGCTCAGAGAAGAATTGATTAATTCCTTATGCTGAAAGGATGCAGTAGTTTACAAATAATAAAGACAAATTTAAGAGGAAATAAAGTGCAAAGTTCTTTTGTGTGTGAGTTTCTTCATTTAAATTTTCAAGGAAAAGGTGAATTTTTTTTAAAAAGTTTGGATTTCTTCTAGAAGATAGAGGCCAAAATTTTATCCTTGAATGAGGGAAATGTTTAGCTTCAATTATGCTCCCTTGTCCAGTATCTTTCTTCATGGAGCCCAGGGAATAGGGAGAGCACAAACATTTAATGAATGCTGGAGTTAAATTACATGTCTCCGGGAGGAAGTAGGAACATATCTGTTGTGTCAGCAACTAAAAACTAAATAAAGAAATAGATTTTATCAAATCTATAATGACTTCAAAGTTGATGTAAACTCAGTACCAATCTCAAAGCTCAACCAAAGTATTAGCTTCATCAGCTCATGCTAACTATTTCTTACAATGATGAATCTTAATCTAGAAATGGAGGTGGAAGTGAGCCATGTAGGAGTTAATTTCTTCAAGCTAGTTTTTGGAACAGCATGTATACACCTGTTAGAAGGTGAGACCTGACACAAGAAATCCAGAGTTTTAGTAACATGGTATGGAGTGTTTGTACAAGTGTGGAGATGTGTGTATGTATGTGTGTATATATATATATATATATATATAAACTGTCAGTTATCTCTGTGGGGTTAGATGTAACTTGTTCATAATACTGTGAACAGTCTAAGGGGGCAGTAATTCCTAAATATACCAGCAGTCTGTACAGTGCTGTGGCTAAACATGCATTGACAGCGCTTGCTTTGGTAGGAGAATATTCAGAGTTGGAACCCTGTCTTGGTGTCTGTTAGAATTATATTCCCTGTACTGTGGGGCATTGCGCTTTCTGCGATATCCTTTTTATCTTGTGTTTCTTGTTAAAATAAATCATAAGCCTGCTGTGATAAGTGGCTGAACAGGAAACACCTTGGTACCCTCAGTGCCTTAAAATAAGAGGTGAAAGAAATCTTTGCCAAAAGGAAGCTGATAAATAATTGCCTCCTACACAGAGGGATTGGACTGAGTTATACCATTCTGCTTCAAGTGGAAACGAAGGCAAAAATATGTAAACAGTTTGTTCAGTCACTGTAAAAGCTTCAAATACTGTAGTTTAAACCCCCTCCTCTTACGTAGATAGGTGGCTGTAACCACTCTCTATTGAAAAACTGAAGGAAAAGAATTAAATCCCCCAAAGTAAATGTACTTGGGAGTAAAGGAATACTTGAAACAAAAAGATAGATTACAAGTTACTAATCTAATGTTTCAGGTCACTAAATCAGAGCTGGAGAAAACACTGAACATGGTTTGATTTAGGAGGAGGAAGTGTATGGTTTAATAATTTGGGTTGGTTGACTGGCTTATAGGTCAAATAGAACATGGAAATCGCTATGCGTCAAGATAAATTTCAGTATTTTTGCACCTTCTAGGGCTTTTTTTTTCTGTTATAATGCTACTGCTCATAAATGTTTCTGTCAGTCTAAAATTTCCACAGTACAAATTCTTCTCCATTTTATCCACTGCTATAAGCTGTAGCAATAGAAGTACTTTTGTCATTACTGTGTCCTCATTTGGGAGTTTTATAGCTATGCTTGTATTTCTTTCTAAATTAGTATTGCTTTATATTACTGAGACAGTATTATGTGCAAAACCTGCATAGATAGACCCTAACTTTTCCTTGGAAAGAATTGTTACGGCCTTTTCGTTGAGGAAGTCTGTATGTTTTTTGCAGCAGATCTTTCGATATTTGGCAGGAGCAGTTGAACTACACAAGAGGCCTTTTATTTTTCTGTGACACCTCACTCAGATTTGTCAGAGGCATAAGTATTAAACAGAAGGATTTCCCTTTGTGCAGTTACATGTCTCTGAAAACTTTGCAGCAGTTGTGGGCATTGCCTAGAAATAGGAGGGAGCTGTCAGATCAGTTGTGAGGGTGAAGGTGCAGGAGGCTAAAACTGGTCTCTGTCCACAAATCTGCAGTCTAGTCTCATAGTCGTGGTAGATTTTCCTTTCCCCTGGAGCTGAAATGGGAGAACAACATTACAGTTGGAACATGGGTGTAAATGTTAATGTTCAGTAGGATCGCTGGAGTCCAAGAGCCTGTGATGTGTAAAGAAACTTCTGTTTATGAGGAAAGTTATGCCTGTACCCCGGGGCACCAGCAGCAGCATTGTGCTGCAGTGCCAAAGTTTCCAGGACTGAAGCTTAGTCAGCGTTTGTGCAGGTTGCTGTTTGTGTTCGAAATCATTCATGGAACCTAAATTCTGTCCCCTTGAGTACTGACATTCTCTTCAATTACATAGTGAAGGTGATCCTCACCATATTCACTGTCCGATTCAATTCTGTGAATATAAACTAAAATTTTAGTCAAGGGCAAGTTTAGCATTTTCCCATGTCCAACTTACATCTGCTAAACTTTTTGATGTAGGATATTATATGGATCGGGGAATATCAAGAGTTGAAAAAGGGAAGTTCCTGTATTTGCGTACATTGTCTCAGATCTCTGGTGGAGCTCGGTTTCATTGTTGTAGTCTATTTATGCCTTCCTGCAAGTTCTGGAAATGCTGAAACTGCAGAAAACAAGAGTGTGGTTCTGAGCAACTGTACAGCAAGTTCTATTTTAATCACTTTCATCAGCTTTATACTGCAGTGAAAGCTGTGTACTGTATCTCTTCATCATGGAGGGAGGAGGGGGAATTTAAATTGTAATTAAGCCCTATTTTAATATATGATTTACATATGAAAATCATAAATATGAATATGTTACAGCCTTTCCTCGGACTGTCAGAGCATTATGAACTGATAAATGGTAGGCTGAACAGTTTTGCACCAGCAATTAAAATACAAGCCTATTGGTATTGCTTCTTTGTCCATGGATTAAAAAATAAGGAAAAAGGATAGGAAATGTCAGTTTGCTTCCTAGAATAACAGCATCACAACATGAATTTGATGTTAAGTAGAAAACTCAAACCTGCTCTGAATTATGGAGGACTGAATATTTGGTCTCCCAGGAGTTTTATATTGGCTGGTTTAGGTAGTTTGACTACAAAACTGCTATGCACTGGTGGTATTGGTACAGATACTGGGGTAAAAAATAAACCTGGCTGTTTTGCAAAGTTTGAAGTTGTTCTTCCTTGGTAGGTTGCATATATTCTTAGCTTCCATGTGAAAAGGAAGTATTGACTGAAGCAGACAACTCTTTTTGGCCTGTTAGCAGACAAATACTTTCTTGTAATATGGGTAAGTCCTAGCTCAGTAAGGAGCTGTTGCTGCTAATGCATCCCCTGGGTAATAAATTAGAAAGAATTTTAAATTTCACTTTCAGCTTAAAAAAAAATAAGTTTACAACATTTAATTGGAGCTCAGTAAATAGGTGGTAATGTTAAATATCTAGATTAAAAACAATTCTCCAAAATACTTCAGAAAGTGATGCTTCTGTCATTGGCTGTACTGCCACTCAGGCTTCTGCTTTAGTGAGACTGCATTGTTCTTCTGTGTAGGTTGCACTGTTTATAAGACATCTGAATTTCAATTCAAATGTTATGAACATTTAAAATCACGATTTTAGAGGTTTTTATAACCTTAGCAGTGTTAGAAGTTCATAGTATTAAATTGCCAGTTGTTTAAGTGACTGTACAGTATCCAAAACATTGAAAAGAGAAGCAGAACCTACCTTACAATACTGCAAACCCTCGTCTCCTAAACACTTTGTCTCAGTACGCTTTGTGGAGCGTTTTCTCTCAGAATGTTTCCCCTGTTTGTTAGATGGCTCAGGTCCAGAAGTGCTTTAACATAGTCAGCTTGTTCTTTTCTTTTATGCTTCACTGATGACATTTTCCTTCTCTTCATTATTCAGGTCTGTAATGTGTGCCTTATTACAATTTCTTCTTCTTCCCTGCATGGCCCTGGTTATATATATTCCCTCACATATCTGAAGTCTTCCATGTTCTGTTGTTTCTGTATCACATATAGAACAAGATTTTATCTTTCTGTCCCATGAACTCGAAATTTCATTCAGGCAGAAACGGGACTTCATGATTGAGCTGCTCTAGGGCTAATTTTTAAAGGTCACCTTTCCGTATCACCCTCTGTTCCATGGGTTCCTGCACATACATCAGTCCTATAGAAACACATGGTAGATACACATAAGATTCCAAATCCTAATTACTTCATTACTGAGACTGATGTAAGAAAACTGTAAGCCTAGCTAGTATTATGAAATCATATTTTCACTCTGAAGAAATTCAGGATCTCCTGTTATTTTCCTGTGCATAACTTCAGCCTCAAATCACAAAGTTTTTTCTTCCAGTTTCTTGTCTAACATGTACCACGCTTAACCCTGTGTGTGGCTGCTTGCCTTTGTGTGTCCCTCCTGCATCACCCTGCATCTCTTAGCAGCCTCTGAAAGCTTGATAACCCTGTAATGTAACATACTTTCATTATTCTTTTGGGGGATTTACCAATCCCCAGGTTGTCATCTCTTAGGACTCCTTTCTGAGTGTTCCTGTCCAAGCTCCAGTAGGCATCTAATCTAACTATAATCTAACTATAGATTTCTTATAGTGTCACTAATTTTTATTCAAGGCTACAGAGTATGGATGTATTCTGTATCTCTTTTAACTTAACTTACTCTGATATATCTTCCAAAAGAGCTAAAAAATCCTAAGGTTCCCCGTGTTCTACTATGAGTAAATATTTAGTCTTGGCTATTCTGGAGTGATATATGTTTTTGCAGTATAATAAATCTTTCCCATTATTAGGTTTTTAGGAATCCTTTATAAAAAGTAATGTCTTTATTTAAAAACAAGTTAAATATAACTTAAGTTCTGTTTTCCAACCTTTTTATAATATATTTTGACATACGAAATTTCATTATTACTAATTTTTAGTGACAACATTGTGACAAAAATATTGACACCTTAAGCCTGGGAGCTGTACGTTATAAGCATGTCAGATACACTATTTTGCTGTCACAGAAAAGATCTAGCTGTATTAGCCATCTTCAATTTTCTTTAGCAAACAGGTAGCATGAATTAATTACATTGCTGCAGTCTCTGTTGAGCATCCAGTAGCAGCCTTGACAGTGTTTTGGAGCATGACTTGATGCATTGCTGGCCAAAGGGAGAATTTGTTCTAGCAGTAGTTGTTAGGATGGGCTGAAGGTTAAATCGTTATGACAATAACCACACTTGGAAACATAATCTATTATTGGAAAATTTTCTCCTGATTTTTAGTATAGGGGAGGGAAAGATTCCTTTGGAACAGCTCGTACAGTAATTAAAATGTAAACTCTTACTACGTGTAATATACAGGATAGGTTTAGACATGGATTAATCAGTACAGCAATAACAATAAAATACATGCTTGTTTTTTTGTGACGTTCCTGAAAGCAAAGTGACTTTGGAACTGCTTTGTCAGGCAAGTCTGAGCCTATGGAGGGACAACAGAAGGCCTCAGCTACAGTTAACATGAAACATGTCAGGCAGCCTTTAGGGAGAGTGGAATGTCTTCTTTTCTTGCCAGTCTTCAGGAGCAGATGAGTTTCATTTCTCTTTGCACGTATGTCATGCCCAGAGCCTTTTCAAGAGGCAACTCACCATTTCTTCCCTGATGTACAGCGGGCATCTTCCTCCTGCTATGTTCATTTTTCTCCTTGCATCTTTCCTCTCTCTACAGCCCTTTGAGTTTTCTATTTGCCAGGTCTTCAAGCTCCTTTCTTGCTTTGTGGAATTTAAGGAATGATTTTTATATGGCTATTGCCTTTGCAGTACCTGAACAGTATTATTTCTGCCCATTTCTGCATCAGGTTACTTGTATTCAGTCCCTTTAGCACTCTCCAGCTGCAAAATGCATAGACTAGGAAGTATCTAATAGAAAAGCTGAGGGAAAGAAGTGTTCAGGCTGCTAGGCCAGGTTAGAGAATTGTGACAATCTGATTTGATCTACTGTATATGTAGGTCATGGAGTTTTGTTTTTTTCCCAGAAGCTGAATATAAGTGTATCTTTCTGAAAGATCTCTAATCTTGCTTAAAAAAAATGAAGCAAGGGTGTCCATTTCTTGTAGTAAGAGCTTTCAGGGTTTAGTTGTTCTTCCTGCTAGGAGATGAATCTCTGCAAGATACATTTGTATAATGTCAATTTCCATTCATTGTAGTTTTCTGTGAGTTAATTTATGAATCTGAAAAAATATTTTTTTCCGATATTTTTCTCCTTTTCAGACATCTTAACGAGTCTTAGGGATGTGTATGTATATAAATATATATATATGTGTATATATATGCAAAAAGTCATCTGTCAACTTGCTGTCTCATAATTTGGCTAGACTGAGGTTTTTAAGCTGTGTACTAAGAGGCCCTTTTTCTTTATGAAGTCAAACTGGAGCCATAAAAAACCTTCCAGTATTTCCAAATAATTTTTGACACCAGGAAAATCATCATATTCTTAAACAGTCAGATCAGGATAGCGTATACAGGAAAAGCTGTCATGTGTTCTGCCTGCTATTCCTACTTTTATGCATCTTAGATGAAATTAGCCTTCTAGGCAGGTGAGCCATGCTATAAATGCACGGTGGAGCCTGATCTGCAGTTCCCAGTGTTCTTCTGGGAGACAGTGCTTTCCAAATTACTTTCCCATGTGTACATGGTAATTATTTTCTTTGTCTTTATGTGTAGGATAGCTAGCTTTATTAAATTGTGTTTTCATAGAGCCACAGAATAGGGAAGGTAGGGAAGGACCTGAAGAGATCTGTTAGATCTATCAAGGTGCCCCAGGGAAGAATCAATTATTACATCTAGGCTGTGCATGAGAAGTTTATCTGCCTGTTTTAAAGACTACCAGCAGTCAAGACTCTACAGAATCTGCTTTCTCTTCTCAATCTCCTTCTTGTTAGGTCAAATATCTTTGTGGTGTTTTGGCTTTTGGCTTTACTGTCCCCAGTCTTTCTCAGTCATCTTTTCTAGGCATCTGATCACTTTTGTTCGTGAGAATAGAGAGGAGAGCATTCAGTTCACGTCTCTGATATGCATTGACCAAAATGATGGGGTATTCCTGCTGAGTAGAACAGAGAGAGTTGCTTCCTCTGTCTTGCAAGCTAAATTGCTGTGTATGAATCACGTTAAGGTTTTGTTGTTTTTTTTCATGTTGACCTCATGATGCCATAACGCTTTATAACCTTAACTCTTTTCAAGCAGAGTGTTTGTAGCATCTTGTTTCCCTTCTTGTCTTTGGATAGTTGATAATTTCTATGGGAGAGTAATAATTTAAATCTCTTCCCTAAGAACTGTATTCCCTTTTTTAGGTGATTCTGGAACATTTCTCCAATTTGTGAAGAACCTTTAGAAGTTCAGGTTTATCCTCTCATGTTCGCTTAGTCCTTACAAGCTTTCTATTACCAGTTCATTAATGTAAGCTTTCTCACGGTTCCATAATTCAGGTCACCATTCTGTGTAGAACCAGATTTAGGAGGCATTTGCTATGGAATCCCATGTGCTATGTCTTTTCCTGCTGCCAGTGAGACATTGATGGCTGCTCTTTCAGCTTAATATAGTTTTGTGTGCGTATTGTTGTAGTCTTATTGAGAAAAAGTTCCCGTAGCTTAAAGTCATAATTGTAACGCATACTAGCGCCTTCCCTGCTTCAAACCTACTATTCTGTTGTGGAGGGCAAGTTAGAAAGATTTGTTGAGGATCTGTGCTCAACATGTGTGTCAAACTGATTTTTGGTTTCACTCAGTTGCATATTATTGTCTAGGCACTTACAAATGGTTTTGCTGAGTTTTTGTTTATTTTTTTGGTCTGTTCCATTTTTTTTTCAGGAATTGAAATTCAGCTGGCTAAGCTCGTTCCTTTTTTATTTCCTTCTTTAAATAAAAGCACTGTGTTTCTTGTTTCTCTGGGTTTTTTATACTTTGCCCATCCTCCATAAATTCTTGAAAATAACACTAGCCATTTCAGTCACTTCTTTATATATTTAAGGTGAAATTAAAGAAGCCCAGCCAATTTAAAAAGTCATTTAAATTCTCCATAGCCTGACCTTCTGTCTTCTATTCTGACAATATATGTTGATGTTGAGCTCTGAGGGTTCAGAGGAAATTCAGATGATTTTGTATGCGTAATGTTACCTTTTTGTTATTTTCCATTCCATTTCTTATCTCATCTCTGAATTTCAAAATTTTTGCTTTTAATTCTGGATTAGGAAGACAGTAGATGCTGAAATACTGGACGTTCTGAATTTCTGAGTTTTTGGCAGTATTTTCACCTTTCAGGTCTATTCTATGATTTTATGTAAGTGTGTGTTCCATGATATAGCCATATGCCATGTGTTGCCTATGTCACAACATCATGTTAGGTCCTAATTGCATATATTAGTGGAAATAGCAACGGTAGCAAATAATTCCAGTTCTTTTTTACTACTAACAATATAGCCCAAAATACAATAAGCAAGCAAGGATAATGTTGTTTCCAACTGGAGTGTGGACAGAAGATTCAGACAAAGTTATTTATTAAGGTAATATCAGGTTAGCTTGGCCTTGGTACCTGAAGTCTTAAACTGAGTGTTAAAAGGCTTGTACCAATGCTTTCATGGAGAAGCAGCAATGTGCACTCTTATTTTTTATTTGCCTTGACTTATTGTTTAGGTCAAGTGAACTAGCAGGAAGTCAGCTATGGCTTTTGTAGCTGAGACCACTTTCCTTGTCAGGAAAATGCTTTTATTTAAAAAATACATGTTGTGTATACACATACTCACACATTACATTATGGCTAACATAAAAAGTTGAAAGCCGGATCTCTGAAATACAAGCTTTTTCACAGAATCACAGAATGTTAGGGGTTGGAAGGGACCTCTGTGGGTCATCTAGTCCAACCCCCCTGCCGAAGCAGGGTCACCTACAGCAGGCTGCATAGGACCTTGTCCAGGAGGGGTCTTGAATATCTCCAGAGAAGGAGACTCCACAACCTCCCTGGGCAGCCTGTTCCAGTGCTCCGTCACCCTCAGAGTGAAGAAGTTCTTCCTCATGTTCCGACGGAACTTCCTGTGCTTC
>Ga0065711_1034992_pt1 | contig 22955 bp, 16 predicted proteins | sample Hoacrofraction12_FD_59098 | JGI IMG/M metagenome (GOLD analysis project Ga0065711, IMG submission 59098) | Hoatzin crop microbial communities from Cojedes, Venezuela - Epithelial fraction 12 v2 (version 2) | ecosystem: Host-associated > Birds > Digestive system > Esophagus > Crop | place... | reverse complement strand
GCGTACGCGGGGACAGGCTGGGGCGGGGGTCGGTGCAGGACCGGAGCTGAAACAGCCGCTTTATTCATTTTTCTCCTTCGTGGGAATAAGTCGTCTTTGGAATTTTGCTCTGGCTGGCGTCGCAACGCGACGGGCGATGCCCGTAAATTCACGGCATCCCAGGGACGTGTTTAAATTTGAGCTTTCGTGGCAGCTGATTCACCTGGAAAGGGCGAAGTAGAGGGTGAGAGGAGCGAGGGTTACGGAGGCAACTTTTCCAAAGAGACGGGAAATCTGGGGACAGTTGCAAAATCACGGAGAGCCCTACATTTCCATCTTAGTTTAGAGAGAGCAGAGATCAAGGCACCCCACAGCCAAAGGACAGCTTTCCAGGGGTACGAGTGCTGTATTTCTTCAGCTCCCATTGATTTCCAATAGGAATTAACTGCCTTTTACGCCTTCAAACGTTTCTGCTTGCACCCACAGTGCTACAACGACTGCTACGTGTTTGCTTGTTTTAATCCCTCCTGAAAGTGCTTTTGTGCAAACTGTCATCTAGTTCTCTGTGGCGTTCTACAAAGTGGTGAAACTCTTGTAGACTCGCAGGAGCAGGGTTTAGCCCTGTAAAAACACTCCATTGAATATTCAATTATAATTTGCTGTACAGTTAACACACACCAGTGTAACTCTGCTCTCCTACCCAGCACTGCTCACGAATGTACGTGTCTCTCTCCAAAGCTCTCCAAATGCTTGCAGCTATAGTCAATAAAGTGGCTGGTTCAAACATGATTTGAATGCCGGTGAGGGAGAAGAACCTAAATTGAATTGTTGTAATTATTGTCAGGCAGGGATTTGCTTCATCAGATTCAGCCATCGCGCTGACAAAGTTCAGATCCAGGCGCTGAGATGGAGGCTTTATTTCGCTGGAAGTTCGGACTCCGTCCCATGCCAGCGCCCTCGGCAGCCCTGCATTCCTCCGCGGCAGCTGGACCGAGCAGCTGGGAATGCGGGCGGATGCTTCACCGGGGCCAAATCCTGCCTGCATGGCAGTCGAGGGGATTGACTGCCACAGACTCCGAGTAAGATCCGGCTTTGGCATAAATAGATCGTCTCCGAGAATTAGGTTGCACGCAACTTTTGCAGCCCCGTCTCCTTTTTGTTTTGAAGCTGTTCTCTGCGCTGTGGTGGGGTTTTTTTTTTGCCAGGACAGGGGGCATTTTGTTGTCTGCCACGTTACCTCGTTTGTTTTGGGTGATCACACGGGATGGTAGAGGTAAGCAGAGTGATGCGTTGTTGTACATGGAGAGCTACTTAATCTGTTTAGGATATACCTACTGTCAGCTTCCCTTTTTTTCTTCCGGTAGAAGAATATTTAATTGAGCCACGCTAAGCATTAGCGAGCCTGCAAGACACTTGTTTCCTTAAACACGTAGGGCACTCACACGTATCCATGGGAACTTGGTCCTATTAAACTCTTAAAAAATAGTTTGCTGCCTGAAGTTGTTCTGCAGCAGAGCAAAGCCCGTTCTCCGAGCAAGAGGCGCGTCTCCGCTCCGACGCTCTGCTCTTGCGATGCACCCAGTCTCCTCTGCACACCCGCAAGAACTGACGTAGCACGCGACGCTGGGTGGCATCGGGCCTGGAGCGTGTGACAACCGTCATCAGTCGGAGTGAGAAAAGGGGCGATGCAGGAGTCCGGAATGCTGATGTTTCCTGTTTGTCTGCGTACACAAGATACACATTTTTCAGCAGTGTGGGTGACAAGCTACCAGAAGAAGTGGTGAATTTTCCATTTCTCCAGATGTCTGAGCAAGGACTGGAAGCGCCTGTTTGGAAGATGTATTTTAATCAAATGGAAATATGGCGCTCAGTGCAGAATTACTGTCAGAATAAGTCCTCAGGGACACATTGCACACAAAACCAAGTCATCAAGGATCAAACTGTCTTTTATGAACCTCAAAATCTGTTAATCCCCGTGTGTTTTTTTCTTGTAATATCCTAAAAAGTATTGATATGAAAATGATGAATAATATACTTCATGTGCAAAATTTCCCCTCTGGAGGCATTTGTGCTAATGCACGAAACCATACCCAGCCATCTTAAAATGCAGCTCCATTTTGCATCTTATTGCTTGTTTTGAATAGGAATTTTTTTTCAGGTGCTCAGCGCCTAATTTTAGAATTTCCTAATGAAATTGCCTGCTTATTAGGAAGTAGATAATAGCACTCTAGATGATGAGGGCTGTTTGAGTAGCCATGGCCAATGCCTTTTCTATAAACCCTGTGGTTTACTCAGTGAATAGCTGGTGCTCCTTTGTTTGGTTATGAAGGTCGGGATATATGGTGGGCACTGAGCGATGTGGTCTTGGCAAATGGAAAGGCGGCTCTCATTGCTCCATTCAGCTGTGACAGGCTGCAGAACTAGGTGCTGGCTGGGCAAAAAGGGAGGCAGCGAGTGTTTGGAAGCAGAGGCTCCCGGTTAGGGACTGTCCCTCTAAGCTGTCGTCCCTGTGAAGCGCCATCCCAGCAGAATGTTATTGTGAAGAGGGAATTTTGCAGTTCAGCAAAGGGAACGTGCAAAATGCTGCCTCTGCGTCCTCCTTGGCATGCATCAGCTCTGAGCGTAGCGGTGCCGTGATGCACAGATCCAGCCTTTGGATGGGATTGCTTTTGGTGGTGCTAATTCCACCTGGCCGGGTGAGCACTGCTGTGTCTTGTGATGTTCTTGTGCCCTGTCACCACACGACCACTGCTCTTCCCACCGGATTCCTGCTCAGCAGGAAGTGAAAAGACTGAACTGATGGCTTGGCAAGCCTTCAGGGAAGTATTTGGCTTTGGCCAACTTCAGAGAAGTCTCGATACAGCAGCCACGTGAGAAAGGCAGAGGTTGAGATGGCTCTGGAGAAGCCCAAGGGCGAGGCTTGTCAGATCCCAAACACGTGCTGTTAGATGAGATCCGTACATTCATTTCTTAATCCTAAACCGAGAGGCTCAAAGTTAGCATCTGCTGGCTTAGAGCCTGTAAAAGGAATGTGATGTTGTAGTGGAAGTGGATGACAAAGAGGTATCGAAAGCAACTGCAGCATAATATCCCACGGGATGCCCAGAGACTGATTTGACTCAATAGCGTACGCCATACAGAACCTTTTCTCAAGTTGCTAATGCGCTGATATATAATCTCTGCAGCTTGGCGACTGAATCTCACTGGAGCAATGTTTACGCTCTGCAGCAATACGTGTAGGTCTTCATCTGTCTTCGAAATTGTTTCAGAACCAGAATCGCCACTCAGGTGCAAAGGGGTATTTAAAACCGTGGACCGTGCACAGCGTAACCCACTGATCTCAGCGCCGTCACTCCTGATCTGCAAAGCTAGAAGCAAAAGCAAATCTGACCCACCGCTTCTGAAAGCTTGTCAGCAATGCTTGTGTTTACATCTGTCTTACACAGTTGAACATGCCCTTAAATTTAAACTTACAGGTATACTTGAAATTAAAGTTAGAGCGCTCTCACACTACTCAGATGTTTAAGAGGCGAGCATCCTAGCACTGGAGGAGTCACTGGAGAGAGCCTGAACCCTCTCCAAGATCCCTGAAGAAGACTGCGTAACAGGTTTCAGGCAGCGTTATTTCTGGAACGTAATTGAGTGGCTTTTTCAAGGCCCTCCCGGGTATAAAGAACATAGGAGGGACTTGCTTTTGTGCCTCTTCGTCACCGCGCTGATGAGCAAGAGCATTGCTCTCCTGTTCCTGTTGCCACGTGTGAGGAGTGGGGTGACGGGCAGCGTGAGGTCTGAGGCGCCGCGTGGGTCTGCCCCTGCCGAGGACCTCACGCTGCAGGGTGGCTGGCGGAGGGCACGGTCAGGGCTGCCGAGTCTGGGTGTGTATAATTGCAAGCAACCACGTAATGGGTTTGAAGTTCAGAAGATCTGCTCCTCACATCTCGTACATCCAAAGCCATCAAAGCTTCTTCAGGGTGCTGCAGTGAGCCGGAGATCTTCAGTACTGAAGATTATACCTGGCAGAGACGACAGTGGGACACGAGGGAAGATGGGAGATCAAAGGCTTTGTCCTGTTTTTTTGCAGTAGAGGAAGAGTGTAAATTGTGTGCTGTTACAGTGACTTTGAGCAGTAAGGGCTCTGGCAGGATATTTAGCATCTTACCCTTGCGTTAGACCATTTGAGAAGAGATCATTTTACAATGGAAAAAATACACGTTAATAAACCCAAGTAGCTTCCTGTGGAAACTCAAACCACTGTTACCCTTAGGTATGAACTCTTTCTTCCCCCACCTTAAGGACAGGATTGTACACTGAAAAAAAAATAAAGTCATCCTTCTTCACCATGCATGCGAGTATAAAGGAGGCAGTACTGGCTCCCGGAGAGGCTTTTTGTTGTCACTCAGCCCCGTGCGCTGCGGCCGTGGTGCCACACAGCTGGCAGAGCTCCGACCCGAGGAGCACGGGGTATGGCCAGGGCCGGCAGCAGGCTGGATTTGGCAATCCGAGTTACCTTTCGTGTAGCTGAAGCAGCTCTGGAAGTCGCATGCTCTGTGCGGTGTTGCTTTTGGTACTTGATTTGTTTTTGTTCAAGGTAGGAAGGCTTTTAGGCGCATGAAGTACCCCATTCTACTGATGGAAAAATTATAGTGTTTGTATCTGCGGATTTCTCCCCCAGAGAAGGATCATCCCTTTCTACAGTCTAAACTCCATTCGAAGGTGTATGCAAAACCTTCAGCGTGTTTTAATCACTGCAGCTCAGCCTCTTGTTAATAAAGGGCTTCAGAGACTGGAAACTCTCTCTTAATTCCCAACTTCTGTAATATTTCTCTGTCCACACGGAGACATTACCTTCAGGTGAACAGTCTGCGTTTCGTGAGAGCAACCGCAGGAGGAGCTGACGGGGAGCAGCCGGCTGCTGCCAGGACGGAGCACCCTGCGCGGCGGAGAGGGAAACTCCCACTCGGTTTTGGAGGAACAGTTAATAGGAAAATGGATACTTTTTCATCTTGGTTTTATAGGAATTATATAAAAATTCTTGACAGATGTGAGGAGAAAAGGGTGGAAGCCCAAGGAATCTCTTTTTGCCAAAGAAACAATTCCCAGTCAAGCCTTGTGCTCGGTGTCTGGGTCAGACCTCACTTGAGTCAGCGGGAGCTTTTCCCTGGATTTCAGTGGGCTTTGGAGGAAGCCAGTGATTGAAAACCAAACCAGAACTCCTATCCCTTCCTCTGAACAGAGGTTCAGACCAGAGCTGGGTCCAGCTTTGGGGATGTCTGAACCGAGTGGAGGTTCTGCCTTGGAGCTTGCCAGCGCAGGATCTGTGTTGGGGTGGGAGATTTTAACCTCCTCCAGCAGTAACCGCGCTCGGAGCATCGCAGAGCAGTGCTGAGAGCTCTCGCGCAGAGCTCCAACTCCTGGCACTGCTCTCCCGGTGAGGGTGATAGCTGTGCCTGTGACTCAAATCCGCTCACCTCCGCTTCGTCATTTTTCTCGTTATCTGCCTCCTCCTGTAGATTTCTTCCTCCTAAACTCCTCGGAGAGACACTGGCTGCAGGTGTGTGTGTTGTGCAGAAAAGGAGACGCTGCAGCCGCCTGGCAGCAGCAGGCAGGGACTCTCATTGCTGCCAGTTTTATCCGTAAGCTGACTTTTGCCTCCAGATTTTCGTGCCTCTGGGGAAGCCGAGAACCATTTGTTATGTTTTTATTCTAATGTTTCTCTGGCTTAATTATTCAAGGGTAAGTGTCGGAGTCTATCACTGTCAGATGTTGCTGCTGAAAGGGGATTTCAGCCAGTGAAAACTCCAGCTGGGTGGGTTCTTACATAGGCTTTAGCGAGAGCAATGAAGTCCTCTTTGTTCCAGTTTTTCCATTGCCTTTGCATCAGACTTTGTCTCTCTCTAGAACTGCATTAAACTTGATTTTAAAAGCCTTGACCAAATGGAGCAGAGGGTTTACCCCCTGTGCTCTACTTTCAGTCCTGAAATTATCTTCAAAACAGCCTTGCCCCAGTCCTTTTTCCACGCCGGGCTGCTGCAGCGACGTGCTGTCCGAGCCCCCGTGGGCTGCTGGCCGGTCTCCCTGGGCAGAGGGGTTTGTTCGGCCCATGCCTGGAGAAGCTGCCTGATGCCGTGGCCGTGTGCCGCCAGCTGCTGCCAGCTCCTTGGTCATGCCGACCCGGGGAGGTTTGCTCCCCAGGGACGCTCCTGCGTGTCACCGTGCCGGCTGGTGGATGATGAGGACAGACAGAAGCACCAGAGAGGAACAGCGATAGAGGAACTGCAGGGATCTGTTTATTTGTTTATTGGAGGAGGGTTTGGACCCATTTTTTAATTTCATGGCAACTTGTAGATAATCAGAAAATCAGTGTTCAGAAACTCAAAGACCGGAGAACTAACCACTAGCAGCATAGTTTTTCCCTGCAGGCTGCGGATAGCCAGGTACATTTACAATGCTTTGCTAATCGGCTTGGGAGTAGACCAGCATATTTATGGAAAAACACTAATACTTTTATTACTGAAGACAGCCCAGAGCTCAAGCCGCTACACTGTGTCTAGAAAATGGAATATTTAATTTTCCCCCAGTAATGGTATGTTTTTCTTGTCTCCTGGCAGTTTGCACAAAAGCTCTGAAGTACGTGGCATACGGCAAAGAGAACATCAAAATCTGCTGTGCCATATGATCGGCTGACATCGCAGTGGGCATGTTCCCGGCGCCACGAAGCTTCACAGCCATAAGACTATTTCTTGCTTCCCGATGGGAATTCATGCCTTTGCTTCGTCTGCAATAATTCGTATGTGTTTGCTCTCAAAACATGCAATGTTAATGCTCACTTTAAATACAAAATGTACCGAGGATTGGTAAAGGAGGAGATTGGTAATCCTGCGCACTGCCGTTGTCTAGGCATGGCCAGAAGAGACCCTGTGTTGATGCACGCTTCCCCAGGCGGCGGGTTTGACGGGAAGAGCCTGTCTCCAAGGGTAAGGCGGTATTTGCAGAGTCAGTTGCATTCATGCAGCCACGCCAAAATAGGGTGAAACCTCTTTTTTCCCATTTGGGTGACTGGTACGGTGGGACCCATAAAGAGCTCTCCCACCTGCTGTCATCCTTCCCTCAGGACATCTGCTGCTGCTGCTGATGGACAGGCGTTTGTTTGGTGATGACTGTCAGGACGATGCCGGCAGTGATGACACAGAGATGTGTGGCTGCATTCAACAAGCACAATCAAATGGTTCTTTTGAGCAATAACCGACAGAAGCCACTTCAGTAACCTCTACAAGATAAAGAGCGAGGCATGACAAAAGGCGAGATTAGATGATAGAAGGGCAATGGTTTATAAACCAGAGGCTTTATTACTTGCCGTGAGTGATCAGCAAATCTTCGACTAAAAACTGCTTCCATTAAAATTTAATATTTAAAACAGAGGGGATTTATCTTCAGTAGGATTTTCCTGCAGTGGGCTCAGCAGGAGAAATGAAAGATAAACATCTCACAGGCAGAGTCCGGGGAGGGAAAGCCTGGTCGGTGCAGCTGAATAGCTTTGGGCTTTGTGTTCCTGTTGGTGGGAAGCGGAGAGATCCAGATAGCGGGCTGCGGGAGCGTTGCTTGGAGGAGTGGAGGCTCTGCGTGGGGAGTCATTGAACTTGGAGAAACCGCCGTATCTCGGGGTTGTTTTTGTCAGACTGACAATTGCAGCCTTTTTGCCTCCATTACCTGCCGCTGTAGGATGCTCTGGGGTGCGCTGAGGCCCGTGGCTCCGGTACCCACTTCCTCTCAGTGAGCTGTCGGCTCACACCTAGCAGCGGGGAGGCTGAAAGGAGGCTGTACGTCTGTGGCCTAAGGTACAGAGGTTTGGTTTTGTAGGCTGCTGATGAAAGACAGAGAGAGCGTGTTCATCTTCTGAAGAGATGTCCCTGGACCTGGAAGCAGCACTGTTGCTTAGTCCTGTAAAGTGTTGCAGGATTGTTCCTGTACCCTGAGCTACGGGTAGAAACAGAAGTACCTCTGAGTTCACAAAAGCGGGCCCAGAAGCATGTGTGCGTGAGATGTGGGACTTCTGGAAAGAAAGGGTGGGAGGTGGTGTTGGAGTCAAGAATTGGACCTGATGGTTTTTCTTCACAGCCACCAATTAGGGGGTGGATTTTTTGCTAAAGTGCAGAAAAGGGGCTGGGATTTCTCTGCCTTCTGCAGTGCTCAGAGGGAGGACGTGCGGGGACGCCAGCAGTTTTACCTGTCAGCATCAGGGGAGATTTGGCTGCTGAAAAAGAGCCTTATGTTGTACCCTAGATAGCTTGGATGAGAGATGGGTAGAAGATAGGTATGCTCTGCTAGGGGGAATAATCAGCTTTTCTCTTTCAGAGTCCAAGCTGGTGAGCTGTGGGCTGGAGCATCTTCCCTAAGTGGGAGAAATGTCAGGAGAAGTGTTATTCTTCACTTCTCAAAGAGCTCTTCCCCCCTCCCCCCTTCCTAACCTGTGCAGAAACTTCTCCCTGTCGGTAGCATGGAGTTGAAAGAAGGTAGGAGAGTATCTGACAGAACCACTGGGATTCGGAGCGGATTTTAGAAACCTGTCTTAGATGTTGGTAAAATGATTAATGCAAGCACTGGGTGGTATTTTATTCGCCCGGTCTTTATGCTGCCAGTGGCCCCAGGCTTTTTCTCTGCACTGCCACTTTGAATTAGCACACCACCAAAGCGGGGGTACTACGTGAGTCTTTGTGTCCCAGAGAAGTGCTGAGGCACTGGCTCGTGTTTGGCAGTTGTCCTAGCACATCGTTTGAAGGTGCCACCTCTGCTCGGTCCTTGACGTGTCACAGCACTGCTACTTGGTTGGGATTGAAACACGCGTCTCCAGAACCCCATGTATCAACTGAGCGTTTGGAAAAAGCAGCTGCTTTACAACTGGTGTAACAAAGGCACATCTTAGCAAAGGGGAGAGCCTCTTTCAGCCCCTGTGGTGGTCTTCAGAGAGGCAATTTCATTACTCCTGGAAAAGATGCCAGTGTAAAGGTCTTTCCAGGCTGCCTAATGTGCTTTTAAAAGACTATATCTTATTTTGTTAAAGAACTTAGAGATGTAGGATCATACATTTGATTGGAAATCACCGGAATTTAAGCACTGAAGCAGTTTTGAGGGTCCAAGCTGTAAAACAAATGTAGAGTGCAACCCTCCAGTGTCCCTGTGCAGCTCCCGGCTCCTTGTTCAGTGCTCAGGCTCATTAGACAACCTCCACAGGGGCATAGGTTTATGTATGTATTGCAGAAAGTGACTGAGAAAGGAGCTGCCGGTGACAGGGAAGGAAAGGGGTTGAGCATGATCGTAGTGATCATGTTAGCGGCAAGTCCTGACTTGTGGTAGTTCCTTCTGCTCAGGCTAGGCAGCTGTGAAACCCGTTGTTATTTGCTGTCAAAGTTAGATCTGCTGTGGGGATCCCATGTCTTAGTTTCCCATTGCCGTTACGAAGACCCAGTGGGGAGCGAGCGGAATGGCAGACTGCCTAAGGAGGTGTTTGAGCCGGGTGGGCTGGATGGCCTGACCTGCCCCGGGCTGCATGGCCTCACCTGGACACTGCCGACAGGAGTGCTCGGGTGAGGAATCCCACCTTGGACCCTCATGGGATCAACCTGAGGTACAGCACCAACCAGCCTGTTAGCTGTCTGGTGGTCTTACATGGCCTTGCCTGTGCCAGGCAGCAGGAACAGAAACGCTTGTGGGGTTGTGTGGCAGGGCTTGAGATTGGCAGCGGCACATAGATTTTGCACTTGAGCAGCAGAAAGCCAAAAATTCTTGATTTAGACCAAATTCCATTTTGAAAAGAGGATTTAAGCATTTTTTAAACGTTACTCTAGATGCGTTACAAGCTATTTTTCTCTGGCAGGGGAAGCTGTCTGCACTGCGTTATGTATTAGGCTCTTGAAAGCATAACTAGTTATGTAATTATTAGAATTATATTTGCATTCACGACTAGGACGTATATAACTAGTATGGTAATGCATGCTAATTGAATACCAATTAATCATTTTAAAAAATGAGATTTGAATCTATACAGCTATCACAGATGCAGTAAATACTCATTGCTTATGAAAAATAAATCAGGTGTGTTTTAATATGCAATCCTAGTCTTATATAAACACGTAGTGCCAATTATTTAGAACAGGCTTAATGTGTTCCTTATTCGTATTACACGGCTACTGCTGACTGAGTGACAGGCATTATAGTGTCTTTGACTACTTTTTGCACATTAATGCTTCCAGCTCTTCACACTGGGCTAGTGCTTGTTTCAGCCAGCAGAAAATGTGCAAATTCATTAAGTTTCACCCTGCAAGGTGGAGGGGTTTACTCATGCTTAATCCAACCAGGCAATCCAGATAGGCTGTTGAAAACCAGTCTTTGTATAGCTTGAAGCTTTGTGGCGCTGGCAGGATGTCTTACATCGCTTTATCTGCAGGCTTCAGAAACTCGGTGGAAGAGAATCAGAGTCCACATAGAGCTGAGAGCATTTGGTGCTTCTGATTTAAGAAACGCTCAAAGTTTCTGCTGCCGGAGAGGAAGACAGGCTTTTCTGCACGCTGTCTCTGGTAGAAGTTTCTGCTGCAAGTTTAGAGTTGTGTTATAGGCCTGGGGGGGGGGGAAAAGTCCAAGCTAAATTAGCTGAACATGCTGGCTGCTGCCTACTGTAGAGCGATAACGAGCAAAGTGAAAGGCTTGCAGTGTGTATCCAAGCAGGGCACGAAGTGGAGATGACACTGGTCACCCTTACAGCAGGCAGGCTCGCACAGCAGTGCCTGTGCTCACTGAGGACCGCACGCGTGCTCTCCCGTGCCTCAGGACCTCTGGGGTAGCAGAGGGCAGCAGCACGACGAGGCTGTGGGAGTGGAGAAGCAAAGAGGACTGTAGCTACAGGTGGAGGTGAGATGGCTGAGGCGGCCCAGCACTTCCCACGAGATCTGGGTTTTGGCTGGTGGGGGTCTTTTCCAGACTTTTGCCGTGCTGGGTGTTTGCTTTTGATTGTGTTCTGCCTCGGAAGCCATTTCCTCCCTGAAGAAACAAGCTGATCAAAGAGTTGCTTTGGCTGGGCAGGATTTGGCCAGGACACGCTGCGGTGCGGGAGATGCATCCCTGTTCCTGCGCCTGCTCGCTCACGCTGGGCTCCACCGCACCGGACACCTCTGTCGTACACACCAGGAAGGTTTTACCTGCCTTGAGGCTAGGACAGGACTCGGCCTGAGACACCCGCCTCAGAATTTCCCCAAATCACCCCTGGGAGCATCCGTGGTGCCGGGCTCTTGGTGCTCCTCTCCCATCCCCAGCAGAAAGGAGGGTGAAGCCAGCAGAGGTGCTGGGGACCAGGGCACATGGAGGAAGAGCAGGAGGAGTGAGGGAGGTAATGAAGAACTGGTGTACTCTGCAGCTAGGAATGGGGTAACGAGGTCTGGGGTAGCATTAGCGCCTGGTCCAACATCTCCCAAAAAGAGTCTGCGACGCCTAAGGCAGTCTGGCTGCATCTGGCTCCTAAGCCAGGACTCCAGAATCCCTGCCGTCGGCACTTGTCCATAAACAGCTGCAAAACCCTCGGGAGAGGAGCCTGCCCCGCTCCCCTTGGCTGGCTGACGCGTGCCAGGATGACAGCTGATGATGGCTGTCAGAGATGTGGTTACCGCTGGGCTTCAACCAGAGCTTCCCTGGGCTGGGTCCTGGAGACAGCCGGTACCGGGGTCCCTGTGGGGGATTGCCTAGTTATTCTCCCCTCTTTTTTTTTTTTTTTAAAGTTAAGAAATACTGTAGCAAAAATCTGTTTTACACGTATTGTGTGAGCTCACAAGTCAAAAGTTAGGCAGTGACAGAATTAAGGGTTTTCCTGCAGCCTCTGTTGTGTGTATGGGCATTTCTTCCACACTTCTTTCATGTAGTTTCAGTAGTTACTAAGCCCTGATGCTTTTGCTCTCAGTAGACATGTCCCCAAACTCCATACATCCCAGAACCGGGCTGCAACTTATTAGGAGTACGTACACTTTGCTAAACTATCACCTTTTTAAAGTGCCTGTTGCTTCTTGCACCATGTAAGGGTTCCAGCATCAGGGTAGTTAGAGTTTTACTTCCCACCCTTCTGCTTATTTTGTTCATCCTCATTGTAGGAATCAGGCTCACTGATTTTTCAGGGTCTTTACCTTTAATTCTGGAGCTGGTGATAGCTTAAATGAATGATTTGAGCTCATCTGGTTTCATTCAGAAACCAATCAACCCAAAACATCTTTAGTGATAAGTAATGAAATGAAGTTCAAGAACTTCTCAAAGTGTTTTCCTGAGGTGCTTGTTTGAGCTCAAGCTGTGCTGCATTTATAGGACAATTTAGGTCTGAATTCACTTGAGACTTTATCAACAAGGTAAGAGAGTGCTGGTAATTATTCAAATTTTTCAAGTCAAGACATTTGTTTGGCAGAATGGCTCTGTGCTCCTTTAAAGTTATTGCATCTCTCTTTTTTGCTGATAACGAGGAATATTAAAGCTAGATATTCAGTTTGGTGTTATCTGCTCTCCTGATCATGTTATTTCTCAACAGAGAAATACAAATTTGCTATTCCTAACAACAAGATTTATTGCTGTATATTAGCAAGAAAAAAGTGCCATTTTACTAAAAGTTCAATTTAGATAGCCCTGAACAAAACCCAGTCTGGATGGTAGGTTCAGGAGCAGCAACAAGCGTAACGTTCACCTAAGTAATACAAATGTAAAAATGCTAGGAGTGTTGAAATATTTGACCCCTGCAGAAGCCAAACATAGTTCTGCATCCTCAGCAGGTTTTTGGCTTGGAGAAGTTAGGCTGGCTGCATTCTGCCAGGCTCAGAAAATGTACTGGTGGTGTAGTAAGAGAGTTCTATTTTCATTTGTGTCAAGCAGGTGCTCCCTGACAGCAGTACCCTTCTCTCTCCCATCGAATTCTGGTGTGTGCCTGTATTGGGTTGTGCCAGCTCCTAGCACGTGTTAATCACTGTAAATTACTTGAAGGCAGTCTCTGCACAGATGTATCGGGAGAATTGATGTGGAGCCTTTAACCTTTGAACCACTTGTTCATTTGTGACCGCAGCTGATGTTAACCCTGAGTTAATTACGGTCCCATGGCTCTCAGGTGCAAGCTGTTGGTGGATCTCAAACCACTTCCCAGAGAACAACTGAGCCCAGTATAAAGCCACCAAAGCCAAAGCTAACAAAGCTGGCCTGGGATGAGATTCATCTCGAAGAGCAAACTTCAAGCAAATTTCTAAGTGTGTAAGGGGACTATATTTGTGCTATTTCTTTTCAAATGATAAATGGATGATGTTGAATGTCATCACAGACTTCTCTCATTAGGCTAAGTGCACTGGAGAGTGCTTTTCTATTCAGTAGAACATCATGTGGAATAGAAAGTACTCAGCCACAAAGTGAGCTATAAAGAGGTTAATGGTTTTAAGGCAAAGTTAGATATAAGCACTGATAATATTACAAGTTGTGTTATTCCATTTTCTGTGGCAATGCACATCTGTTTCTTTCATTTCAATGTAAGTTTTTTGCCTCATAAAAGAGCTCTTTGGGAGCAGAGTACGTGGCTGTATTTTTCTGTTGGCCTTTTCAAAGGCCTGCAACCTGGTACTAGCGTTTAGGTATTTAAGCTTCCGGCTTTGTTTTAGCAGTAATGAGGAACTTCACTGATTCCTAGGAGGATTTAAAGGGTACTTTTCACAAATTAGAAGAAATCCCCAAAGTCCTGATTCTGTCCCTTCCAGAGGTCTGGATTCAAAACACCTCCCACTGCCTTTTTAGTGACTGTGTCTCAGTGGAGGTGATAATAACTTGAACAAGGAGAAGAGCAGGTTGCTACAGGAGTCTTTAGGCCTGATGAGCTGAGGGGAAAAAGAAAGAAGAAACTATGCACAAATTCTGTCCAGCAGTCTCTTTCATAGGGATTTTTATTATGTGTGATTTGTACTGAGGGAACTAAGGCAGAAGAAGGATTCATTACTTTGTCACAGTTGTAAAGGAACCCAAGTTTGGGCTGGAGATCAGCCTCTCAATGCAGCCCCTGTCACTCCATATGAAATGGGTCCTCTGCTGGGCATTTTTCATGGTGCCTGTTGGGTTGAGTTATTTCAGGATAGCTGGTTCCATCAACAGGACTCTGACGCTTGTTCAAGACTCCCCACAAAAGACGGTGTGGTGGAGCTGGACGATGGATGAGCCAGGACCAAGGCTGGGGCTGCTCTGGTGCCGGTGGCTTTTTCTGGAGTGGTGAGTGCTGTGAGCAGGAAGGAAGAGTTTGCTGAGAATAAATTCAACACAGGGAACAAAGTGTTCCCCTTAAACGTGTTCTACAGCCAGAATAGCAGCGGTGCTCCTGCCAAGCAAGGGGCCTGTTGTAGGAACAGTTTGGCGAGGGAAAAAATATAGCCAGATTTGTGCTAAGCAGCCTGATAGTGGGTGGCTGGATTATGCAATCTTACTGATGTTCAAAATTCACTGTCTCTTGCAAAATGTTTCTGAATGAAACTGAATGGTAGAGCAGAGAGCTCTTTTTATTTTGTTTTCTTCCCCTCCACCCCCTTCCAGAAGCTGTGCATTTAAACGCCTCCATTCAAATTCTTGAAACTTGAGAAGTAAGACTGGGAGGACAGAGCTTGTAATGAAACCCTCATCAGGAACCTGAGGGCTGGGATAGAAAATGAGCTATTGCAATGTCAAAAATTCTTGGATTTCTTGACAGTTGGTCCTGGAAGGGATGAGCCAGAAATGAATCCTAAGAAAGAGAGGAAAAATACGATATCCTTTCACTTCAGCGTGCTCTTTTGTAAGTGTAGTCATTTCTGGGAGAAGTATCAAGATTCGCAGCTCTTCTCAAGGCTGCCATGTGGGATGAATGAGCTCCCGTGAATGGAAGAATCATCATCATGTAGAAATTGGTGTGGTTTTGCCTTGGAAAGAGTGATTATAGTTAAACGGTTGTGCTCGGCTGCTTCTACCTTTTCGCTGTGTACAAACAAGAATTGTCTTCTAACTGCCTGGCTTGCAAATTAAGAAAGTCTTGCTGATTTATTCTCACTGAGAGTAACATTGACCTCACAAGGTCGAATTTTAATATTAGTTAAGGTTTACTTAAGAACATGTCTGTCTTGTCCCTTTTGCAGCCTTATTCCAGCAGCAAGGGAGGCCTGAGCTTGGGTTACAGATGCCACAAAGATGTCAGAGCTGAAAGAAAAAGGTTGTTGCTTGTAACACTTCTCTTGTTGACTTAGCGACAGTGTCTCTGGAGCCTACCAGAGGTGATAAACAACGGCAGCCCATGGAGACATGTTGCATTCTGGTGCTTTTCAAAGTACATCCCTACTTTGAAGCAGACTGTTCCCATGAACAATCTTAGAAATGCAGCCTAGCCTGGAGCCAAAGGTTTGACTCTTCATTAACCAAGCTCAGTAATGATATCCAACATAAATGAATCCTCAAAGAAATGAGTAAGAAGAAACTGCAGCCCAGGTCTGAATATTTTTTTGAATTGCTGCCTCTGAGCTTTAAGGCGTCTGTGTAGACTAAAAGCTGGTATCGGTGCACTTTGCCCTTTCACCTGTCATTCTTGGGTTTGAAACCATCTTGAAATTCCTCTCCCAGCTTGCATGAGTGAACGAGTGTTTACAGCTGGGGGAATGCGTGTGCTACCACTACTACGACAGGGGCCGTGACTCCAAGTTTTGATGTGAAACAGTCCTGCACAGAGTAAGAGAAACCATTTTTGGCTCCAAACCTTTGCTGTTCTGAAGCTGGTTCCTCCTGGTGGCTGTTGCCAGAGGAGGGGAGCCTTCCTGGGCTTTGATCCTCTGACTTGCTGTGTAAACTTGGACCAACTGCTTCCACCTTCTGCGCTTCCCAGAGCAGTTTCTAAACAAAAGCATGCTTGCTATAAATTCCCAGTGCCACTTTGGCAATGCAAGTATTGAGTTTTCCATTTTCCTTCTCTGGATTTTGTTTCTTTTCACCTTTTTAAGTTTCTTCCCTTTTTCCCAAGGGAGTGCTTATGTTCTCAGATTAAAAACAGAAGTTCGTTCAGTTTTCTGTGAAGGTTAATTTATTAAAAATATGGTTTTAGTATCCTTTCAAATATTATTTTCCATAGAAAAATATTTATTTTACTAAAACCACATCTTTCTGATGGAAAAATGTCTGGGCATCAGAAAAGTCAACCACTGTCTAGTTGTTTCAGTATGTAAATGTTTCTGTGGTACACTTAAGATTTTTATGAAGTAAAGCAATTGGCGATAAGCAGTTAAGTTCTCCTTTTTAACTAAAGTTAATATAATAAAAGTTAATATAAGTTAATAAAATATAAGATTATTTTTTAGCTACGGTATGAAGATTCATGCACTAGAGCCTTACTGTGACCACCTGAATCCTAGAAATGTTAATGTTTAAACTGTAAAATGTGGGTGCGTTCAATTTTTTGATCGACGCAGTAAAGGAGCAGCGGAAGCTAGGTAAAAGCTTGCTAAGGTTTTGTGGCAAACTGCCCCTAGACAGCTAAGCTGTAGTTTGTAGCTGCTTGTTATTAGATAATGCAGCTCCGTGGTGGTCTGAATCGGAGCGTTTTAGACCTCAGGTCTTGGGAGCCTATCTCTGTCACTGCAGGTTTGCAGAGCACTGGCTGCAAACGGGCATAAAAAGCCTGCAGTAAAAGCTCTGAAACCGGCCTGTTGAGTTGTGATGTCTCTTGATACTCGCCGTGCTTTGAGAAAGAACTTTGTTTTGGAAGGAAGGAGGGAAAAAGATTATTTTGAAATTACATCTACTTCTCTTCAACACCAACCAACAAAAAGTATTGTAAAGGGTGTACAAAGTCTCACCTCTCTTGAAGTCCATGCTGAAAACCAAATTCAATCTGAGCTGATAGCAGGTTGTTTTTATTACAGGGATAGCAGTGTTTTAACCTCCTTCTCCTGCAAGAGCATTTGGAAGTTGCCCCTCATGTTAAATTAGGCTGTTAAACCCCATAGTTCTCTCCAGCAAGGCTCCTTGTTTCAGAGGTTTATTAGCAAGAGCCAGAAAACCTGTTAAAAGTCAAAATGTTATAGGGAAAGAAGGATTAGAAAGTAAAAGAAATTATGACCATTGGTCTTAAGGGAACACCGCTTAGAATCATAGGTTGGAAAAGACCTCTAAGGTCATCAAGTCCAACTGTCACCCCAAAACCCCCATGCCTACTGAACCATGTACCAAAGTGCCACATCTACGTGTTTTTTGAAACCCGACAGGGATGGGGACTCCACCACTGCCCTGGGCAGCCTGGTCCAGTGCCTGACCACTCTTTCAGTAAAGAAATTTTTCCTAGTATCCAATCTAAACCCACCCCCCCTGACACAACTTGAGGCCATTGCCTCTTGTCCTATCACTAGTTACTTGGGAGAAGAGACCAACACTTGCCTCACTGCACCTTCCTTTCAGGCAGTTGTAAAGAGCAATAAGGTCTCCCTTCAGCCTCCTTTTCTCCAGACTAAACAGCCCCAGTTTTTTCAGCCGCTCCTTGTAAGACTTGTTCTCTAGACCCCTTCACCAGCCTTGTTGCCCTTCTCTGGATGTGCTGCAGCCCCTCAACATCCTGCTTGTAGTGAGGGGCACAAAACTGAACACAGTGCTCGAGGTGTGGCCTCAACAGTGCCAAGCACAGGGGCACAATCTCTGCCCTGCTCCTGCTGGCCATACCATTCCTGATCCAAGCCAGGATGCTGTTGGCCTTCTTGGCCACCTGGGCACACTGCTGGCTCATGTTCAGCTGGCTGTCAACCAACACCCCAAGGTCCTTTTCCGCTGGGCAGCTCTCCAGCCACTCCTCCTCAAGCCTGTAGTGTTGCATGGGGTTGTTTTGACCAAAGTGCAGGACCTGGCATTTGGCCTTGTTAAACATCATGCAGTCGGCCTTGGCCCATCGATCCAGCCTGACCATATCCCTCCACAGAGCCTTCCTATCCTCAAGCAGATCGACACTCCTGCCCAGCTTGGTGTCATCTGCAAACTTACTGAGGGAGTGCTCAATGCCCTCATCCAGATCATTGATAAAGATGTTAAACGAGACTGGACCCAAAGCTGAACTCCGGGGGACACAACTCATGACTGACCACCAGCTGGATTTAACTCCATTCACCACCACTCTCTGGGCTCAGCCATTTTGCCAGTTCTTTATCCAGTGAAAAGTACTCCCATCCAAACCATGGGCAGCTAGTTTCTCCAGGAGGATGCTGTGGAGAACAGTGTCAAAGGCCTTACTAAAGTCCAGGTAGACAACATCCACAGCCTTTCACTCATCCACTATGGGAATGGTGGCTTCACTTCTTTCTTGATGGCTTCCTCCAGCACTCCCCCTGTCTTCCTCTGCCTCACTGGAATGACTGTCAGTCCTTTTGGGGCCCAAAATTCTTTCTCAAATTGCAGGAGTCTTTTGGTCTCTTGCATGCTTATGTCCTTGCAACGCTGCTGTGAATGCAAAGTGGTACTTGCCTCCTCTTTGGCTCCTAGTTTTTTCCCTCACAGGCATTGCTAAACACAAAGAATGTATTTATGTGATACTGTGCTCCATGACCAGCATGCGGGGTGTTCCTGTGCGAGTGCAGATCTGCTCCGTTTGTGTCAAACCCTGGTGTGACCAGGATGTGCAGAGAGGTGGTGGGATCTTTCAGAAGATGGGAAATGATTCTGGAGCTGATCTGGTGGCAGCACACAAAGTGATACCCAAGTGCTGTGGTCTTTGCATTTTTAAACAGCAGAACAGGTGAATAAGCCATCATAGTGCAGCTGATTCCTGAATAACTGGATTATTCAATATATGTGAAAAAGCATCGTCCACATTGCTCCTCAGATGCGATGGCCAGTCTCTGGCAGCTTTGCAATCCCAGCAAAAACAAGTACAAATCCACAGCTTGCAGACCTTTCAAAGCAGCGTTTTTCTATCCCTATGCACTGTGTTAAGTAACAGAGTAGCGAAGTGGTTTTAATTAGACTGCATACAGATCTCCAGTGAAATAGATTTTAACTTTTGAAAATCAATAGGTAGAATCAATCTACAGTAATGATGGTCTTTTACTGATTAAATATCACTTCATCCTTCTTTGAGGACAAAATGTTTACCTTTTTACCTGCTTGAACTCTTAGAGAGACTGCCAGGGGAAAAGACAAAAGGGTGAAGAAAATCTTTGTTTTCTTGGTATTTGAAGGCATGATCTTAATCATGCCTCCTTCTGCTCCTGGCTCTCCAGTCTATATTCTGATTAAAAAGCTCAGCCTTCCAGATCTTTCCAGATTTGTATCGGTCGTTAGGAGGAACATTAACTGATGCCTTTTTTTAATGCATTCTGGGTTGCTAGAGTGATGTTTCCAAGCAGCTGTAGGCACAGAGCAGTTGTGGGTTGCACGGCAGTGTGAAAGTCCTTCATCTCAATGCACTGCTTTTCGATATAAGAGCACAAATGATTCCTCTTCTGCAGTGACGTTATTTGTTTCGCAGAAAACAATACTGAGAGAGAGAAGACAGGAGATTTTCTCCCAGGGCCGTGTCACCAAAGGCCAGACTATATCATGAAGTGTGGTTATGAAGATACCAGCCTGTGTTTAACATGTTGTCCCCGCCCCGCCTGACAATTTGGAGAGCTTGTCACAAACGAGGGCTGCAAAGTGTTGCAAGATGTACAAAGCTAGAACCAAACTGCCTCTTCTGCACAGGTCTTGTGCTCCCTTCCCCAAACCATGCCTAGCAATTTAAAAGCAAGAAAAGCCTCCTAGCAGCATCAAGAGGGAAATAGCTGCAGAAAGCTTTCCGGGGGGCTGGTTGCAAACTTCAAACTTCTAGGTGGTGCAGAAAGCTCCATGCCAACCCATTTTTAATTGCAGCCTACGAGGAGTCTCCCAAATCTCAGTATAGATCTGCCTGGGGTGGTGTCCTGCTGGCTGGCATTGTGCTGGCGATGCTGGAGAAAGGAGGAGGAAGGGCAGCAGAGGAAGGACAGCTTCCCAGCTGATGCAGCCTGCTGAGCAGCAGCACCTGGTGAGCAGAAGATGCTCTTGTTCCTGTCTTCTTACAGAGGGCACCCAAGTGTCACGGGAAACGCAGCAGATAATATCTGGAAGTATAAAAGCAACCTGAGCATCTCCCTGATGCAGAAACCTGGTCCCCTCCTTTCTTTTCAGCAAGAGGTGATCTTGTCCACCCTGACCTTCTCCCTGCTCTCTGTCTGCACTAATTAGACCAGGCTTTGAAGGATCAGGCCTTTACGTTGGTGAGGTTAGCAGACAATTTCTAGTAAATTAGCAAATTGTTTTAAAAATTAACCTTCAGCACTGTGAGCTCCTCTTATGGAGAAATGGTGTTGATTACTGATTAATAGCGATGGCTGCCAGCAGCTTTTCATTGCACAAGTTGGTTTTACTGGGCTGATGAATTTAGGGCAGTTTTTCTCTTGCAATTAAAATAGAGGACCTGCAGTATTCTTGCACCAGTGGCTGCAGCATGTAAATAAATATGTTGATGCAGCAGTTGAGCAAGCATCCTGAATTTCTTCTGGATTCAGGTTTCTTCTACCTGTCATTTCTTAAAAAGAGAGTGATAAAATGGATTTTTGTAAAATCACAATTTTGGGTTTTACCTTACCTTTCAGTGTGATGAAACTAAGAACTTAGCTCAGGGATATTGCATTGTTCGTGGCTATTGAAAGCAGAGGATCTGGACTATTTATTTGATTGAAATGTAAGCTTATGACACTTCACGTGTTAGATTGGTAGACAAGTTGTGGGCTTGAAACATGTGTTTGCACTAGCAGGAAATTAAAGCTGCCAACTACAGGCTGATACTATGTGCTGGTGAGTCAAAATGTGATAACAATAGAAACCGTGTTTCAGAAACAAAATGTTAGCTCTGATTATGTTTTTCACTGTCAGCAAAAAACGGTTAATGAGAAATGCGATCCATTAGGTTATAACTCCTTATGATTGTTTTTAAAGAAATACAATGTGTTTTTTCCCGGATAAAAGCGCCTGTTAATTATTTTGAAGGTCTGCAGAGAGCTCTGTGCCATCGTTGCACAGTGGTGCACATAGACAGAGGAACTGGTACCCTGTGTGGTCACCACCACTAATGCATCTGAAAGTGTCCTGATCGTTAATTTACTTAGATTTTCTTTTCTTAATTCTCTGTCCTTGAAGTCTGTGTGCAACTGTGTGTATGCTGTGCTTGGAATTTCAACAGATAATTTTGGAAGAGGATATTGGGTGTTATGTTTCTAGACATCAGTGTCAAGAAATGTTACGTGATCATCAAAGTCGGGATTTTGGAGGGAGGGAGGAAGAGGACATATTTTGATGGAACAGGGATACTTGTTTTTAATCTTTCCACTCTTGACATTATCACTGTAATTGGGAAAAACAACCAAGAATTGCTTAATTTCTGACTGTCTCTTGTTCTTTTTATCATTGTGGAGTAATGAGAGAATCTGCTTGAGAAAGGTCACTGTCAGCAGTGCATATATAGCAGCTTGCAATGATGGGATTCTCTCTGGTTTTATTGAGGGCAAGAGGGGTTCAAAATGGATATGCTGATGGTAGGGTTGCTCTGGTGGGAAATCTTGAAGGCGGGGGGAAAAAGGTCATGCCAGGAGCATGCCAGCTTTACTAGGAGTGAAGTTTGTTGGTGTAAGTACATCCATCAAGAGCTGGAAGAGCAGAAGATCTCCATACCAGCTGAAGGTTAGCAAACCTTGCCTGTGCCCGGGGCTGCAGTGGAAGAAATAATTTTCTGAGCCTGACAGCTTTTATTTGGCACCCTGTTCGAAGTCATCACTTACTGCCATATGCTGTCTCCACAGGAAGAGAGGTTGCTGTATATTTAAAGCAGCAGTAGGAAAGCTTTTCTAATGCAGATGAGGCCAAGAACTAAATTTCAGGCCTTGGGCTGGATTGGGCCAGGTCCTTGTGTCTCCTGAGGGCATAAGGTGGGCTTGGGGCAAGATGGCATCCCTATAGGGACGGTGGTTTTGTATGCTCAGTAGTCCTTCACTGGGATGTGCTATAGAGCAACTTTCCTCAGCATGAAATCCACTGTAGGAATAATTGAAATGACACATGTAATTCTCACTGTTAATTTATTTAAAGTACTGCCTGTTGTAGTGGGAAGCATAATACACCAATATGCTGATAATATCTTAAATAAAATTCTTGCTTTGACCTAATGGACCATTTTTCATGGACAAGTTCTTTTTTTTAACAACTGAAAGAATCAAAATGACCTCTTGTGTTTCTATTCCAGGCAGCGAAATTCCTGGGAAATGTGTTAAATTGTCTCTTTGCTGATCAGATAAGGAGGGTAATAAAACAGAATTTATACTGCAACATCTGATTTTTCATAAGTGGAGGACTAGACTTCACAGTTTTGTTCTTGTGAGAAAATATCACTCAGTTTAGTTTTCATTCACATGTCAGACTAGTATGGGTCATTCTTTTCACTGTTCAGCAGCTTTTAATATAGTGACAGGATCAAGAAGGGAAGAAGTTTGTTATATGCCACTGCTTGTCTGTGTGCCTCAATACCCAAACACTCTAGAGATTTTTGCTTTCTTGTTTCTAGGTGGCAAATTTGAAAGATCTTGAAAATGTGTTTGAAAATTGTCTGAAGAAACTTTGCTTTCCGGAAATGCTTGCTCAGAAAAATCCAAGTATTTTGCAGGAACGCAGATTTCCATGTGAGATTTCTGTAGGAATTTTTCAGACTAATTGGACAACATCATTTTGATCTGGCGTGCTAGCTTGAAATAATGATATTAGAGATCAAAATTTCACAGAATCACAGAATAGTAGGGGTTGGAAGGGACCTCTGTGGGTCATCTAGTCCAACCCTCCTGCCGAAGCAGGGTCACCTACAGCAAGCTGCACAGGACATTGTCCAGCCGGGTCTTGAATATCTCCAGAGAAGGAGACTCCACAACCTCCCT
>Ga0065711_1005771_pt1 | contig 22956 bp, 12 predicted proteins | sample Hoacrofraction12_FD_59098 | JGI IMG/M metagenome (GOLD analysis project Ga0065711, IMG submission 59098) | Hoatzin crop microbial communities from Cojedes, Venezuela - Epithelial fraction 12 v2 (version 2) | ecosystem: Host-associated > Birds > Digestive system > Esophagus > Crop | place... | reverse complement strand
ACGGGAACCAGAGCTTGGCCCAGCTGTGCTCACGTTTAACGAAGAGGCCCCGGTTTGCAGGCTCCTGGCTGCTCCAAATTCTGCAGCCTGTGTCCCCAAGAGTGCGCATGTTGCTGGTGAAGATCCACAGCAGCTCCTAAATGACACAGACGTCCTTCTCATTTTTCACAATATTGGAAAGTCTGATTGGGGATTGTTTCTCATTCAAGGAACTAATGTTCAGAGTATCAGTATGTCCTGCAAATGTGACTGCACTAAACTATAATCAGACTCTGTATTCTCTCTCCCAGTCGTTATGGAGATAAGTTTGATGTAAACAATGATTAGGGGTTAACAGTTGCATTTAATTGATACAACTGCTTAGCTTTACATTTCATTAGTGTCTAATTATTTGAAATATTTGGCTTTGTGTAGGTTCTAGATTTAAGAAAATTGCTTATCCACTGGGACTTACAACTTTAGGAATTTCTGTTTGTTACCCAGCTCAGTCAGTGGTAATTGCTAAGGTAAGTTTACTTGCATTTTAATGTTGAATTAACAGTGAATTTAGTGATACCTTTCCATATTCATTTCGCTTGAATTAAGCATCATGGGCTTAGGAGTCAGAATTCACACACACCTTCATTAAAACATATAATGCATCACAGGTGTCACTTGCATAACTACAAGAAATGGATAAAATTAATGAATTTAAAAATGCATTTGTATAACCTCTCAATTTTTAATCCTCATTTCTCAAAGAAATGAAGATTCTTTTATCTTGCTGAAATAAAAGTAAAGAAAAAACAAAGTCTTACTGGACTTGATAGATTTACAGTTTGAGATACTGTACATCTCTTGTTAGAATTCCTTGTTTTCCAGTTACTGCCATCTTGCAGTTGTCGCCTGATTAGAATGTCTTAGCTGTTTATGTAAAAAGCAGCACTATACTTTGTATTTTGTGTGTGAGACTTTTTGCACACAGTACTTTTCTACACAAAAAGTGAATTGAAAAGCAAGACATAAAGTCTATATATCGCTTCCTTCTCTAGTTTTTCAGTGTTTCCCTATTAAGAAAAGCATACACTACTTCAGAAGAATTCTTTATAATTCCTTGATGAAATTTGTATTTATAGTTTTAAAACTGCACTTCTGTGTTAAATTGATGAGATAGGAAAATCTAGTTCAGTTAGTTGTGTTTGGTTCTAGGACTTATAAGTCTTTTGGTTAAGCGATCAGATTTAAGTTCTGACAGATTTGTGGAACATTATTGTGAAGTCTGATTGAAAAAAAACTACTATTGAATCTCTAACTTACCATCATGATGAGTCAGTTGTTATTGTTACTAATTTTAGTATGTCGTTTTAGTGTGGTATTTTTATACTTCCAGAGTTCTTAGGAAGGTATCACAGACTTATACGGTGGTTAAAATCTCGGGGCAATATTATATTTCTAAACTGGTGTGTTGTTTTTTTCTTATATGCAAATCAATGAGGATCACAGTGTCTCAAGAGGCAGTGGGATTTCTTGACTTAAATGTCGGGGTGGGAAGATGGCGAAATGAGTGGGTGCGCTACACTACGTCATGACCTATCTGAGGAAGCTGAATCCTTGTTTCTTATCTACTTACATGATGTATCCCCCTTTTGCACCTTTCTTTGCGGTTGCGCCTGTGAAATAGTCTGTTTTTACAGAGCCTTTGTAAAGGTATTACATAGCTACTGCAGTATTATAAAATTACTTTTTGGAAACAGACTGAAGAGTTTGGCCGTTGGTAAAACAAAGCACTGCTCACTAACACAGGCCAGCTCATCTTCTGGGGCTTTTTTTCTGTAGTGTTACTGCCTTTGATCATTTCCAGCATAGCGAGACAAGTTTGGATCCTTTAAAACTGCTGCTGCAGCCTATTGTGCTAACACTGCCAAAACACTATTTGCTGATGAGGTTTTGATTCCATTTTGAGTAGGTGGATGTAGCATGTGAATGCTACCTGTGGATTTCTAATACCAATTTAAACATTATTTAGGATTTGCTTGATGTGAAAGAAATGTGCACTAGATCTTGAAAAGCAGGTGATTAAAATGTCTTAGTAGGGGGTGAAGAATGTTCTCATGCAAAGAAGATGGATTTCATTTGGATGGTCTATGTATCTTGGTATTTTTTAAGCTGTCAAATTACATTTTCCTAAAAAAATAGGTAACAGGGAAAAAGATATTTTCTGCAAGCCATCAAACCTATGAAGCTGTGCGATCACTGTGGGCAAAAAAGGAAGACGTCACCAAGGTAGGCTTTCTGAAGTAATGACTGTAACTCATACATTCAGAGGGAGAAAGAAGTAGATTAGAAGGTGAAGAGCTATTCTGCTGATGCTGTTGAAGATTACTAATTGTGTTCAGTGAGGCACAAAACCCCATCTGATATTTTTGTAACTTCAGTGATTAATTGATGTTGTATTTGTTACACCTTTCAGACCAACAGATATTGAGATCCCCTATGTAGTCCCACAATACATGCGAGATGCATAAGTGAAGGCTGAGTTTCTCTTACAGCTAGTTTTTGATCTTGACCAAAAGAATCCTTCTTATTCAAGCTTTGGTCCTAAGCAGGCCACAGAATTACAGTGGGTATGACTAGCTTATTCTTAAACATACCAATGAAGGAAATTCCACAGCCTTTCCAGGTAGTCTGTTTGAATTACCCGGTGATAGAAATTGTCCATGTATGATTTTTTCTTTTCCTTGTCCTGTCCTCATTGCAGCCACAGTGAATAAATGGTCAGGAACCTCTTTATATTGACCTACTACATATGGAAATTTTTTTCCTGGTTTTTGGCATTATCTTTTCCCTAGTATGACCTTTTCTTACAGAACAGGCTTCCTAACTCTTATGTCATTCTCGTTCTCCTCTGAGCTTTCTCTAGTTTCTCTATCCTTTTTCTGTTTTTAGGGGGTTTTTGTGTTGTTGTCTTTTTTTAAGTGAGGTGATGAAAATAGGGCATAGTAAACCAGGTAGGGCCTTGCCAGCACTGAGTAGAGGGGAATATTGACTTCTGTGAATTACATATGGCATTTGGGTTAGCGCACCCCAGCATTAAACATGTTGTTTCTGCAACCTGAAAGGGTTTGCCTCCAGTGGAAATTTATAAACCCTTGACAAAAGTAGTACTTCCCTGAGTAAAATTCCAGTTTTGTACAGTGGTATTTTTTTTTCCCCCTTTTTAAAGAAAATGAAAGTTTCTCAGTCATGTTAAGATTTAGAAGTATTTTGCTTTAAATTTGCGGTGTTCATTTGTATGCAGTCCTCACCGTTCGTTTCCACTGAGGAGCACAAATGGAATTCTGAGTTTTGAACAAAAGGTTCAGATAAATCAGTATACTGATAGCGAAACAAGAATTGATGCAGTAAGAGAGTTGCTATTAACTTTACTTTTTTCCCTGAGTGAAGCCTGTTTCCAAAACAATACATTATTTTTCATTACTAAGCTGTTAACATGATTTATCTTTCCATCTTCTCTTAACTAAGGGTAGTAAGTGTTCTGTAACAACTGAATGCTATTTCAGTCTTACATAAGAGTATAGGTTCCTCACCTGTAAATGAACAGTGACTTCCTTGTGAAGTACTTTGAGATTCTCAAGTGAAAGCACAGTATCAGACCTAAGTATATACTCGTCACACGGTACATTTCTCTACATGTGAGTTTAAAGTTATTGCTTCTAAACTGTGGGGTTCTTTCATGTGTTTTATTTTTTCCAGCTGTGTCCCTTGCGTGCAGCTGACTTTAACATTACTGGCTGAATATCACTGTGTGATGTCATATCTGAAAATAATTCCATAAAAGATAAGCTTTATTTTGCAATAATATATTAAGCATATATCCATGTGCATTTTTTTGTTAATGTTTGGTTCACAGCTGCAGCAGGAGTCCAAATCAGTTAGGCAAGAAGATAAGAAGAAGAAAGACATTTCTAGTACAAAACCTGAGTCTGTTATTGAGCAAAGATCATTTAACAGAACAGAATCTTCTCCAGTAGAGTCTTGGAGTAGTAAAGATACGATGCCTTCATCAGGTAAATCAAATGTTTCAATTGTAGTCTCAGGGCAACTTGCAAATCCAATTACTTGACTTAATTTTGTAGTTACCCTTGCTTTAAAATAGAGCAGACTGTGATAGCATGTTATTCTTGAGAATATATTGTACACACTGCTATTTAATATATACTTCAGAGCCTCAGAGAGGTGATAATTTTCTGACTGTGGACCCTGTCACAGTATCAGAATTCTTAAATATTTGTTGTTCTCTCTCAATAATGTTTTGTTTCATTCCATATGATGCAGACCATATCCCGTATTGTTAGCAGTGAGATGATATCACCAAGTAGGTTAAATACCTACTTTAAATTATCTTTCTGTTGTCAGAATACCATAAGTGTAATTTAAAGGATTACTGCTGGATTTTTGTGAAAACAGCTAATTTGATTAACTGTTCATTTCTCTGTACGGGTTCTGTATCTTCAGGTATTGGGAAAAAAAGAAATGCATGATTGACAAATGAAGCGTTGGATTTTATTTTGCTAGGTTTTTTGCAGTGGTGTTCTTGGTGCATCTTAAGTGGTTAAGATAATTGACTAGATCATGTAACAGCATATTTAACATACAAAAAATTTGATAGGCCAATTACTAAGAGAAATAGTGGAATTGCCTGTTAGGGGAGAACTAAATATGTTTTAAAATATGATTACTTTTTGTAGGGGCAATTCCCGAATTCTACTTGTCACTTAAACTTGCTTACTACTTTTTATTGTGTTTTCTGCAGAACATGCTTGGATGGGGTTTATAATTTTTTTTTCCCCTTTATTTTCACTGTAGTATACATTCACATCTTTCTTTGCACCTGTATTTTTTTCTGATTTAGTTTGTAGAATGCTTTGATCTGTTTTTACATTCACTTCAGGCCATACTGTCTGTAATGGATTTATGTATATAGATGTCTTCTGTCGTTGCTTTCATGGGTGGAATCAGTTCATGTCCCTGATACAGCCAAAAATGTCCATGCCCTAAATTAATTTGTGTTGCCAGAGGTGTTTATTTTCACTAGTCCAAACAGGGCAAAGCTTTCAGGAGAACATAGGGCCCTTTGTTAAACCAACTGATGTGGCTGGAAAAGAAGCAGGCTAGTAGTAGGAGGCACGGTGCTGGAACCTGCCTTTATATTCTCTTAGATCCTCTGGAATTGTAGTGTCATTAACTATGTCAGTCTTGTGCACTGTCATTCAGGATGCACCTGAGGACTCAGTGTTTTACTAAACTTAGTTCATTGGTTTTGAAAGTCACGAAGTGAAACTAGGTAAGAATGTTTGTCTTAATTTGGCATTCTTACCATCTGGCAGCAGCTTCAGGGAAGATACTGATTCACTTGGTTTGGGGAGACAGCTGTGCTCCTGGGAGAACTGGGGGAAGAAAGACTGGAGATTTTTTTAGTACATCCCAGACTTTCTCTTCCTTTCTGTGTGTGGGACAAAGCATCGCTATTTCTTCTCTCACCCTGCTGTGTTTAGGAAGTAGTATTAAAGTATAGAGTAGGAGGAAGACCTGCTCTCCATCCACTGCTGTGTGCTCGTAATTACAGCATGTCTTCATCGTCCTCTATCACTTACACGTTTTTAACTAGAACCTGCTTATTTTGATCATTCATAAGTGTTTGGTAATACAGTAGTTCTCCAAATGCGTCAATAAGATTTTTTTCCTACAGCTCAAATATATGTATAATTAAATTTTCTTTAATATCTCTAACAGGAACAGTGAAGAAACCAAAATTTAAGCCTGATCCAAAACTTATGGACCATGGCCAGTCCAGCCCAGAAGATGTGGATATGTACAGTACCAGAAGCTAAGACAAATCTGCTTACAAATCTTTGCAAAGTATTAAAGACGAGGGGGAGGGAAGAAGGGAAGGAATAATCCTTACAATACATACTCTGTGAGGTATAATTTAATCAGGTATTTTCTTATATCCCAGTTTGTATTGTTGACTTACATGACTGTTTAGTGGCTATTTTGTTTCTCACTACTTGTAAGCAGTGAGAATTCACTCATGGTCAGTGTCATTAGTGAGACACTGAGAAAATGAAATTTGTCAGTGTCTTCTCACAATGAGGTTTCTCTGTGCCAAGCTTGTTAATAAATGTCACTTCACAAAGGATATTTGAAAATGTAAACATATCTCTATACTTCAGCTCAGATGTTCATTGATCTAAAAGAAGAATGTGATGGATGGGGTTTGCAGAGACTACTTTGTCTTTTTGCTTTTGGCTCTGAAGTGCAATTTCTTATTGGTCTGAGTACCCTTAAAAAGTCAGTTGTTATGTCATACGAATAGCATTATCTTTAATATTTGTATAAACAAGTCATCTTTTTTTCCATCGCAAAGTCATTTGTTGTTGTTTGTCCCTTTCACAAAGGTGAATGAAAACAACTTCTTGTCCTGCATGCTTCTTGTGTATTTAAATGTCACTGAAGTTGGGGGAAAACACACAGCTAATCTCTAAAACATCCTTTATGCATTCGTTTTCACCTACTTCTAATGCTTTCAAGAACTGTATGCAAATTGTTTAATCCGTGAAACTGATACTGTTTGAATTTACCTAGAAAGCATTAGCAGTGTTTAGGAAGTTGGAAACCTTCTGTAGTTTCGAGGTTTAAAGTGCTGACAAATATTAAAAATGCAGAAGTCATAGGCAGCCAGCTTTTCTTCCCAGAAGTTTGTATGCAATGCCCATTGATCTTGGTAAGATTTCTGTGAAATTCTGTCTTTTCCTGTAGGAATGAAATCAGGAATTGATTAAGGTTCCTAGGACGAAACTTTCAAACACAGCTTTTACTGTTGTGTCTGTCACTCTACTTCTGTTCATCCTCCATTTCTCTTCAGAACACTCTTACAAGGGGTGGAATAGCTCTGGTGATCTTCCTTGAACAAAGTGCAACTCATTAGCAGTACGCAATGATAATCAGCCCGCTGCCGAGAGGTGATCTCATCTGCATCTCCCATGGCACTTCCTGAATGTACGAACTGCAAAAGGACACTGTACTGGGAGCTCGTCCTTCGATCTGTTGAGTTCTATTATCTTTCAGTTAATGAAAATTAGTGCTTTATTGTAAAGTTGAGGGGGGGAAGCAAGAACAAAAAACTATACAAACAGGTAGTTTGGTTGGAAGACTTAAACCTGAAGAGAAAGGCTACTTCATCGGAATGTATTCTCAGTGCTGGGATAGGACAGGATATTTGCTCCTGTGCTCCAGAAGAAGAGGTTTCATAACCCAGTTCCTTCTTCTCAGGCTGCTAATGCAAACGCAGATTACTAGTGAAGTACGGGCAAGCAGTATTCCTTGTGTCACTGTGGGACTAGGAGAAGTTTTGAGGAGATATTGTGCAATGGAATGATGAATGAGCAAAAGAATAAGTAAGGCTTTTATGATTGTTCAGAAACAGATGAGTATTGCTATTTTGGAATCCAAATTTCAGGCAGAGTGTTGGATTTTGTTTTACAGAGTCCAACGGAAGGTGAAGTCAGTAACTGTGAGGTTTAAAGAAGAAGAATTCTGTTAGCTGAACTTGCTTGGGACTGCTGACGTAGAATTTAATGTGTTTTGTTTCTTTAATCATCTCTTAAGGCCCGGGAAGCTGTCAGAATTCAGGCAGCAATCAAAGGATGTTAAATCAATCTTCACAGAGTTCCTGGACAAGACACATTTAGCATTCCATCACAGAGAGAGGAGTAGAAAAATTAGATGGCTGGGCTTCATATACCATTTCCAGGGAAACAGATGAAGACATAAGGCAGAAAGTGAAAATGGTGAAGAAACGATCGTTTTCAAGAGCAAGACTGGATGGGAGAAATTGTATTATCTATCTCCATATCTGGCCTTTGATCAGATTCTGGATAAAAAACATCTAGGAAAAACCATCTTCTCTGCTTCTGGATTCTATTTAAATTCTAATTCATGTCCTTTGAGTGATACGCTACCACAACAAGTCAACAAGAAAGGTAAGCTGGTGCAAGTTTGCATGGAATTACTGTGGTGAAGTTATTCAGTACATAGTGGAAACCTGTGCACAGGAATTAGTCTGCTGGGAGCAGGGAGAGAAGCTACCTTGGAGAGCTGTTCAGGACAGCCATGTCTGCCCTTCCCAGGCCAGAGCAGGCCTTAGGAGACTGCTCTCTCCCTGCAGTGCCAAAAGCTAGTTTGGTCCTTTCCATACTTTAAGGGCATTACCACTCAAATCTCATGATACAGACAAAAGTGTTTGGTCTTCAGATGATAACACTGGACTGCTTGGTGGTTGGGCAGTCCAGGGTTAGATGTTTCGTGCAGGCAGTTTGTATTAGAACCCCTGATTTCGCAGGAGGTTCATGCTGTAAATGGATGTAATACACAAAGCTGTCCCTAGGCTGTATTTGAGTCTAAAATTACTCTTTAGGGCAGAATTGTAATAGAACTATGCCTCAGAGTTAAATCGTCATTCAGAAGTCTTAGGTACATTTTCTGGCACATAACTTAAAATTATGACTCCTGCCCTTATTAATGAATGAACAGTATGAGGAGTACAGTTCTAGAGCTCGTAAAATGGTATCCTTGTGCTGTGTCATTTCTTCTCGGGGGATGAGAGGCACGAGCCAGCACAGGTTTATTCTAGTACAGGGTTTGCCTACTACTGTCACTTTTTAGTTCAGTTTTTTCATCAGTTGATATTTCTCTGTCTCATTCTTCTCTACAAGACAGGGTAAATTTTTTTGTTTGTTCTCTCTCGACAGTTTTTGTTTAATATCCCCAGACAATTGAAAATTTGGGGCTAAAATTTAGAGACTTGGGTTTTGGTGCTGAAACCGATACGGCTAAAGATGATTGTTTCCCTATCTGCAGCCGAAGAAAATGGGACAAAAAAAAGTATGGAAAGTTTTGTGTCATGTCTGGGTGTGTGCTCTGCTTTCAGAAAGACCACAGGCAACCTCTCAGTTGGTATTTCTCTTCTAGGAGCACAGATTTATTAGTAGTGGGAAGGCATTTTTTAGTAAAACCTGGAATTATATATTATAATAGTTCTTTGCTAAGATAAACTTCTAACAGAGTCAATTATTGTCTTGTCCACCCGTGTGAGACACGTGATAAGAGAAATTTCTAGAGGTACCAAAAAAAATGCAGGTTGTTATAGAAAAGTTTGGAATGTATTTGCTGAAATGAAGGCAGCCCAGATCAGATTACTACTCTGCTCTCGTACAAATATTGGAATGGTGGCTGTGAATCTTTATTACTCAGCTGCCATTTTGTGCAGTGTTTATTTGTCAGATGTAAAAAGGTGCCTGCCCTCTTCGGTTCCAACATCTGAACCTCCACGTTTTATAGAATACTCTAGAGGTGGCTTGTTCCAGATGACTACAAGGCAGTGTAGCCAAATCTCTCTATTAATAATTTATAGTAAAGGTGCTATGCAGTGGCTTTAAAAAAGCAGATTCAAATCTACATTGTGCCATGTTTGTGAGTCCTCATTTAAATGTATGTGCCTGACAGTCTCTTTAAGATTTCAGCCCCAGTACGCAAACCTGTTAAACAATGAAAAATTAACAAAAGTACACAGAAAAGTTGCATTGCAAGACATGTTTTTATTAATTTATAGTGAAACACTTTGAAATGCCTCTCAAATACATCATTAATAATCAAGTTTCTTTCATAATGCAATAATACAGTAACATAATTAAAGAATGTATACTGTAATTTTTATAAGATGTAAGTTATATATTTGAAAAAGCCATTGGCTTAAAGAACTGAGTTACATGATATAATATAGAAATTGTTTTAAATTAATGCGTGGTTTTTTATTTATGTTTGATTGTATTTGATATATAGAGATTTGGAACTTGTTGATACTAATTTTTTATTTACGTAAAACTGATTGTGATACTTTATTGTGTCATATCGCTGTGAAGCACCTGAAAATAAAGGGTGAGAAGATGCTTTTTAAAAGTGTTTAACTTTTGTATGTTGTCTCATCTGTAGGGCAAACTGTCAACTCCTTTTCTCTGAGGCACATTTTAAAAGCTGATTGGTAAACCTGACTAAATCACACCTGTTTCACTCATGTTGGGGAAAAACTTCACCCCTGAAGTACTGAAACATACATTCCTGGAAGAAATCACCGAAGTAACATGCAGGACATATTAATGCTCAGCACGTGGTTGTTTATGTGTCTTAAATTTTGAGAAGTCCTTCCACTTTCTTCTCTTGGTGATTTCTTCTAAAGAATGCTGCAGCTCAGAACTTGGGGAAGATGAAGGCTTTTATCCATACTGAAGAAATGACACGTGGTGTTAAAAGAACAAGGCAGATAGCAAATATATTTACCTTAGTATGGCTCTGTAATAATCTTCTCGGTAAAGTAATTTGCCAATTCAAGGGTCGTAAGTAATGTAATGCATGGTGTGACCTACAATGTAACTACTTAAAAGAAGAAAAATTGTGTGAATAAGTAATGTGGCTATTTTAATGGCAGATTATCATTATGATTCTTGAATAACATTGGAAATATTGTAAAGATTATTTTTTTTTTAATGCATTAGTATGGTTGTCATGTAGTGAAAGTTTGGAGTATTTCTGAATCACATTCAAATACGGAAAATGTATTTTAAATCTCAGAAGAAAGTGGGGGTCCTACAAAGCGTATACATTTTAAAAAGGAGCATTAGTATGCACTAGATTGTGTGTAGTTTTTATTTTAAAATGCAGGGATTCTAAGAAGCTCAGCTCAGATATGTGCTGAGGGTAAGCTACAGTCAAGAAAGACTGTAATTGAAACCAATTCTAGAAGTTATCATATTATTTGTATCACCACAGTACTGATGTGCTCTTGTAGACCAGAGCAAGTCCACAAACCAAACTGAAACGCTAAGAAGGAGATGTAAAAGTTGGAAAATCTTGTTGTTACACTAATTTTTTTATTTGAAGAAACTTCTTTATGTTTTAAAGTCTAATGGCCAGATCTATTTTGTGTTGAAAAATATGTGTATGTTGGTACATACTAACAAGTTGGAGAAGGAGAAGAGAAAGGAGATAGAAATCGAAGTTTCATCACTGACTTGAAAGTGGTGAAAGGGAGGTGTGTTTGGGAGCGCTGAGTTTGCTGCGGGGCAGTCAGAACACCATTATTCAAGGTGCAGTTAGTTCTTTGCCCTTTGATTTACGGGTTGTAGGAGATTGCTTTTACTGAAACTGAAAGAAATTCCGTGTGTTTCCCTTGGTGTGACCAGGTAACAGGTCTAAACTGAGGCTGTCATGGCTTGAAGTGTTGGTAACTTTTTGGTGCTTTATTTGTAGCAGTCCTAATGTCAATATTTGAGAAATGTGTAGCTTGCTTTCTGTTTGCACCTCCCTCCAAACCTCTGCAACACAACAGCAGTAGAAAGAGTGTTCTCCAAAGCCGTCTTGAAGCAGATCTGAAATTAATAAAAATTAAGGCAAATGAGCACTTGACTAGCTTCCACCATTAATTTTGGTCAGTAACTTTGCTTTAGTTGTATATAGCTGTTTGAGGAAATATATAGCTGTTTGAGGAAATATATATAACAGTTATATATAGCTGTTTGTAGAACATGTGGTCTACCTAGATGGTAGCTGTAGAATGTGTAACTTTCCACTTGATTTCGCTGCGTTCCAGAAGCTAAGACAGTAAGAGAAAGAGATGAATGTGCTGTGGAATACGAAGCTAACAGCTGTTCAGGCCGATTGGCATTGGTTTCATTTGTTGTTACCAAAGTAGGCACTAAAAAGAGAAACCTACTGCTGCTATCGTCTGCAACCCTTCCGAGGGGCCTGGTCCAATTCAGTGGAATGCCAACAATGTAACGGAAAGTCAGTAGTTTGGGTTTTGTCACCCGCCTCATTAGAACATCTCACCTGTGTAAAAACCGCCAGTTACATTTCTGCATCTTTGTCTCAATCAAATTTGAAGTACAAGTGTTCTGTATATCCCACAACCCGACGTACCGGCGCTCAGCAGCTGTGAGCTGGAACCAGGGGGGAAATTCCCTGCCAACTAGAAGAGGAAAGTGTGTGTATGAACTGGTACTTCACCCTGCTGCGTTACATCTGAAGGAGGATCACGCAGTTTGTTTTACTGAGGTACACATTAATTTCTCTGTTCTTGCGAGTGTGATGCTGGGTTCTCTTGTAAAGCAGTCTTCCGGCAGGGCTAAGAGTCAATCTTATCGTCTGCTATAACATTAAGTGCTGTTAGGCTTTCAGCCAAAGCAGTATTCTTTCAAGAATTTCCTCAGCATTGATTTTTACAGATCATTATTTGTCCTTTGAAAAGTAAAGGTTAAAGTTTACCTTTTACTGTTAATGTAACTGCATTTGGCATGTTTTCATAAGCAGCTAGCTCCTGTCAGATGGAGAAATCCATGCTGGGATTTTATCTGTTATGGAGAAATTTCGAGGGCGCCATTGTAAAAAAACAATGTGCTAACTTGAACTTCAATGCAGTTCATCTTTCACAAACTTTGGGTGTATCCCCATTTCTTCCTGTGTAGTTCTGCAGGATGACGAGTCATTCACAGAGAGGCCGTCACATATTCAGGATCTTGTTGTGCAGTGAGTGTTGAGAATTTTTAAAAGACTTTTTAAATAATAACAAGGCAAGATGACAGTTTGGAGGTATGCTAAGGGGTCAGATTTTGTTGTCGTTCATCCTTGCCAGAGGGGTGTTTTCTGTTCTTTTCTTAGAAAGGAGACACAATTGCAAAAGAGAAGAGTTAACAAAACTTAGTGGTAGATGCATACAGTTACAGGATTCCTTCTTAGCTCCTGTCTCATCCCTGTTAGTCAGCGTCACAACCAGCATGCCCTGCACGCCTTTCTGAGGCTGCATTCTGTCTCAAACAAAGCGATGGAGAAATCCTCCTTTCCCTTTCTCTCATTTGTTGTTTGGTTTGTACCTGGGCTCGGGCTGATGGTCAGAGTACATGGAGCAGCGGAGGCTGCTTCCCCCCACCCCAGGTGGACTCTTCTGAGTTTGTATTCCTCTTGTGCCCTACCACATTCTTCCTGGGTCTAAAGGCTTCCTGCTCATCAGAATGTATTTAAGACTGTTGAAACAATTTAAAAACCTATGTGTTCATTTCACAGTGTGTCGTACCAAACTCTCGAAGTCTAGTTTATTCATAGCTTTATAGAAATTGCCCAGGAAATAAATAATAGAAAATATTTTAATAATGCAAGAGATTAAATAGTAGAGATTTAACGTTCAGCACCTTGTTCAGATCTCCATTTCTCCCTCCTACTTTCTCCTCCCTTAGTTCCGCAGTTTCTGAAGTCATTGGCACAGGGGAATAGCCTTGTCTCAACACTTACAAAAATAACGGCTGTGTAACGAGTAGAAAAGTAGCAGGAGTTTCCTTTATGGGAGTCAGGTAAATGGAGAAATACTGTGATGCCAGTCACCCGCAGGTAAACTTGCCTAGATGGTTTGGTATTGGAAAAATGATTCAGCAGTGTGAGTCTATAAGGCTGAGTGCCGTGTGGGGGGTCTTGAAGGCAGATCAGCTCTGAAATTGAATAAACAAACATATTAGGGATACAAAGCTCTAAAAAATACATCCCTTCCGGCCCAGAAGATATGAAGAAGAGCAAAGAAACGCTGCTGTTGCGGCACTTGCTGTTTTGTGTTTCCTATCTGTTGACCTAAGACTGCAACGTTAGTGTGCATGTTCTATTTGTGTGGATGCTGCTCATATTTGGGGCTATTTAGAGCTATTGTGAATGAATACAGAATATAGAATAATCAGAGAAAGAAATTCCTCTCTAGTTGTATTTGTTAAACTCCTTCCTTGGATGAGTTTTACACGGTAGGTAGATGTATTTCATTTGTAAACTGAAGTCGTTACTGTACACGTTTACTATTATTTATTTTGCATTCATCAGTAGTATTTATAATGATAAATATTATTGACCAAAACAATGTTAATACTTCAAAGGAGTCAACTTTGATTAATTGAGGCAATCAGTGGGCTGGTGATGCAATTCTCTGACACCCATGGTGTGCATTTGGAATCTCTTCTGTTCAATAAGGTTTCTAGTATGAACTATTACAAATAAATTAGCTATCATGACTGTATATTGTAATGGATAGCACTTGCAAAGAGTTTGAGTAAAGCAGCTTTTAAGTCAATCATTCTTGACTGAACAAAGGCCAAAATAACTCAGCACAATTTGGTGAGTTTAAACTACAAAACCCTTTACTGTAGACTTAGGCGTCTGCATGTCGTGCATCGGTGAAAGAACTTCCAAGGGGAGGGATGGGAGAGTCCCTTTATAAGCTTTCGCAAGTCCCAGGGAAACAGAATAGCCAATAAGTGTTGATGCAGAAAGCAGCTGTTATTACAAAGCAGGACAGTTTCTCTACTATTACACAAAATTACTCACAACTGCTCTATTCACAGTCTACATATGACTACGTAGTCAGTGATTTAGAACTCGCAGGCATCATGTGTCACTGGATTGTGTTTATGTGTCTTGACCTACAGGTTATGAAGTGCAAGCTCTATGTGGAGCCATAGAAACCAAAGTTTAAAAGTGTGGTGTAGGTCAGCAAAATAGTCTTTAACCTGTCGGCTGAGTACAGTTTCCTGTGTTACATATTCTGGTGTTTTTCTGCTATTTTTTCCATTCAAAAGTCTCAATAGAGCTTTCATTACCTTTTTAGACGATTGTTGCAAGTTATAAGTCAGAAGATCATGGATTTCAGAGGTAAGAAAAGTTTAATTACTGTGAACATCAGGAGATTTCCTTATTTTAACTTAGCTATCTTAATTCATTCCAGTATTTACGCGTTAAAAGCATTGTATCGGTTGAGATAAAAGCTTTTTATATTTAAGAGATCGCCAACACACCGCTTTCTGACACAGATAGAGGAAGGCTACATTGAAGAGTAGTCTGAGAGAGTTTAGGATGACATTTAAATCATATGTTTACATTTTGATAGCTCCCTACATTTTATTTGCTTATTTTTCCCTGATACAATTACTTGGACTTGGATTCTTGGCACTTCTGGAAGAAAAAAAAAAACTTGAGAGGCTTAAAAGTATTGCAGGCCAAAGAAAGGAGGACAGTCAAGGAGGAAAGGTGGGAAACAGCAGTGTGAGAGACTCGTTGAGGAAACAGATACCAGCTTTTACTGGGGTAGGTGAAAAGGGGAAATAAATCAGCAGCACGAAAAGAAGCCCGAGATTGCTATGTGGGAGCTGTGAGCACATCTTACGTTTCTAACGAACACTGTGGGTTGTTTCCACAGTGTAAAGGATAGCAAAGCACTTCAGCAGTACCTGGGATCGGTGCTCACTTTGGTAATGGTGAACAGAGAAGATTCTAGAAAGCCTTTAAAAAGTGATCTAGGGAAGTCAGTGCCATGGGAAAAGATGTCACGTTCCTGTCTACGATGTCTTCCTCCNTGTTGTTCTTTGATGAGACACAGAATTCCAGACAGTCCTGAGACGTTGCTGGGCAGATTGGAAAACAGCTCATGGTGCAAACATCAAAGCCAGGCTTGGAAGAAAATGCTGCCAGCAGAGAATGAGAAACTTCCAGGTAGAAAGATAAACCTCTGGGATGTTACTTGGGATATTGACTTTCTCAGTCTCTTCTCATTCTCATCTTAAGGGAAGAAAACAACCGGCAAGTGCAGTTTAGTCTCTTGCTCTAATAAAGCAATCCTTCCTTCTCAGTCTCCAGAATATGTTTGTGCTTGTTTTCCTATCTGGCTATTTTTATGCAAAATTAATCTCCCCATCTTACGCAGTTAGATTTTTAATTTGTATCCCTTCTCTTTCCAGATGGATGTGTATGCGGGAGGTATACTCTTAAGATGAAACTTGGAGTGGTGTTTTTTTTGTTTTTACCTATCAAAACCTCTCCATCTGGTTCTGATCATTACTTCCCTACCTGCCTTGGGGAATTTTTCATTTTAAAAAGTATCTCTGAAGGAGAACTACAACTTTCATTTGTCCTGCGTGTAAATATCACAAATGAATGAGTGCTGAGTAGGGTCACTAGCAAAATCGTAGTAAGAATTATCATTAAGTTGCAAGTAGTGGTCTTGGTGTGGTCAACACTATGATTTGAAATACTTGTTTCTCCTAGTTATGAACAAATGTTGTGGCTTGGTGCTAGAATATGCTGGGCTCCTCGTCCCCCTTGATGCAGCTTTCACTGTCCTCTGCTTAGCTTTCACTTATGAATTATCTTCTCCAAAAGATTCAGAAGATATTCATTAAAGCGGATATTTAGATCTTTTGCCTTTAAAATCTTTTTTTAATCTAGGGGGGGAAAAAGCATGGTACCAAGTAAGTTTTTGTTTCAGTTCCAGCTGTAGTAAATTGAGCTGTTGTGATTGGGACCGGAATCTGGTGCAATTACTTGTGGGGAACAGGCATCTTTATACCTTTATGTATGCCAATAAAAATGTCTAAATAAAGCTGCAGTTTGGACTGAAATAAATCTCAGTGGGATTCCACATTCACAAGAAGAAAACAGATTTGGAGGCATGGGACAGTGTAAGAATTCATGTCTAGTCAGTACAGAAATTTTAGTTTTACTTTCCTTTTAGAATTTTATTTGAAAATGCATAAACACATATGGGGATAAAGAGGAAGAACATGTATGATATTTCATGCCAAAGTGTGGGAGAAGTTTTGGTATAATCATGACATTGGAAGTTAGGAAATCATATACTTGTATACATATCAAAAAAATGCAGAAATAGCAAGATTAATGAGACATTTTTATGGAACTACCCAGTTGTCATAAAAGAAAATACACTGGAGAAGTTATCAGGAAGCTGTATCTGTTAAGAGTTAATTGGTAATTCTTTATAGAGAAGGATGCTGTAAACCCAGCTCAAAATCCACAGTCCTTGACTTGCTATGGTAAAGAACAGCAGCAGAAGGGAGAGTGCGTTCTGCTGCTAGCCAGATCCGGAGGAAACGGCCTGTCACCACAGTCAGCTTCAGGATGTCCGTTCTTAACGTCTTGCTTTTCCTTCTGTTCGTGGCCAGCGATTCGCGGAGTGAACAAGAAGCTTTAGAACGTAAGACACAGTTGCCTTCTTGCTTTACAGCTTGTCAGAATAGGGATGTTTCTATCAAATGCCTGGCTTACCTGGGGTAGTGCTGCTGTGGTATTGCACTCGCAAAAGTACTTCTGAGGAAATCCTCCTTATGGCTTAGGTAGAGTTTATTTTTAAATAATGGGAAAACAATGAAAATGTTAAGACCTTTGTGGGACAGCTGTTTGCCTGTGTTTGTTGGTACGAAGTGTTTCATAGTTCTTGAGTTCTGTACTGCCAAGAATGTGGTGATACTTCAGAGACATAGGTATGCAAGAGAAAAATGCTTTCCCTTTCACCTGTTATTCTGTACTTCTATACATTAAAAACATTTCAACCATGTGAATTACAATACTAGGTATTCTGGTGGGTGAATCTGTCGATGTCAAAAAGACACATTTTAAATGAGCAAGATGGTTCAGTTCTTCTGTAAGAAGAAAGAATTAGTAAAAATGAGACATTCCTTTGATAAAACATTTTTCTAAAAATACTTTCTGAGATGAAGAAGGAAAAAATGAGCAGTAATTAAGACCATGACAGCCAGAATACATTGAAAAAAAGGTTTTTTTAAATGAGAAGTTAAGTTATATGGAATTCTGTTAAAGTTTACACTGTTGGTCAGGATTTTTTTTTTTAATGGGATGATTTTCTACAGGTTGATTTGATGTATTTATTTTATTATTATCACTGTTCTTTACCTGGGAGCTACCAGTGACTAGTGATTAGGTATCACTAACCTGATAGTGATGTAAACCAGCTGCAGTTACTATTTTTCTAATAGAGTTTTGGTTTGTGATTCAAGGAAATTTTTTTTACGCTACTTTAGCCTTTAAATTGCAAAAAAAAGTTACCACTTTAAGGATAACTTTGCATTTATAAAGACTACAGTACTGTGAAGGGCTCAGCAGTGTGTTCCGTAATGACATGGAATATTACAGCATGGATGTCAAAGGGCACAGGCTCCCTCTCTCTCCAGCAGGATCACACCTAGTTATTTTCCACTCCCTCAGTACTTTTTGTAACATTGCTGAAAGAATTGTAATTTTGTTACTAATTATGGGTAACTGAAAAACATGAGTGCTCTGATCTCCTAGATGATACCAGGCCAAATACTACAAGGGATTTTTTGTTGTTCTGTATTTTGTGGTCATAAAATATGATTGATATTTAGGTTATCTTGGAAAATGCTTCAGTGCTGATGCCCTCTTGAGAGAAAGGAATACAAGAGATGCAAATAGGTTTGTATGATTGCAAGCCTTGATCATTGTGTAATCATTTAGATTTCTCTCTCATTAGCAATAAATGTTGGATTATATTGTCTGGGACAGTGGGGAGGCAGGAGGCTTCCGTCTTTTTGTTGAAATAAAGGCTGCCCATAGTATAGTTTCTCTAGCTGCTAACGCATTAGTCATGAGCTTGCTAATCCACCCATTTCTGGTGCAGAAGCCCTCGTACAACAGCAATGCAGAGCAGTATGCGCTGATGCCGCTTTCTCCCTCGCAGTTGCCAGTAGGCTCAGAAGGACCTGCTCAGAGATCTCTTCCACTTCTGACTTTCTGGCTTAATTCTAAATGCCTGTCTTCTCATTGTGAGAAGTTATGCAAAATTATACTCGGCTGTATTGGCTGTTTTGGGGTTTTTTTAGTATCATAATGGTGCTTGGCCTTGCAATGTACAGACCTGGTTTTGATTTGCTCTCTCAATGTCTCCAGTGGTGTCTTGCAGTTGCTTCTTTGGTTATGAATTATAGGTCAAGATTTCAGGTACATGTCCGCAACTCGTAGACTTCAGTGGCTTTGCACCAGAGCCCCTGGGTTGGCGTGCAGCTTGCTGCTGTGAGTGATGAGTACAGCATGCAGTCTGAGTCCTGCACAGGAAAGAAACAGGTAGAAAGAATGTGGGGTTCGAGTGCCAAACATGGTGACTTCTGATGTCTGATTACGGTTGCTGATGAGCAGGTTATTTTTAAACAGCCGTATGCCTGTCAAGTCCTGTAAGCACTCAACCTCTGGAAGATGATTTACAGCCCACAATGTTTACACAGTGACAGAGGTGGTGGAGAACCGACATCAATGCAAAACAAATCCTTTTGTAGACCAAAATAAGGAATAATCCCAATGCAAAACACACAAAAAGGTTTTCATTTGAATTACAGTTAGAGGATTTAAATCTCAAATGGGTTTCTGGACAATGATTTTTAGCCTTTGCCAACAATCCAGACGTGATACATAGTGGAATTTGGATACAACCACACTGAAATGAGGAGATAAAAATCATAATAATGTAAGCCATACAATTTACTGGCTACCTGGAAAATGGGTACAAATTCCGAGTAAAGTAATTTAAGCAAGTAAGCCTTCATTTCTCAAATGATTTCAAAATTTTGAAGAGGCAAGTCACTGGAAAGTAAGATGTAGTATCGTCTACAAAGTATGTCATATGAAGTTTAAATTTCTGATGTAATTAGAAATACAGCCTACTAACAGTATGTTACTGTATAACTGCATTAAATAAATATTTGTTTTGTTTCAATTTACAGCCAACTGCACTGGAATTGAGGACTTTGAGGCCTGCCTCGGTAATACAGACAAATTCTGTCCTACCAACATTTCTTGTCAGTGTAAAAATGAAAAACCTTTTTGCAGGTAGGTTGTGGGTTTGGTTTGTTTGTTTGTTTAAATTACCCTATGTAAATGCACCTCGTCAGATATATTATTAAAGATGAACTAAATTTAGACCCTGCAATGTGGTTCATGCAACTAGATGTTGATCTTCATTCACAATCTGCATAAGTTCATAACTCTGCTACTAAGCATCGAATCTAGGATGTGAGTGCATCATTTTCTTTTTTAGAATATGTGTAGGCCATGTAATTCATAATTTAGGTAATCACTGTAATTCTCAATTTTTACATGCTCGCTGTTGTCTCAGATGTTTTACTTTAGAACTGAAACATGCTGTGTGATGTCAAGTTGGTTGATCAAAATTTCTTTAGAGTTTAAAAAAAAATCAGATACCTTAATATCATATTCTCCATTATGTAGATTTTTTCCTTTTTTTTAAGAAAATCCAGTCATCTGAGTAGAAAATCTTGTTCCCATATCTAGCGTACTTGGTTTTTACATATAGCTTGACCCTTAGACTTCACAGGAAGTCAGCAAGAGAATACCAGGGCAGTAGTACGAAGCTCATCTGATTACCTGGCGGATGCAAGGGAGTAATTGCTCTGAGACCCAGTCTGTTGTTTGTGCGTGTGCAGCTAGCCTCCACTTGTAGCCGATACACCAGATCAGATAACCGAGTGCGTTGTCTGTATGTTAGTGCAACTCGAAAGTGCGACTCCAAAAAAATGGAACGCTGTATTCTTGAAACTATGTATTCCAAACCATATCCATGTCAATACAAATATTGCATATAAATTGCAGTAAGAATTTTCAGTAGTAGAAGTCAAAGTCAAACTTTCGGAAAAGGTTACCCAAATCCAGAATGTTTGCATCAACAAATGATGCAAAATCCTTATGAAAAGAACATTCCCATCATGAGAATGGCTGGGGACATTCCGTTCTAGCGATATTCTTTGTATTAGCAGAGTAATTAATGATTTGGGAGAGGGAAAAAAAGAAGCCCTGAATTAGTTGAAATAACTTAGCTTTTAAAAAAAGCAACATTCTTAGCCCATTAGAAGTCTTACTTTTAAAAGCAGAGGGGACATACTCTGTCAACGTACTGTGGGTTGTGTTGCTGCTCTTTCATTGAAGGTGCATTTGTATCTTAATGATAGATGGCAGTGTGACGTTTCAATTTTATCTGCGTAGTCTGCTCTGGAACGTGCTTCCAGCTGTCGAAAAGATCTCTGACCTGAATCATGCCATGACTTGGGGAATACACCCTGTTCTCAGCAAAGCTTACTGCCTTGGACTTGCTGGAATGCTAGCTTGCACTTGGTTGACCCAGAGCCTGGCAGAGGACGTTGGCATCAAATCCAGAATAAGATGTGTATTACTGAGATGTGACATCTTTAGACAAACAGGAAAAATATTGAATCTCTTGACCTCTGCAGTATTCAATAATAAATAATTATCTAGCAAAATATTTACCTTTTTTGGTATTANTTATTTTTAAATGAAAATAATGTTGCTAAAAAATAATATTTTTATTTGCAGATGCGATTACTTCAGAGTGGACTGGAAGGAATATTGGTACATGGGTCCCAAATGTAACCACCTTTGGAACACTTTAGATTTTATTTTAGTGACTACTCTTCCTGCAGTAGCACTGGTTATCGTAGCTATTGTAATATCGTACTGTGTCTACTACCGGAAAAGTGAAAAGGCTGCGTAAGTTACTCTGGATGCAGTTAAAAGGGTTTTTATAATCAAATTGGAAGTAAAGCAAAAGTAGTCTGTTATTCTGATTAATTTTTAACCTCTCGATATTTAAATCAACAAGGTTGCCATAAAGCATCATCTGCCAAAATATTGTTTACACAGCTTACAACTAAATCAAAGCATCTTACCAGAGCGTTTAACAGTTATTCAGCATTTTACCACTGCCTGCAGAACTTCACTCTTTCACTTCTTTAGGGCTAACCAGGCAAGCTTTAAAGATTAGTAAGCACACTTACTGCTTTAACTCAAGACTACCAAATCTGTCTTGCTGATTTATTTGCTGTTAAGGATTGGCTTTCTTCCTGCAAGTTTGGGGTTTTTTTGTAAAAAAAAAAAAAAATAAAAAAAAAATAAGGCAAACATTGACAAGAGTTTTGGCGATTAAACACGATTTCTCCTATTCTTTGGTCCTAGGCATTGGCAGTTTGAGCTGCTTTTTTCTTTCAACACTTCACACACACCACACCACACCACACCCCCCCCACCCTGATACGTGTTCCAAGTACACAGAGAATATGGGGTTTTTCTTCTTTCATTGAGCCTTGTTAGTGTGTATCACTGGTACTTCCTCTGTCCAGGAAAAATTTTAATAATCCATGGCTCTTGCGTAGTCATTGCCCCAATACATCTAAACCTATGATAGGGCTGTTAAACAAATCTGCAGTATGAAAAGATTCGTCAAGACCCTCAAAACTATTGCTAATGCTCTAAATTCACATTGTTCCCCCAACCAGGAACCAGACAAATCCTCGATACCGTGAAGCACAACATAACCCTGCATTTATGGCTGAAATGGCGGGCAACTTGGGGCGTGTTTATCAGCAGTCGCCACGGGTAAGAGATGTTGGCGTGTGGGGCATACCACATTTCCTGATGCTAGTGGAAGCCAGACATGATTTTTTGATTCAACAGAATGGTATATGAATAGCAAAAAAAGGTCATCTGGTAAAATTAAAGGTAATCCAGGTTTAAAATCTTCATTTTGTTTGCTCAATATTTGATTTACAAGATCATCTAAATGCATGTGAGAAGGTGCATCTCTTCATCAAGGATGAAGTGAAACTAATTTGCCTAGAAGAAAATAAAGAACTAGGGATTATTTTAGAAGGATGTTCAAATAAATACTTCCTTTTTGTCCAGTGAGAAGACCAGCATTAAAAAGAGAGATAATTTGAATATGAGCTCAAGCCACAGGCTGCACACCCAGAGGGGAAGAGTTTGGAACACCGTCCAGCCTTCAGCCCATTTAAGCTGCTGAAGAGCCGACAGTTTAATTTGGCTGTTTGTTGGTTATGCTTCACCAGAGGAGGGATGGGCTATTTGTCTTCAAGGTTTTTTGCTTCTGTGGGGGTTATCAGCAGAGTTCCCTGAGGATTTGAGTGGTGGTCATGTAAGAACAGGTAAAAGGCAGTGCTAGTAAGGTGACACATTTTGCTGATGATA
>Ga0065711_1034993_pt1 | contig 22957 bp, 26 predicted proteins | sample Hoacrofraction12_FD_59098 | JGI IMG/M metagenome (GOLD analysis project Ga0065711, IMG submission 59098) | Hoatzin crop microbial communities from Cojedes, Venezuela - Epithelial fraction 12 v2 (version 2) | ecosystem: Host-associated > Birds > Digestive system > Esophagus > Crop | place... | reverse complement strand
GGGGCCAGAGGAGGCCCCAGCAATGACCCGAGGGCTGGAGCCCCTCTGCTGGGAGGAAAGGCTGGGAGAGCTGGGGCTGCTCAGCCTGGGGAAGAGAAGGCTGCGGGGAGACCTGACTACGCCTGCCAGGGCTTCAAGGGGGCTTATGAGAAAGATGGGGGAAATATTTTTAGCAGGGCTTGTTGCGACAGGACAAGGGGTAATAAGTTTAAAACTAAAAGAGCAGAGGTTTAAACTCGATATAAGGAAGAAATTCAGTGAGGGTGGTGAAACCCTGGCACAGATTACTCAGAAGGGTGGTTGATGCCCCATCCTGGAAACATTCAAGGTCAGGTTGGACGGGGCTCTGAGCAACCTGGTCTGGCTGAAGACGTCCCTGCTCATTGCAGGGGGGTTGGAACTCCATGACCTTCAAAGGTCCCTTCCAACCCAAACTAGTCTATGATTCTAGGATTTCAGTATTGCAGAAGCTTTGGCTGGCTGCGCTCTTTGTGAAGACATCTATTTCACCCTCTAATAGTCACAGAAAACTTGAATTCAGCCCCACTTACAGTGCTGTAAATCCAGGGTAACCATATTAAAGTCAAGGGATCTGACACTGGAGACTTAAAACTACTATGAATAAAAGTCACATCAGGTCTATGCAGTCAACAGCCTGGCCTACAGCCACCCCAGGCTGATTTGTAAAGCAGTCCAGAGAAATTTTTCTATAAGTGTTCCGTTAATGTTAACAATTAAATCCCTGGCCTGCTATAAAAACCTCACCCCTGACAAAGTTCGTAAAAACTGTTCTTATTTAATTTGCTCCCACAGCTGACAGACCACACCATCGGTGGTTGCAAGCTGATGTATTTCCCTTGAAATCAATCACATTTACTACTGTCACTAGCAGGAGTATAGTTAGCACCCTGGCTAAGGATCAAGTTATTGCACTACCACCTTTCAAGGTACTGGGCAAAATCTGATCAGAAAATAGCAAAGACCAAAGTGCCATGACTTCTCCCTCAATTTTTCATCTGCACTTCACTTAGTGGAAAATTCTCTGTATTAATTTTTCTGGGTTATTTTCCCCTTCAACAAATGACTTTTGAGGCTTTCTAGTATTCTCCCACCATGAGAAAGATTTTTAAGTAAAACACAGCCTGAAGCTAATGCATCGATCCCTGCGTTTTGCCCAGCACACCATGTACACTGGGCAATATTCACCAAATGATGCCGCTTTTTAATAGGAAGAGAACGGCCTTTTTTTCCTGAGCTAAAAACAGCAACTGAGCCAACAGCTGAGCACAGCCCTGGTCCATCCTTCCGTGCTTTGTGACTATGGAGGGAGCCCGGTGGGCTCGGAGATGCCAGGGCAGGGTGAAGCGGGGCTCAGCAAGGCACAGTTCACCCTGAACTGCTTAAACCTTCCCCATTCCCTCACTAAACGCACCAGAAGTCTGACTAATATCCAAAGCAATGCTTTCACTCACATGAGAAGGAGGAATTAAATACCATTTCATGTAAATAATAATTGGCTATTTAAACATGCCAGTCTGACCCAGAGGGAATTTTTTGCCTTGGCAAGACTGCTCTGGCATTTCCTATTTGCAGCCCAGAGGATCCTGATTCCTGTCTTGCCTGCCCTGCACCTTAATCACCAAATCACATGGCCCTGGGCGTAAAAATAACCCAGGAGCTTCAAATGCTCACAGGAAGAGTGCAGCCATTCATTACTATTATCACTGACGGCTCCTGATGCAGCTTTCTCGCTGTTTCAGCCTGAAAAAAAGATAAATAAACCTGTGGTCCAACTACATAACAACATGCAGTGTCGTCAGACGAGACACTTCCCTTTCCATCCTGCTGCTGTAGTCTTTCTTTTATTACTGGAACCTCTGCTGCGAATTATGAGCCAGAGTTTATCACTGGAAGTGAATCTGAGGTTACAAAAAAAACCCAGAAGTCAGAATACTTGGTCGTGAGTCAAACATCCTTTGCTCATTTGGCTGCCCTACAGCGCTGTAGCATGATTTAACCACAGATGCGATTCCTAATAAATACTGCATCCCATGAAACCCGTTATAAACATAGTGGTAATATCCAAGGATTGTGGAGAAATACTTTCTGCTCCAATATTTAAGGATCCCAATATTACTTTTGGATGCAGTCAAAAATAGTTCATCTCGAAGTCGGGAGCTCTCGTTCTTGGTGATGTGTGAAATCCCACAACCGGATGCCGTCTGCATCACACCCTGCCACGGCGAGCTCCGGCCAGCGCTGCCCACCCGGCCGGCCGACAGGTGCACGGACGGCTCCCTCGCTCGCCCGCGTCCGGCCAGATCCAGCCTAGGGACTGGTGCATACTGGCGTGGTTGCACTGATGCCCACACTGAGTGAAAAACACAACCACAGCATTTAGAGAGAAGGCAAATTTACGCTTCTAAACTGTTGCATGTCATATGAACAATGAGTTTTAGTTTTAGTTCGTAATGTGAACGGACTGAGGATCTGAAACCGGAAAGTAATCAAAGAGAAACAGAAGAGTGGGCAGCTCTTGAAAGAAAAATAAAGGCCCAACAGCAAACCTTCCCCATGCAGAAAAATAGAAAGTATTATGAAGAAGCAGCATATTCACAACAAGAAATCTTTCAGAAAATCAGAATGAGCAAAACAACATTTAGAAATGACATATTGGTAAATACTGTGTAAGAGAGCAGCACAAGTATTTAGTGATAAACTCATATGTTGAGATGCAAACTAAGAGGTAGATAGAAAGAGCTAAGAGAGACACCGAAAAAGGGGTTTCTGCATTAATCAGAATTAAAAGGATAAGCAAAAGAAGCACCAAGAGTCACAGCGAAAGCTACAGTATTAGATACCCTTCTTATTTCATTTTTCAGAGAAAAAATCCAAGCTTAATTCTCACCAGATTCCTAGCAATGAGGCAGGAATACAGCACAAAATAAAGGCTGCATACATTAAAAAAATACATCAAATATTTGGTAGTATTGAATACTCTGGTATTTAGTGGGTGAAAGACTCTGCAGTGCAAACTGCCATCCCAAGAACTCCTTGAAGACAAGTGGTGGTGACCTGAGGGCTGGAGGAAGGGAAGAGACAAGCCAGTCATGCAGAAAGGCAGAGAAAAATGGAGAGTGGGTGGTCAGGAAGATGCAACATCAAGAGGCTGGACAGTCTGCTGGAGCCCTCTGAGGACACTGCTGTGGCAAGAGACAATCAAACAGCACTTCTCAACAGCAAACTGGGCCACATAACAGCCTTTCTGACAGGTATCCGTCTGTGTGGATGTGAAGGAAGCAGATATATACAGTTTCAGCAGGGCTTGGAGCATTGTTTTACATGTGTGCCTTGTTTCTATATGTTTTTAAGGTTGCCCTACACGAGAGCAGGCTGCTGAAGAAGCCCTTGCAGCTCCAACTTCCATGTTCACTCATTTATGCGCGTCCACAGAAAAGGCAGGGGACAGCGATATTTATCCTGTGCTTTGCAGGCAAATGATCTCAAAATACTGTTCCTTCAGAGGTTGCCAGTAATTGCTAGAAATGCCTAGCCAAGAGTGGTAACCGCAGCAAGGCCAGGCTGGGTGAAAAATGGCTCCCATGCCATTAAAATGATTGGCAAACAGTAGGAGATAAAATGCACCCTGAGGGATCTCCTCCGTTGGCTCTGCTGCCTGTGCTTGCTCAGAGTGCCTGGGGTAGAGCCAAGCTGGGCTGGCACCGCTTCCATCCGTCTGCCCTTGTTCCGCAGGGGACAAACCAACCTGCCCTCTGTCCCTGGGGCTCTTACAAGGCCCCCATTCTCCTGAAACCCTCCCCACGATGGCTGGGCACTTCCCATGTCACAGTTCTCAATTTCTGAGTCGGGTTGGTGTCTCTCTTCCCTCTCAGCAAGGCTGTCACCTTGCCAAGGGCTGGGAAAGGCACAGGTAAATAATTTGGGGGGTATTTTGCCATGAAATTCTTGCAGTCACCTCCATCTGTCCTCAGGCTTGCAAATGCCAGGATCAGTTATTCAGAAACATGTTTTTTCCAATGACTGTATCCAGGATGGAGAGGAAGAGCTGGGCTGGGCCAGTGGCAGGGGCCTGCCAGCAGAAATAAGCACGATACCACAGCAAAGAGGTCACCAGGGTGACAAGAGCCAGTCCCACCTGAGGAACGTTTGATTCAACAGGAATTCCCCACCACTGAAGCCAAGAACAAAGCATCCGGACAAACACGATGCCAACTTTGGTGCCAGAAAGGCTTTTCCCTGTCTTATAGTCCTTAGTCACGAATAACTGCCATTGCAAGAGTCTCACTGGCTCCTGCACACCAAGACCTCTCCATCATCACATGCCGGACCTCTGGAGGAAAGCCTTGTTTGGACTTGCTGACATTTTGCGTACGCCTTGTGACTCCTCCTGACGCCAGTGAAGTTTCCCAACACAGCGCATCAGTCTGCCTGTCGTTGTTTTTCAGCACTTAAGTAAACAGCAGCAGCACCATGTTTACAGAAGCGCATTTTGCCTCCTTGCTGCCCCACAGCCCGCTGAGCTGCTCCAGAGCAGCGGGCACGATGCTCAGCCAGTTTGCAATGAGCCAGCCCCCCGGGTGCTGAGCATCACCCTTCCTTTCTTCTGAGCTGGACCAGACCCCTAAACCCATCTCACCCAGCACATTTCCTCCTAAGAAAGCAGGTGTTTAAAGAAAGGTGCAATTGTGGAGCTGAGCTGACATACTGGGAACAGGGCAGGTGTAGCAGTGCCGAGGGTAAAATCCACCAACAAAACTGGGAAAATAGTGGGCATTTAGCTGTGGCCACATTGCTCCTTGTAACAGCTCTAGTTTCACTCACGCTAAAGGTATTTTCATGTCTATCTGCAGAACCCACAGGTCATGGAGGTGGCTACAGAAGACATGGTCTGAAACAGAGCCAAGCTGATGGCTGGAGACGAGGTCCGTCATTAACTTTACAAGTTAATGTTACGTGGTCATGGGCAATATCAGAGGTTTTAATGGAAGACAGGTTGCCTGCAACCCATGGATTAATTTGAGGACTAATTTTTTACCAGAGGTGCTTGCACTTCTTGAGAAGGAGAATCAAGAGGCTAAGGAGTCTCAGCTTCAGAAAAGCTCAGGTCTCACATCAGCACTCAGGTAACTGCCCTGTTTTTCCCAAGATCCTGGTGTGCTGAGTGCTCTGCTTTACAGAAAACATGGCGTCGAATAGCCTGAGATAAACTGTAAAGTGATGAGCCCTTATGACCGTAATTTGCTACTTACAAATGGACTGGGCTGTTCTGAAAGCACAGCCCAGATTATGGGTTTCAAACACTTGAAAATCTGTCCCTGAGCTCTTAATCCAGTTTATGGGCTCATCACGAATGGAGCCGAGCCATTCTTGGAAGGAAAACTTGGCAAAAGCGGTCTTTCTTCACTGTATCAGTAGAAACCATATTCAAAGCTGAGGCCAAAAAATCTGGATCAGGGAGTAATTAAAACCTGTAACAGCCTCTCTCCATGACTGAGGGAAGCGGTGATGTCAGGGCAGCAGCCAGAGCTAATTGCACAGGAATGGGACCGACACCAAAACTCCCTTCTCAGGTTGCTGTCTGTGCCACACACCTGGATGGGAGCTGAATGCTCCTCAGCTCCAGCCAAGCTGAGCCTGCTTATGCCAAAGAGCTGTCTTCTGCAGTCCTACTAACAACAGCAGGTTGTGCATTGACGCCTTCAGTGCACGCAAACATCTTTTACTGCTGCAAACAAGGCACTGGGAGAGGAGCTCGATTCTCCTTGCAGCATTACATCCATACAGTGCTACTGAGGTCAATAGAGTCATTCTTCCCCTATTTGCACTCAGTGGGAAGAAAAACAGACCTGAAAGTGGCTATTCTTCTTAGAAAGTATCTTCTAACAATACGTCTCTTTCAATAGCTCATTTACTGCCCATCTGTGACTCCAAGGTAAAATCTGTTCAGCTGTTGATCTAAAAGACTTCCGCTTCACAGCTAATCCTCAACGATCTCTGGCAGCCAGGCTGAATTCTCTCTCAGTTACCCACATCAATAAATCATACATTACCTATGCTTGAATTTGGTTAAGATTCTGGCTGATGATGCACGAGACAGAAGAGGGACGTAGCTGATGTAGTCTTCGTTGTGCTGCTCAGTAAAACTGGTTGAAGTGGAAAAAATAGCCGAGATTAATTTTTTCCATTAAATATCCAGTTGTCTGATTCACTGCCTGATCCATGAGATAGATGGAAGAAGGACTTAACTGATGTAGTCTTCGTTGTGCTGCTCAGTAAAACTGGCTGAAGTGGCAAAAATAGCCAAGATGGAATTTTTCCATTAACAATCCACTTGTCTGATTCACTGCGTGGACAGAAGCAGATGCACTGATTACAGTCATGATGCATTTGTGGACCCTTACACATCAGAAGGGAAATACGAAATGGAAGAAGGGCCGAGAAGTATTTGCTGCAAATAGACATGACAAGCTCCATAGGAGAACCCCTGTACGTGTGCATGGGTGCCTTGCTTGGGACCAAGCAGAGAGCGGAGATGTTCTCCTAGCCCAGGAGACCTCAGGCAGCGCCAGATGTGCAGAGGCAGTGCACCGCAGGATAACCTCTGCTCCAAGGTCTCTCACCACCCGCCTTTTCTCTTTAGCTTAGCACCATCTAGAGGGATGCATCTGCAAATCCGAGGCATCTGCTCTGCAGTAACGCCCATCTGAAACACGTTGGGTTTGGAGTTGGAGGAAACCAAACAATTGACAGAAAAGCCTCAAAAGAGCAGCCCATTCCTCCAGCTGCCTTCACTATTTGTTCAAGCAGAAGGCTGTGGTGCAATCATTCTCCTTGTCCTGGTGAGTTCTTCTGTGAAATGGAAAAATGGGTCCTCCAGAGAGGGTTGGAGGTTGGGAAAGGAAATATAGAGGAGGATGCTCAGGGTCTGGGGGTTTTTCCTCGAAATTTTTTTTTAAACACCTACAAGTCTCACATCACATACTCCTGTATGCTTCAATGACATCTGATGATGCAATGGGGAGTCCTCTATGGTTTAGAGCAGAGGTTGTTCTTCATGTCCATTCGAGCCTTTGCCTTGTCAGGACACCAGCTGAGCTAAATGTTTCTATGTTGCACTTTAGTTTTCAGCCCAGTGTATCAGAGCTTACTCAAATCTCCCAACGTGAAATACCAGAACAAGATCGAGGGTGTGATGGAGTGATGTTAGCTCTTCCTCACTGTGTCATGCACTGATCTCACACTTTCTTCTGCAGCAGTCCAGACTGCTGACTTGCAGTGCCAGGAGACGCAATACCCGCGCTCCATCAACATCCTTTCTGGCCAACCTTATATAATCCCAAGGCAAGACCATAAAAACCAAAGTCCAGCCTGCCTGAATCGGTGAGCGCTTGGTTTGGAGATAGGAAACACATTGCCCTGATCAAAGTGCAAAGCAGGAGGTTTCAGAATTGACCTGACTTCGAGGAATACATACCGAGCATGAACAACAGCAGTGTTTTGCAGAGGATGCCCAAAACCTGTCCTTCTTTAGTAACTGGCTGCAGTGAACCCCCAAGGACAAAAATCAAGCGGTGCTCTGGAGGTGGTATGGGGGAAGGACCTGAAGAAAGCAAGGCCAATGCTACTGCCTGTGTCTTGTCTGCTAGGGATGTCACCCTGACCTTCCCCTGCGTACCACAGGACGCAGTGTAAGCGGGTTTGTCTGGCTGGGGGAGGGAAGGACATTCACGTCCCTGCAGCGTTCAGACAGGAGCAGGAAAGGAGAGGAAGAGTCCCTTTCTTCACCCCTGATCCACACAAGCAAACTGCACGCTGCAGTGCTCCTCTCCAGCTCAGTGACAGCAGCACAACATTTACCTCCCCGCATCTCAAACCCAGGTCCTCGGTCAGCCACAAAGCCCCAACAGCAGCTCCTCCAGCCAAGGCCAAGCCGCCTTTCTGGCATGGTCGGCTCAAACCTCGGTGCCGCTGCCCAAATCCAATGCTCAGAATGCTTTCTCCTTCCCGGGAGGTGACGGGATCCCACGCCCGGCATGTTGCAGCCCAGCCCGGAGGCCGAGCCGAGCTCAGCCTGCCTCCCCGCGCATGACCGGGTGTTACTGGAGCAACATCCCCGTGGGAGGGAGGGAAGGAGGAAGCCAGGCTGTAAAGAAATAAAACCACTGAAGAGCTGACTGTGAGAGGGGAGAGAGGAAGAGACACGCTGGCTGGAAAGGACAGCTTTGCTGAGCCGGGGAGAAAATGGTTTGAGTAATCATCAACGGTAAGGAAACACCTCATTTGAGGCAAGAGAGCTTAGAGGGATTTCTGCATGGTAAACCCTGTGCATATTTTATGGCCTTGGCTTATCGGGGGAGAAAGGCTGGCACTGGAGTGGTTTGAGACACAGCCAGGATGCCAGAAACAGTAATTCCCTTTTAGCCCCTTAAATCCAGTCCCCTCCGTTTCCTCTGTTACTTTTGGCCATGAACTGCCACCGGTCCAGCACAACCCCCTGCCGATCCTGCTCTGTGAGGATCCCCAGCTCACCACGACATCCTTCTCTGGGCATTCTGGGGAGAGTTTTTTGTGTTTCACATGGCTGCAGCGAGCAGACGGGTCTCCCCTTTCCCGCCAGCCTGCTGCTATGTGGCCAGGAAGATGGGGACCCTGTGCAGCCGGGAGCACCAGGAGCCACCACCCTGCCCGGCACAGGCAGCCCCCCGCAGCCATCACCGAAGTAAGTCTGCAGCTCACTGGGGACGGGGACATCCGCACGCCTCGGCCCCGACCACACTGGGGATGGAGGGGCCAGGGCTTGCCTGGGCTCGCAGGCTGAGGGGCATCTCCTTTTTGCTGCCTGCTGTCTTGGGCAAGCTGCTGCCCTGCCTTCAGGGGAGATGTGCTGGGTCCCCAATCCTCCCTGCCCATGTTCCAGCAACCATAGTCTTCCTCAGAGCTGAGCACTTTGTCTGAGGAAGAACCACAACAGGTAAATGTTGCTGAAGTTTATTTTGTTTACTGCTTTGTCTTCTCTTGCTGCGTTTTGCCTCTGAATGTCATGGCTCCATCCCAACCCCTGACAGAGAGGATGGGCAAATGGCAGCCTTTGGAAGGGAGGACAGACTCACTCTGGGGGTGATCAGAGGGCAGAGTGGACATCAGCTGCTGAAGCACCATTCCCCCAGAGCTACATCTCCCTGGGGTGATCTTTGCTATATCAGGCACCCTGCTAAATAACAAGCTGCATCACCACGCACGCCAGCTGGCAGGGAGAGATTTCTGCCCTTGCTGCCAGTCTTTCCCAGCCCCTTCCCGGCCCATTTAAACCACACACATCGCTATGACTTTGCAGATTGCTCATGTGATGACCCCGAGAGCAGCTGCTCCTCCCAGCCACCCCCAGTTTAGCTCGAAGGAGGGCTCACTGGGGGGCTGCTCCTGCATCACCCGGCCGTGCTGCTCAGGCGCTAAACCTCGCCACCAAAATGAAATCATTTTCAAACAGCAGACAGAGGAATCTCAGCATAGGAAAGAGCTGCCCCACCAACACCAGTTTCACCAGTTCAGCTGAGTGATTCCTGGTTGCTCTTGTGCAAACATGCCCAGAGCTGCACCCAGGCACCAGCACACCCCTGGGCAGCTGCCGCGGCGGTCACGTCATGCGCTGTGGTCTCCTACCTCTGCCAGGAGCTTAGGGCTGTCAGAGGAGACTCGCAGGGAAGATGTGGGGCTGAGCCATTCCCTCTCTGCTGCTCCCATGTGCTGTGCATGAGAGGGGGAGGGGACCTGGGCACCAAGGGAGTGCTATAAAGTCTCAAGAATATCACCTTTCCCCTAAAATAACAGCAGGCTCCTTAACAGGGGGTCAAGGTGAGGGAAAGGGGATGCCTCCCTTCACTAATGCCTTAATTAAGTGCATATGAAGGAAAAGCAGAGCATTAGTCATCTGGCCTGCAATGGGAGTCAGGACTTTGCAGAGGCCCCAAATGGGAAGATCAGGGCAGGCACCTGGGTGTATTAACGAGAGGAATCAAACTCCTCCTTTGAGCAAAGAAGTTAAGCTCTTTCTCTGCAGTTAATTGCTGGGTTTTTAATTGCAATCAGGGGAGCTGCCCCAGCTGGCACTAGCAGAGGGTGTGGCCCATGCCCTTCTGGCAGGGTGGGCACACTGGCCCCTCAGCCGCTGCGGATGCAGGAGCTGCACCGGCGCGAAGGGCAGCGATGCTCTGCACCCCTCCTCAGCACCCAGGGAAAGCTGCCCCAGGACAGGCGTGAGGAGCGTACAGCTCAGCTGGGCACAGATCTGGCTGGGACATGTGGATGATCTGGAAGCACTGGAGGTGTCCAGGTCACAGTTTGGAAACTGCAGAGCTTTATCACCTCCATGCATCAAGGGGGGCTCGGCTGGAGAGCTCTATGTGTTGTAAATCTGGCCTGACTCCCTCACACCTACCTAACGTTGCTTACAGTTCCCATCAGGAGGTTTTCCGAGCACCTTGCCAGTTCACAGCCCAGTCTTGTCCTCTCAGCAGTAATCTTTCCCCTTGGCTAATCCCGAATCTCCCTCTTTTCTCCGATGCTTGTTCACTTGCAGATGTAAAGGCAGACGGATCAGCAGCCCCCCTAAGCAAGGGCCTCGCTTCCCAGGAACAGCAACCCCATCCAAGACTAGCTCTGCAGGTCCTGAGGGTAAAAGCCCTCGTGGTCCTCCCCTGAAGGCCACGAGCTTTCTTTCCACCGGTTTCCCCAGGGAATCTGTTTTCTGGGAATCCTGCAGCCCAGGGATTGGAAAATAGCAGCAAATCCCTCCTGTATCTACTCTCAACACAGAAGCGCAACATTAGAAATATGTCCTGATCGGTGTCTCATTACCAGAATTTTCTAGCTGGCAGAAAAAGGCATTGCCAATGTTTGTCAGATGCTGCTGGCACTCTTGGGCTGTGGAGCACCAGGGGAAGAGCATGAGCCGTTGCATCCTAGCAGCAAATCGGATTTTTATACTGTGAAACCAAATTGTGCTCCCAGTGATATTTGTATACATTCAGACAATATCCATGAAGGCAAAATCAGCTCCCACGCTGGAGTGAGGAGTCTTAGAGCTTAGGTCTGTGGAAATCCCATGATGTTTTCTACAACCCCTTTCCCCATGCCCAGTAAGCTGGTGAAACTGTCCTTACTGGGCAGCACCCACAGAGCAGAGGGCTGCAGGGACCGCAGTCGGTTCCCCCCTCCAGCAACCCCGCACCGTCACAGAGAGCAATGACAGCAGAATCGCAAACTCCGCAGGTGCAGGGAGGAATCTGCCCGACCCCTTCCTGTGACAGCGCAAGCTGAACCAGAAATAAAGGTGGATGAGAAGAGGCTGGTTGGGAGTGTGGTGGTTTTTTCTCCTGGAAGGGGTTTGCTGTCATTACAGGGTTTGAACAGACTGATGCTTTGGATCGTGTGTTGGCAGCACGGGGGCTTGCTGACTTGCTGCTCGTGTAGGGAGAGATGAACCTTATCTCACCATTGCTTGTGATGGAAAGAACAAGGGAGGGGGGAGAGTTGTCCCGCACCCCTGGGCAGAGCTACCCTAAGCTCCTGGGTCTCCAGGGCTCAGCCTCTTGCCACCACCCCCTGTGATGTTTTGGCCTTTGGTACCAAAGACTTTTCTGGTACAATATCGTATGAGGGGGAAGATGCTCGGTGGAAGGGTAGGATGTACACAGTGGAGGGATGTGCACAAAGGAGTGATCTTAATTTTAAAACCCTCCCAGCTTTGTGCAGGGCAGGTGTCCCATGCTGAGCTTTGTTGAGGTGGGAGAAGCACAAGCCCTGCCTGAGGGAATGTAGGGGTCTGCAGGAGATGGGGAAGAAGGGAGGGCAGGCAGGCTGGGAGGTGCAGAACAGACCCAAATCTCCCGTGCACGCTCAGCCACAGCAAGGCTGGAAAACACAGACCTTAGGACTCTTTATTCTGACCATTGCCACTTCCTAGGACAGCCATCACCACCCAACCATGTGGTTAGGTGGTCAGGTAAACATCAGTGCATGTAGTCACCTGAATTTAATGGAAAGGCCTGGCTCTGGTGACAGAGGAGGACACCAGAAGTTCCTGGACCACACAGCAGGTCTCCATTCACGGGCACCACCTGAGCACACAAGCTCTTTTAGGCTTACAGCACATCATTTCCCATTCCCTCATGGACTCCACATAAATGCTGAAGTTTCCTGCTCACCACTGGCTCCTCTTACATGCTGTGTGCAAAGGCAGTGGGGAGAAAGGAGGAAAGGAAAAAAAGGAAATCAGCCCATTTCAAAATGGAGCAGAAAGAGGAGTCAAAAGAGCCGTGCTCCAGGATGCACTGCCCAGTGCCTTCTTTAAGGCTTTATCCCACGGATCATCAAGATGTACATCACTGTCCTCCCAGGAGAGGCAGGTACCGAGCACCATCCCAAGATGGTTCTTAAATGGAAAGTTTGCCAGGTCATCAGCTGAGACATTGTCCATGTCTGCTACTGGACAAAGCTCACTATCACCAACCGCTACGTGACACGAACATAATCCAGAGCAAACATCACATTTACAACATTGCTATGCACAGATTTTTCCCTGTCTTCCTTGTACTAAAGAAACCCCACAGAATTCATTTCGAAGGGGTGAGGCTGGCACCTGCAGGCATTCCACGCAGCTCTCCAAGGCCCCCAGGCAGGAGCAGTGGGAAACTTCCCAGGGGAGCTCCTGGATTATTTCTGACCCCCAGCGCAGCTCCTTCACACCAAGCCATTGGGCAGGCAGAGGGTCTCAAAGGTAAGCAGCTTTCTGGCGAGTGTCTTGCATGCTTTATTAGAGTCATATTTTCACTTGTTCATCTGGTTAAGTCCCGGATGAGTGGTTATAGCCCTCTCCTCTGCCCCACGGCTTCTTCACAGTGTTGTGTATGGAGAGCTTTTATTTGAGCATTTTCCAGTCCCTGCCAGTCACGTGCCCGTGAACCAGCCCTGGTGTGTGTTGAGTGCGGTGGTCTCGATGAACTGGCAGAGGCAGGGCACGCCTCTGTGCTCCACGTGCCCCCCCTCCACAGCCCGGGGAAGCCGGCCAGTGACCAGGAGCCGGACGTAGCATCCACTGAAGATCACCAGGAGCTGCTGGGCCATCACCTGGAATGAGCACAAGAGGTGTCAAAGTGGAGCATCTACCTGCAGGAACTGTGGATGATACACTAAATAACCATTTGCTCCCTTGTTCAAGGACTGTCCTCTTCTGAATGAAACAGGACAGGAGCCAACGGCATATATAACTGTCCCAGATCCCCTTCTGGTCAGCAGTGCTGGCACACTGTCCCCACAGGGGAGTGACATGAAATGACCGCTCGCTGGTGGGTGGCCAGGGAGCCAGGCTGCTTGGGGACCTGCCTGCTCGGTCACTGCCTCTTGGTGCCTTTTCTGCCTGCAGACAGCCAGAGAGCTTCAATCTGCAGGGATGTCACCTGCACCGTATTCACTTAGTGACAGTGAGCAGAAAACTGTAAAACAAATCAAAGTTATCCCTTTAGCAGCTTCTTGCTGAGCGGGAATGAGGACACATTTGTTGCTCAGCAGGGCACAAGTCTTTGAAGGCACACTTCATGGAGGAGACAAGGCTGGGCATGGTCATGCCTCATCCCCAGCCTGGACACAAGTGCTGGGTCCCTGCACGGACCCTGGGAAGAGGTTGTCTTCCAAACAGGGACCCCCATCCACCAGCAAGGAAAAGCCAAATCCATGAATTCCTCTAGGATTAAGCACTAGCTGCTTGGTAACCATTAACTGCTCAGCAGTGCCAGGCCCAGAGAAGCTGTGTGTGGACCTCTGGGTTTCCAGATGCTTCCACTGGTGAAAAAGGAGTTGTCCCCCCCAGCTGGCAGATGCTGAGATGACTTTTGGAGTCGAGGTGCCTGAGGAGGTGATTTGGCACCTCTGTCAGGAAGCGATATTTCTCATTACCTCTGGTGGGCCCTCAGGAATGAGGCGGAGCAACTTGTTGCATGTCACAGGCTCTTTATTTAGGTTCACCCCACTGGATAGAAGAGGGGATTCTTCACGTGAAGCCTCCTCCTCCATCCCCGGGTCCGGCTGAACTGCTGCTTCCATAACCACACAGAGCTGGTCCAGGCTGTGCTGCAAGCTCGACTGGAAGAGAAAGAGATTTTGGGAGTGTCCAAAGGCAGGCAGGAGTGCTGTCCTGAGGAGAGCCTTTAAAGGACATGATTTCTTCCTGCATATTTTTTACTCCTAGGAGTTATCATCCCAAGAGTAAAAATCAGCATTGGCCAAGAGCCATGCTCAGCACTTGGAGCTGAGCCTCTTCATCCCACAGCCCCGCTGCCATCAGCTGCTTCTTGTGTCAGCGACTGCTCCCAGCACTGTGGTCACAGCCTAGCACGGAGAATCTTGTCTTTAAAATCTATATAAGTTCTGTCAGCCAATACGTGAATTGGTGTGTCCATCCCCCGGTCTGTGTCTGTCGGTTCATCCAGGGAGATGAGGAGCCTTGAGATTTTCATAGGGTTATATCCCCCAACTCTCACTCCATGTCTATGAACAGCAAGGACAATTCAGTGTGGGAGAGCACAGTGTTTGTATATTTATACACCCACATAGAGGAGAACGTTTTCTGTGGGCCAAGAGGACAAAATTTTTACACAGTTAACCCAGTACAATGTTTACTTATTCCTCAGGCTATCCCATTTACTTCAGGAGGACAGCCCAAGGTGTTAGCTATTTCAGGTTGTGACACGTGCTTTCAAAATTTGCCCTTGATTCTTGATGACTTTCCTTTATTAAAGTTGTATGGTTAATTATCCAGACATGTACATACCACAGGGCCTAAACAAATTCCTGCTGAACTGGGCACTGGCAGATGCACTTTACCCACCTCCCAGCCCGTCCATCTCCCACCTCACAACAGGGGATCATAGAATCATAGAATCATTAAGGTTGGAAAAGACCTCTAAGATCATCAAGTCCAACTGTCAACCAAACACTACAATGTCTGCTAAACCATTTCCCCAAGTTCCATATCTACACGTTTTTTGAACACCTCCAGGGATGGTGACTCCACCATTGCCTGGGGTAGCCTGTTCCAATGCCTGCCCACTCTTTCAGTAAAGAACTTTTTCCTAATATCCAATCTAAACCTCCCCTGGCACAACCTGAGGCCATTGAGGGGATGTCCAGGAGGACACTCAAACACTCGGTTCTCCTGGCCCACCTCCATCCCACCAAAGCTGGGGTGTTAGGGGTGGACCTGCACATGTCACCATGGGACCTTGGGCTGTGCCCGCTGTCACTTACCTCTCGTCTCCTTTGCAGGTCCGCGATGTGGGCTGACAAGGACTGGAGGCAGCGCTCCGGGCTGAAGTGCACGAACCACAGCTGAGACGGGCAGGGTTAAGGAAGGAGGCTTTCCATGCTTCCTGCTCCACAGCCCTCCACCTCTGTGCAGATCATGGTACAGACCTCACATAGGGCAGGTGCTGCCCACAGGATGCTCAGGACACAGCCAGGAGACAAATAACACATTGCAGGGCTAATTTAAGCCAAGAGGATCTAGGCTAAGACAAAACCTCAAGCTATTGGGGAAGAAAATAGGGGTGCAGGAAAGGGAATATTGCCCCAGAGGGCAGCCAGTCCTCCTTTTGCACCTCCCACACCCTGGGAGGGTGAGGACTGGGATAACCCAGGGCCATTGCCCATCGCTCATCTCGGTGGCCTTACATCTAAATAAACTGGTGGGTCATCTTGGCTTAGCTCCCTAAAACTCCTTCCTGCTTTCTATCCTTTTTTTCTAGGGATTCATTCAGTTTATTTTTTACAAAATGTACTGTACCTGGTGCTTGCCTGCAGGACAAAGGCACTGTCTGCGAAGAGTCTACCAAAAGCAACGTCTTGGGAATGTGAGTCCTGCCAGCCTTGAGAGCAGCAGCCCCCCAGAAGGCAGCCAAAGGTCTGCCCTTATATATCTACTCAGGGTGCCATCATCAAGGGGATTCAGGAACAGAGTAAAAGCTAGAAGGGTTAAAGCTGATCTGACATTGGAGCAGTCTGAGAAATTTTAAATCCTTGGGTTGTTGCCTGCTCTCAGACAGTTCTGGAACACATAGGTAGAAGTGAAGTCTCCTTGGATTAGTCCTTACTTACTGAGGTGCAAAACTACACTGGTCTGAACAAACATGTAATTCAAGTTCTCAAGTGTTTCCTCTTCGTTCTGCATGACTTCACCCCTGCCAGCCCCCCTTCATTATTCCCTGCCCACTTCTCTGATCCCCTGTTTCAGCCTCTGTTCCCTCTCCATTTCTATTTCATACCTCTCTCTATGTACAGGGAGCGGTGAGGTCCACCAGCATATGTGGTAGACCATCTCTCTCACCTTCCTTTAACATTTTGATGCTGTCTTAAAACTCTCTTCTTTCCCTCATATCTTTGTGTCATCCAGAAAAGGGATCTCTAAAAATAAGTGAATCAGCCTCCCACTACCTGGTTTCTTCAACCTGCATTTTTTAAAGGCCATGAAGGTCAGATGTGCTTGGAAGCTACAGACCTGGCTGCCAGGCCCGCGTCCTGGGAAATCAAGTTCTCTAGTGTGCCTGAAGGAGGGAGCCTCGGGCTACAAATCACCCGGAGAGCAGAGGCACTGGGATGCGGTTGGCTTGGTTTGTCTCTGCAAGGCAGAACATGAGCTCCCAGGGACGGGGACTCCGGTTTTCCCTGTGTTGTTTTCTTTGCCATAGGCACATTGCTGTCACTCTGCTCATAACAAGAATCATCACTGTCATGTAAGTATAATAACCTTTCAGGAATGATTGCCTGCTTAAAAGACTAATTCCACTTCAATCTTTTAGACTCATTATTTCCAATTGCCTTTGGGCATATCTCAATCCCCACTTACAGAAGAAGAAAAAATACTCAATCCCTCATGCCACCCAGCAGGAGAAAAAACAAATCCTAGAAATCCCTCCCGCTGGAAATCCTCATGAATCATAACATCATTCATCATTAAATACCTCCACATCACTAGCTACCAAGGAGGGGTACAAATGCTTCCCTACAGAAAGGATACTTGTAGGATGTTGTGTGGACCATCCAGGGCATCTGTAATCCCCAGTATTAAACCATGTTTGATAAAAATTTCATTGACAGCTGCCAGCCTCACATCTGTATTCATATTTATCTATTAAAGAATGCAGGAAAAATTAACACTCTCTACAGCAGAAGTTGGGCCAGCCCATGACTACAAACAGCAGCCAGATAATCCCAAATACCGCACCTCTGAACAGAACGTAGCAACAAGAGCAGTCTGGCATCAGGCAGCACTGTCACCAGCCAGCAGCATTGGCCCAGCCACCGCCAGCGGCTGTCTGCGCAGTCAGAAATCTCCCTAAGGATTATTTCTCTTATAGACAAGATGTCTGAAGTGGAATTGACTTCCAGTATCAAGTTCTCTCTTCCTTTGCCAGCAGTCCCTGAGTGAAGGACTCCTTTCCTGAACCCCTGTGCACCCAACATGTTTGCCATGTGTCCCTTTGGAAGCATCATTGCACAGCTGTCATTAGAGGATTGCTCCAAAATCCACAAAAATCAGTGAAAAGACCCCTCTGGATTTTTAATTAAATCTTTCCAATATTATTCTTCAGATCAGTCCTTAGAAATTTCCATACTCCTGTGATTCCTACAAACAAAAGCTGACAACAGCCAAGTGGTGCATGCTGCAGGCTGGCTGACTCTCACGCTAATATCGTCTCCCTGTTTCCTTCTACTGCTCGGTCTATCTCGGTTTTGTAATTTTATTGCAACTTCTAAGGGTTAGAAGCTGCCATTTTGTTCTGGACCTGTCCAGAGCACCACAGCAACACAAACAAATGATGCTATTAACAGCTGCACACAGCCGAGACTGCAAGGACCGTCATCAGAAGCAGGGCAGGAGGCAGCTCTGCTGGTGAGGCCCTGTGGCTTCCCACCACCCACAGGAGCATCAACCACACTCTGCAAAGGTGGCTTTGTGTCCTGCAACAGCAGGCAACTTGAGCCAGCCTGCTGGGCTCCAGCACCCACATTTTAGGCATTACAACACCTAACTTGGTGGTGTGACGTCCCTTGCCTGAACCTGATCTCCAAGTCTGCTGTAAAAATAATCCTTCCTCCCTGGGTAATTATCTTCTTCACACTCATCTAGGAAATGACCTGGGTCGCAGCACTTTGGTGGGAGGGAGTCCGGCTCCCCAAGCTCTGCATGCCTGCACACAAGAATCCTCCTCTTACCTTCCTCTGATGACGATCAATAACCAGTATCAGAACTACAGTGATCACTACGGCAGCCAGGGTCACCAGCACACTGGCCTCCCAGTAGCGTCCGAAGGAACACAGCTGGACTGTGGAGTAAATGTTTGTCCAGAGAGACATGTAGAAAACCTGTAAAAACCCAGAGAGACTGATGATGGGCATAAAACTAAGAAAGTGGAGAAAAGTTACAGGAAGAAGAAAACTACTGGTCCCTTCTCCCAGGGCAATACCTTACCACAAATTAAGTCACACCAGATTTTCAAAGGGTGAGAAAGGACAGAAATTCTTTCCAATAATAAATAGGGGAAAGAAAGGACTAGAAAGACTGAGTGAGCCCTAGTTTGTTATAAAAAATTACCAGTCATCAAAGACAGAGAATGAATTATAAATGATGGTTCATACCTAGGAAGGATTTCAACCGAATTATTCCATTTAGATAAGAAATGCACTCACTGAGGCATATTGATAATAATTCTAATAGACTCTGTATTTAGAAAGCTCCTATGTCAAAGCACTCAAGGTGGTGCAGAGAGTAGTAAATTACAATAATGCACAAATGGTGGACACTGGCACTGGGCTCAAGGACTGTGTTAAGGACTGACAAGCTTGCCCTTTGCATAAAAACAGCCAAAACTGAATTCTTTAGGCCTTTACTTCAGATAGCATGCATTTGGGCAGGAGATTGCCTAGAAGCAAACGAGACATGCACAGCACAGCGTGTCACAGCATCATCTTGCAGTAATATAACTCATTTACACTAAACAGGCACCAAAACTCTCAAAGTCCTGAGCACCAATTCCTGCAATATTAGTGAAAGGAGGAGAAGACATGCATAATGGCTATCCAAAAAAAATTAAATGCAACTAAAATGAAGGGGTCAGATTTTATCACACCCTCAGCACACTGCAAAGTATCAGCCTTACAGTAGATGCAAATGGTTGGGGTCTCTGGAGGAGCTTCTCTCACCAGAAGACGACAAGCAAGACTAGACAATGACCTCAGTAACCAAAGTTGACTGCTACATTGGTCTAAATTAGCATCAGGACCAGAATATCTACAGACTTTTAAAATCAAGTTAAAAAAAAAAATCTGATGTAGGTACTTCAGCGTGTGCTGGTTATCCAGCCCCAAACAACTCTCTGTGGTGGGACCACCAGTGAGGGCTTGGAGAAGGTGCCTTGCCATCCATCTACAGAAATTCTGTGAACTGGGATTTCCTAGGCAGTCCTCTAGGATGTGTGAAAACTCATATCTCCTCCCCGCCCAAACTTCTCTCCCTCCCTGGGCACAAGAACCCCAGGTGTAGGTCTTGATGCATCTCAGTGGGTACATGTCCATGGCAAGCCTGTGAGAGACCCCACGGTCCTTACCACAGCGATGGCTATCTGGAACACCCTGGAGTTGTAGAACATGTACCGTCTCACTTCAGGCTTCAGCACAGCCTCCTGGATTAACCTTCTGCACTGATCCGCTGCCACCTGCTCAGGGAGCAAACAGAAAATGAGAGCCACCCGCCAAGTCCCATCAGAGCTAGCCTGGGCAGTCATCATGGGGCCAGGCTGGCACTGAAACTGGAATCTGTGTCCCAGAGCACCCTCCTGCAGAGCGCACCTCCAATCTCATCCATACACCCGTCACAGACCAAAAACTTGTGTTCTTGCCTCATTTGCAGTGAGTAATATCTCACTGGAAAGTGCAGGGAAAGTCACAAGAGAACACCATCTTTTTATGACAAAGGACAAGACGAGACAGATTGTCCCAGGGATGCTCCATCCCATCAGAGTGACTTTCAAGCAATTCACTAGAACCTACGTTGAATGGGTTTATTCATGGAGGTTTAATCCAAGATCATTACAGTTGACTTGCAATCCATGGGGAACAGACTGAAGTTGAACCAAACCAAAGGACTCAAAATCACAAAAAAGCAAAGCTGTCTGTGATGTGGATGCAAATGGTGCTAATCCAGCTAGCATTCACTCCTCCAGGGTCCCCAGGGGAGATAACACATGAGGAGCTTACCTGAACCCCAAGGGACTTCAGTTTCTCCGCACAAAGCTCCATGTCAAAGGAGGTGGCTGAGCAGTTGTTGTCCATGCTGAGCACCATGAGCACCTGGCCATTGAGGGGTTCTGCAAGAGCCCAAAAGAGTCACGAGCACAGGTCTGGCATGGGTTTTTCTCCCAGCAGCTAAGGAGCATATGGCAAAGGGAAGGCAGAGGAATGCAGACCCGCCTGAAGTGGGCAATCCAAAATCCCCTTTTGGACATTTCTAAGAACATCACAATGAGCTTTGCAAGCAGCCTGATGTGCCCTCTAAGGAGGCAACCTACAAAAAGGGATGAAACCCCAAACAAATTCCAGGAGTGAGAAGTCAGAGATAACATGATGCTCTGATCTTCAGCAGGATAATGTCTTGCCTCACTGCTCCCTAACCGAAAGGACAATGGACTCAAGCTGCTCGGTGTTGCTCAGTCTATCTGCCTCTCAGGGAAATACCCCAGTGCCTACCCACCCCACCCACCACAAGAAAAAGCTTGAACAATCAAAATAAAGTGCTTTCCAATAATCACATTGTCTGGGATGTGGCAGGGCTCCCCTGGAGCATGAGCCCCATTGGTCCTCCAGCATCCAAGTCTCCACTCCAGCAGTGCTCCTGGGCAGCATGGCTCTGCTCAAGACTCTCAGGTTCCCAGTTTCAGCTAGGGCTAGGACCAGAGATGTAACCTAGAGACGCAAGTTGCAGCCAGGAGTCTAGAAAGTGTGAGGACAGCCTGTCCTAGATTTGAGGAGCAGGCTGATTGGAGCTGAGGCAGAGCAGCCTTGAAGTGGCATAGGAGAGCTGTGATCTCCAGGCATCCCATCTGGCATTCATCTAGAGTTTACATAAGCTGTGCTACGTCAGGAGGAAGAGACCGGGTCTAAGGAAGTGGCTTGTTCAAATGAGATCCTGTTTCACTGAAACATTTCACACAGCTTTTCTTCCCCTTTGCAGATGCGGAGTCAGCCAGATGTCCCCTGGGGCTGCTCCTCCTGACACTGCCTGCTCAGTGCTCTCCCAGAGCGCTGTGCTAGCTGAAACACAGCGGGCACTCACCTTTCCCTGCTCTCCCACTTCTGTCCTCCATCCTCATCATCTCTTCACTGCTCAGGAACAGGAGACGACAAGTGAAAAGAGACACCTACATTACAATAGGGTGTGACTGCATCGAGTCAACAAGGGAAGAGTAGATGCATCTGAAACCTCCAGGATAACAAGGTCCTGTTCGTTTGCTGAGGTTTATCTTCTCCTGACCCAGAGCAGTGGAGGGGGCGAGTATAAGGCAATAATAAAAACAAATTGCTTCAGCCTTGGGCTTGACTCTCCTGTTCCCCATGGCTTTGGTCAAGTTGCTCAGCACAAATTCTAGTGCGTTGGGTGCCAAGCTGAGATACCCAAGATGTGCAGAGGGGCTCAGCTCCTTGACCTCTGCTGGAGTGACAAGAGCTGCTTGACCTGGAAAGCACAGGTCAAGTTTCCCAAAGGTTTTTTGACTTTTGAAAGCCAAGAGAAGCGGACTTTGGGGGTCCTGGTTTTCAGTAGGTGGATGTCCATTCTTTTCTATATATCAGGCTTTACAAAAAAGAGTGTCTCCATTCCCTGTCCAAAATGCTGAAACATCCATAATGTTTAGTTACTTTGGCAAGTGAGATGCTGTTAATGAGCATCTTTGAAAAATCTGTCTTCTGTTATTTTAAGGGTGCTGTACTCAGTACTGCCTTTTCCTTATCATCAACAAGTTGCTCGCTTACCTTTCACCCACTGCAGGGATCCTTCCTGTAAATCACTCTTACAGTAGAGGATGGAGCTAAGCGACCCGTTTTTCTCATTTCCACTGGCTTGGCTTTTCTGGGCCATGCTGAAGGTGCCTCTCTGTCGTATTGTCAGAAATTCAGCACTCTCTGTATCTTTCACAAGCCTTATCTCACACTGCTCAGAAACACCGACTCGGCCTCCAGGCAGGAGGCAGCCGCCTTGCTCTCCTCGTTGGGGAGCAGATTGTGAAATCCTCATTCACACTCCCACCGACGCCTTCCTCGAGATGCTGCTTTCCATGAGCCAAGAGGCATTTTCTAGCCCTGAAAAGAGGAAAAGAAAGTCTCGGATCTTGCAGAGACAGCAAATAAAGGGGAACAGAACAGACCGCTTGGGTATACTCTGCTCTTTGGACCCCACTCCCTGCAGATGTTATCACCAGGTAGGTGTTAGCCAGCCGTGAGCGCAGTTCGCATAGGCTCGCCTTTTGCTGCAATCGCTTTTTTTTTTTTTCATAAGTGCAAAAGTTACCCTTAAATATTTTTCATGTTATCTCGACAGCCTTAAATACTCATATCCTGTAAACAACTAGTCAAGGAACAGGCAGGATTTCTCCTTGCGAAGCCAGCGGGCCCTTTGCTATTGCTTTCAGTGGGCACTCTCAGAAGGAATCACAGAATCACAGAATGTTCGGGGTTGGCAGGGCCCTCTGTGGATCCCCCAGCCCAACCCCCTGCCGAAGCAGGGCCACCCAGAGCAGGCTGCACAGCACCGCGTCCAGGCAGGGTTGGAATATCTCCAGAGAAGGAGACTCCACAGCCTCCCTGGGCAGCCTGGGCCAGGGCTCCGTCACCCTCA